>Ga0256837_1000879_pt1 | contig 22740 bp, 24 predicted proteins | sample 4562384metaG_FD_185976 | JGI IMG/M metagenome (GOLD analysis project Ga0256837, IMG submission 185976) | Hydrothermal vent microbial communities from Guaymas Basin, Mexico - 4561-384 | ecosystem: Environmental > Aquatic > Marine > Hydrothermal vents | place: Mexico: Guaymas Basin | collected...
AGATGACTCCAAACTTTCAATTAATCCTTTTGGTCTCTCTATTTTTAGAAGTTTTGTTATAAATTCTATTCAGCTTTACTTTAATGAGAATAAACCAAAGGATAAAAAGCTAATTATGAAACGAATTTATGATTCTTGTAGGAATAATCCATCTTTTTTAGGAAACCTGACTAATGTTTCTTGTGATTAGCTTAAAATTGTATGAAAATGACCTAGTTATACTAAGATTTATTACTCTAAAGAAAAAATTGTTATCTTATTTTATTAGGACTTGATAGTAAAAAATGTATAATCTAATCACGGTTTCTGCTGTGCTTTATGCGACAGCTTGAGACCTATCGCATAGAGTTTTTAGCAAAATCTTAACCGTAAAGGTTGGTGATGAAGCTATGAAAAAGATTATTGTCCAGATAATCTTAGAAGTTGTGAAAGAAATAGTAAAATATTTCTTTGATGACTAAACTAATAGAGAGGGTTTAACCCTCTCCTATGCGAATTATATCAAAAAATATTTAATAGTTAAATAATCTTAACTCCACTCCCCTATCTTCCCCCTCAAATCAACATAAGTAAGATAGACTCGTAAATCAAACTCTACTTGATGATAGGAGGGTTGCATATAGTTACAAAGTTTATAAAAAGCTTTGTTATGCTCCTTCTCTTTAAAGTGTGCTAATTCATGAACTACTATCATCTCTAAAAACTCTTTAGGTACATTTTTAAATATTGAAGCTATCTTTATCTCATTTTTAGCTTTGAATTTTGAACCCTGCACACGAGAGATAAAATGGTGTGTTCCTAAAGCATTATGGATTATATTTATCTTTCCATCATAAACAACTTTACTTAAAGGAGCAGATTTTTTCATAAACTCATTTTTTAAATCTATCGTATAGTTAAATAGAGTTTTATCTGTTTTATAGCTATGTCCAAAGGGGTATTTTTTGAGTAGATACGATTTCAACTGTTCTTGCTCTATCAGCTTTTGAACTTGATTTTTTATATCTGTTGGGTAGTGATTTAGGTATTTGATGGGATTACTTAAAAAATATTATTGAGTTATTGAAACAGGGGGAAAACTAAAGTCCCGCTGCCTCAACAATTTTTGCTTGATGGTCAGCTATAAGAGGTTCAACAACTTCATCAAGAAGTCCACCACCCATAATCTCATTCAAACGGTAAAGTGTAAGATTGATTCTATGATCACTCATACGGTTTTGAGGATAGTTGTATGTACGAATACGACCACTTCTATCTCCAGTTCCTACTTGCGCTGCTCTCTCTGCTGCATTTTCAGATTGTTGTGCTTGCATCTCAAGGTCATAAAGTCTAGCTTTAAGAACTTTCATCGCTTTTTCACGGTTTTTATGTTGTGATTTTTGGTCTTGGTTGGTTACTACTAAACCAGTTGGTAAGTGAGTAATCCTAACTGCCGAATCGGTAGTATTTACAGACTGTCCACCACAACCAGATGAACGCATAACGTCTATCTTTAAATCTTTATCTTCAATAGTTACTTCAACATCATCAACCTCAGGCATAACTGCTACTGTTATCGCTGATGTATGAACACGTCCTTGAGATTCTGTCGCTGGAACACGCTGAACTCTATGAGTCCCGCCTTCATATTTCAACCGACTATAAACTTGCTCACCTTTTATAAGTGCTGTAACCTCTTTATATCCACCCGAATCAGATGGTGATGTAGATATAATCTCTATCTTCCAACCACGAAGGTCAGCATAACGAGTATATGCATCAAAAAGGTCACCAACAAATATAGCAGCCTCATCTCCACCAGCACCAGCACGCATCTCTACAATAATATTTCTATCATCATTAGGGTCTTTTGGAAGAAGAAGCATCTTAATATCTTCCTCTAAGAGAGGTTTTTGAGGTTCTAAATCTTTGAGTTCCTCTTTCGCCATCTCACCCATCTCAGAATCACTTAACATCTCTTTTGTATCGGCAATATCTGCTATAAGAGTTTGATACTCTTTCGCTTTTTCAACAATAGGTAAAAGATTTGATTGTTCTTTAGAGAGGTCTGTCATACGTTTGATGTCAGAAGTTATATCAGGTGAACTTAGCAGGTCGCTAAGTTCGTTATAGCGGTTGATAAACGGTGTAAGTTTATCTGCTAGCATAAATGTATGCTCTAACTATATAGCGTTTACAGATTTATGTAGACGACTAACTTTTCTAGCAGCAGTTTTCTTTTTTAAGATACCTTTGCTTACAAATTTATGAATTTGTTGGTTAGCAACTTTAAGTGCTGCTGTTGCTTCCTCTTTGTTACCAGCTTCTACTGCTGTTACAACTGTTTTAACGATATTTTTAAGACGAGTTCTATAAAAACGGTTACGCTCAGTACGAACGATAGTTTGACGAATTCTCTTGATTGATGACTTGTGATTTGCCATAAATGAGTCCTTCTTGTAAAATTTTAGTGCGCAATAATAGCTTAAACATAATTAAAATTAAGTTAAGGGGTGTTAGAATATAACACTTTAATATATGGAAATAATTTATGAAACTATTTGGAACAGATGGAGTTCGAGGCGAAGCAGGCTCTTTTTTAACAGCTGAGATGGCTATGAAAGTTGCGATGGCAGCAGGAATATGCTTTAAATCAAGCTCAACGACTAAAAGTATGAGAGTATTAGTTGGAAAAGATACAAGACGAAGTGGTTATATGATAGAAAATGCTATTGTAACAGGTCTTACTGCTATCGGTTATGATGTTATTCAAGTAGGGCCTATGCCAACACCAGCTATTGCCTATATCACGGAAAATATGAGATGTGATGCAGGGATTATGATTAGTGCTTCACATAATGATTTTGAAGATAATGGAATTAAATTTTTTGATAGTCATGGAGATAAACTTTCAGTTGTAACAGAGGAGAAGATAGAAGCTATCTATTTTGATGAAGAGCAACTCCATGATGCACAAGTAACAGGAAGACAGATAGGAAAAGCAAAAAGAATAGATGATGTATTAGGTCGTTATATTGTACAACTTAAAAACTCTTTTCCAGTAGAGATGACTCTACAAGGGATGAGAATAGTTCTTGATACTGCTAATGGTGCTGGATATAAAGTTGGACCAACAGTTTTAGAGGAGTTAGGTGCAGATGTTATCGTTTTACATGATAAGCCAGATGGTTTCAATATAAACGAAAACTGTGGTGCTTTACATACAAAAAGTTTATCTGAGAGTGTTCGAACATATAGAGCAGATATAGGGATAGCACTTGATGGAGATGCTGATAGACTTGTTGTTGTTGATGAGTTTGGTGAAGTTGTTGATGGAGATCAACTTCTTGGTGCATTAGGTGTGCATATGTATGAACAAGGAAATTTAAAAGGTGGAGCTATCGTTTCTACTGTTATGAGTAATCAAGGTTTAGCCGATTATCTGCAAACGAAAGGTTTAGAACTGCATCGTTCTAATGTTGGAGATAAACATGTTTTAGAGATGATGAAGAAAGAGGGTATAAACTTTGGTGGGGAACAGAGTGGACACATTATTATTAGTGATTTTGCTAAAACAGGAGATGGGTTGGTTGCTGCACTACAAACATTAGCACTTTTACTCCATAAAAATAAAAAAGCATCAGAGGCACTTCGTCCATTTAAACTCTATCCTCAAAAATTGATAAATGTAAAAGTAAAAGTAAAAAAACCACTAGATACAATGGATGGATTGGATGCTATATTAAAAGATTTAGATGAAAATAATATTCGTCATCTTATTCGTTATTCTGGAACTGAAAATAAGTTAAGAATTTTACTAGAGTGTAAACATGGAAAGATGATGAAAAGTAAAATGGATGGTGTTATAGATTTCTTTCAAAAATCCTTAAATGCCTAACACAAATTTTCGTCTAATACTTATCTTATTTTTTAGTTTAGTAGGTGTTTTTATTATTGACCAAAATATTAAGATGCTTTTTGTTGATGGGTTTAGATATTATACAGAGTGTATAGATCTCATACTTGTTTACAATAAAGGTGTTGCTTTTTCTATGTTCTCTTTTTTAGAAGAGTGGCTGAAATATATTCAAATTATTGTTGTTACTGGAGTTTTAGGATATGTTTTTTATCTTAAGAAATTGTGTTATGCTTTTCCAGTAGGATTATTACTTGGTGGAGCTATCTCTAATATTTATGATAGATTTATCCATGAAGGTGTTGTTGATATGGTTTATTGGCATTGCGGATTTAATTTTGCAGTGTTTAACTTTGCAGATGTAATGATAGATATAGGGGTAGTTTTAATACTTCTCCTTACCTATAAACCTAAGTTGTGTAAAAGCTAGATAAAAGTAGATTTTTGATAAAATCGCTTAAAATAATAGTTATAAAACTATAAAATATATATAAAACCAAAGGAAATAAATGAAAATCATATCTAATAAAATTGATGGTGCAAATGCGGAAATCACTGCTACAATCCCAATGGATGAAGTAACTGCTAAAGTAGAAAAGATAGCAAAACAACTTACAAGAACTGCTAAAGTGGATGGTTTTCGTAAAGGTAAAGTTCCTGTTGCTACTATCAAAAAACAGTATGGTCAAAAACTTATTGAAGATGCAGAGGGTGAAGCTCTTCGTGAGGTTTTAGAAAAAGGTTTAACAGAGATGGAAATCTCTAATGACTCTTTAATTGGTGAGCCAAATATCTCTAAATTTGATAAATCAGCTGATGCTATTGAAGTTGCTGTAAAAATTGCTATGCGTCCAGTAATAGATATGGGTGATTATGCAGATATGGTTGAAGCATTTGATAAACCAGTAGCAACTGATGATGCTATTGATGCAAGAATTAAAGAGTTAGCGACTTCTCAAGCTCCTATGGTAGATGTTGAAGAAGATAGAGCATTAGCGAAAGATGATTCAGCAAAATTTGATTTTGAGGGTTCAGTAGATGGAAAACTTTTTGATGGTGGTTCAGCAAAAGATTTCTCTTTAGTTATCGGTTCAGGTCAATTTATTCCAGGTTTTGAAGATCAGATGATTGGTATGAAAAAGGGTGAGGAAAAAATCATCAAAGTTACTTTCCCAGAAAATTATGGTGGAGATTTAGCTTCTAAAGATGCTGAATTTAAAGTAAATCTTACTGCTATTCAAACAAAAGGTGAAGTTGTTATCGATGATGAGTTAGCTAAAAAGATGCTACCAGGTCAAGATGATGCAGATTTAGCTGAATTAAAAAAACAGGTAAAAGCTCAAATCGAAGGTGAAGAGTTAGGTAAACTTTACAATAACGAGATGAAACCAGCACTTTTAGAAAAATTTGTTGAAACTTTTAAATTTGATTTACCAGAATTTGTTGTTGAACAAGAGATAGATATGGCTCTTAATAAAAAAGCTGGAACTATGAGTGAAGATGAGATAAAAGAGCTTCGTGAAAATGCTGAAAAATTAGCTGAACTTCGTGAAACTTTCCGTGAAGAAGCACAAAAAAGTGTAAGAGCTACATTTATTATTGATTCTTTAGCACAAGCTCAAAATGTTAAAGTTGAAGAGCAAGAAGTTATGCAAACTATCTACTATGAAGCGATGCAAATGGGTCAAGATCCTCAAAAAGCTTATGAGCAATATAAAGAAGCTGGATATATCCCTGCAATCCAAATGTCAATGGTAGAAGATAAAGTTCTTTCAGCACTTTTAAACGCAAAAATTAAAGATGCATAGAGAATGAGTTATATCCCTTATGTTGTAGAAAAAACAGGGCGTGGTGAACGCTCTTATGATATCTACTCTCGTCTTTTAAAAGATAGAATTGTTATGTTAAGTGGAGAGGTGAATGACCAAGTTGCTTCTACAATCGTAGCACAGTTTCTTTTTCTTGAAGCGGAAGACCCTGAGAAAGATATCTACTTTTACATCAACTCTCCAGGGGGCGTTGTAACAGCGGGAATGGCTATTTTTGATACTATGAACTATATCCGTCCAGATGTTTCAACTATCTGTATAGGACAAGCTGCTTCAATGGGTTCATTTTTACTTTCAGCAGGTGAGAAAGGGAAGCGTTTCGCTCTTCCTCATGCTCGTATTATGATTCATCAACCGTTGGGTGGTGCTCAAGGTCAAGCTTCAGATATCGCTATTCAAGCTGAAGAGATTTTACGTATGAAAAAAGAGTTAAACTCTATTTTGGCAAAAAATACAGGCCAAACTGTTAAAGCGATAGAAAAAGATACTGACCGTGACAACTTTATGAGTGCTAAAGAGGCTCAAAAGTATGGAATGATAGATGAAGTATTAATTAAGAACGATAACGAGTAAAAAGGTTAATTATGTCAGGTTCTTTACACAATAAAAAATATTATGAAGATGAAGCTAAAAGAGCTGTTGAGCTTAAACAAGCAGAATCTTCACATGGTAAAGCTCCTGATATAGCTAGCAAATTGACAGGCCTAGATAGTTACTCCCAAGAGGTAGTAGAGAGTTTAATCGCAGATAATCTTCCTGTAACACCCAATAATTTTGCACTTTATTTTGATAGAAACTTAGAAAATAAGAGTGAAACTCTTCGTAAAGAGATATCTACAATGCTCGAACTTGAAGAACATAGTAGTAATGATGAAAATATAATTTTACTTGAAAAAAATCTAAAACAGGGATTTTCTTCTGTTAAAAATATGTTAAGTGTTACTGCTACACTCTATAAAAACATCACTTTAATGATGAAGATTTTAGCTAAAAGAAAAAGAGAGTTAAACAGTAATAGTGATTTAACAGCAAAAGCAGGGGTTTTTTTTCTTATAGAGACAGATATTTCGAAACTTGATGCTATTTTACAAAAACAAAATATGTATATGAAAAAAGTGTATGAAGATACAGCACAGATAGTAAAAAATGTTGAAAATGAAACAATTTTTGATAATCAATATGGTGTCTATAATAAACGTTATCTTATAAATCGTATCACGAAAGAGATAGATTCTGTTAAAAAATTAAAACATAGTAGTTCTTTAATTTTTATAGAACTTTCTAATGAGTTGACAGATACGATTAAAAATCCTAAAGAGATAATCCATATGACTAAAATTATCGCAAGGTTATTACTAAAAACTTCAAGAAGAAGTGATACGGTTGCTTATTTTGGAGATGGACGTTTTTCTATGCTTTTAAAACATACAGATTTAGAAAATGCAAAGAGAACAAGTGCAAGACTATGTGACCTTGTATCCACATCTAATATGTTTATATCGGATAGAGAGATACAACTTAAAATCTCTATCGGTATTACAGAGATTGATATAAACAAAACAGTTGAAGAGATTATAGTAAAAGCGATGGATGGGATAGATAAAGCCTATGAAAACAGTGATTTAGATTATGCTGCTATTGAATAATAAAGAGAGAATATGAATTTAAAAATAGTTGAATACCCAGATAAAAGATTAAAAATAAAATCTAAAAAAGTTGAAAAATTTGATAGCTCACTTCATAAACTTTTAGATGCGATGAATCCAATGATGATAGATACAAATGGCATAGGATTAGCTGCTATTCAGGTAGCACATCCTATTCAAGTTTTAATTTTAAATATCCCTAATGAAGATGGAGAACAACCTTCTGAAAATCTTTTAGAGATTATTAATCCAGTTATTATCAAAAAAGATGGTTCAACTGTTTATCAAGAGGGCTGTTTAAGTGTTCCAAGCTTTTATGAAGATATTAAACGTTTTGAGACTATAAGTATAAATTTTCAAGATAGAGATGGAAAAGCACAAAGTCTGGATGCAGATGGGCTTCTAAGTATCGCTATCCAACATGAGATAGATCATCTTGATGGCATTCTTTTTATAGATAAACTTTCTTATGCACGTAGAAAAAAGTTTGAAAAAGAGTATAAACGAATGTTAAAAGAGAGAAAGAGTTCTTAAACTTAGGAGAAAACTTTCTTTTTTACTATACCAAATTTCAAACTTCGTATAGTATAGTCACTTATAACAGCACCCTTTCTCATAGTTAATATATGTTCAACTGCATCTGCTATATCACTAGCAAGAAGTTTCTCATCCTCTTTCTGACTTGTCTCAAATCGTAAATCATCATAAAAAGAGGTTTCTGTCATATCTGGATTAATATTTGTAATACTTAATTCACCTCTTCTAGTCTCTTCAAAGAGTGAATCACTAAAAGCTTTTAATCCTGCTTTGGTTGCTGAATATACACCAGCAAATTTACTTGCTCGTATCGCTTCAATAGAATTAATATTTATAAGATAACCACTATTTTTCTTTAACTCACGAAGAACACTATTTGTAAGTAACATTGGTGCTGTAAGATTTAAAAAGCTCATATCTGTTATAGTTTGAAATGATAGTTCTTCATGAGGTTCAAAACGTCCAATACCTGCGGAGTTTATAAGTATAAAAAGAGGGATTTTTTTTATTTTTTCACATAAAATCATCACATCTTTTTGTTTTGATAAATCTGTCTGTATCGCAATAAAATTTTGATGATTAAAACAGTTTTCATCGATAGTTCTACTTATACCTATAACTTTATAATTTAATTGAAGTAATCTTAAAGTTATCGCTTTACCAATACCACTACTTGCTCCTGTAACTATCGCTGTTTTCATCTTTTACCTTTTTTCTCATTATAGTCAAGAAAAATAAATCTTAAGCATAAGAGATTATAATATGTGCCATAATTCTTCTCAAATACTGGATGGTAAATTTTTATGAATTTAAAAACAAATATCTCTCTATTTTTATTGTCAAATATTATAACTTCAACAACTCTCTTCTCTAAAGATACAACAATAGAATCGATAGGTTTTAATGCTGGTTATGCAAAGATGTTTTATACAAGTGAAAAGATAGATATGAATAAACCAAAAACAAACTTTTATAATTTAGAACTTTATACTATTGTAGATAATTTTTTTGATAACAATAGTTTTAAACCAACTTTTAATTATATCTATACTAAAAATAAGAATATCGATAGTAACTCCTTTTTTATTGGATTAAATCGATATGATAGTTTTGATAATTTCAAATTTTACACAGGTTTATTATTGGGGTATAGTGACCTTAATTGGAAATTTAATGATAATGAAAAAAGATATTCAAATAGTGGTGCAACTGGTGGATTTCAGATAGGAATGGAGTTTCCATTCACCGATGCTTTAGAGTTTAATATCAACACAAAATATCTACTCTATCAACGTAAAATTGACCTACAACCTCAATATGATATAAAATTTACACATACAGGAACACTATCTCTCTCATTTGGTTTAAAATATATTTTTGGAACAGAAAAATTAGAGAAAGGGACAGTTGATATTTATCATATTCAAACAGATGATGGTCTTTTAGATATCGAAATACCAAGTGTTAATCTTCACGATATTATAACAATAAACAAAGAGTTAGATGATTCTATCGATAGTGATAATGATGGTATTCCCGATATGCTAGATAACTGTTCAGATAGTGTAATAGGAGAGCTTGTTGATGAATTAGGTTGTGCAAAAGATGATGATGATGATTTTGTGATAGATAGACTTGATAACTGTTTAGGTAGTGTTGAAAATGAGATTGTTGATGAAAATGGTTGTGCGAAAGATAGTGATGGTGATAAAGTTGTTGATAGATTAGATAGCTGTTCAAATAGTGTTATAGGTGAGATTGTTGATGAAAATGGTTGTGCGAAAGATAGTGATGATGATGCTATCATAGATAGGTTAGATAAATGTAAAAATAGTGAATCTTATGCAATTGTAGATGATGATGGTTGTGTAGAAGAAGTAAAAAAAGAGGAAACTATTATAAAATTAACAGATAAAACTACTCTTAAATTTGCCTATAAATCTGAAAATTTAATCCAAAGCTCTCAATTATACCTTGAAAATATTATTGAAAATCTAAAAAAATTTCCAAAAAATCGTTTAATCTTAAAATCATTTACAGATTCAATAGGAAGTAAAAAATATAATTTAAAACTCTCAGCAAAAAGGTCTAAAACAGTTCTCAATCTTTTAACTAAAGCGGGAATTAATAGTTCAAGAGTCAAAATATATAATATGGGTGAAAGTTCACCAATCGCTTCAAATATGCTTAAAGCAGGAAGAGAAAAAAATAGAAGAATAGAGATAGAGATAGTTCATTTTTAAGTTTTTAAATAGCTTTAAAAATGAAACCCTACTTGTACTGTATGTAGAGTATTATGTTTTAATTTAGAACTATTTTTGGTATCTAATGAGATGTTTGTAATATGATTCATAAATAAACATTGATAGCCCATATAGATAGAAAAAATACCTGTCAATTTATAAACGAGCCCTGTTTGTGTTCCAAAAAGAAGAGAACTACTGTTATTATTTGAACCCTCTTGAGGATCATCTATTGGGTCAGTAAACCATTTCAAACTACTATATCCACCTAACATTCCAATATAGGGAATAAAATTGTTATAGTCATTAAATCTATAATTTATAGAGCCATAAAGATTATCAAACAGAAGGTCAGTTGCATCAAACCTTAAATATCCAACCCCTAAAGATAGACCATTTTCAAATGTATAACCACTATCTACATTATAGCTAACACCCTTATTTTTAGGAGCTTCTATGATAACACACCCTTTTTCAACTTCGTGTGTTGAGGGTGCAGAGGAGAAACCCAATGCTAAGTTAAGATAAGTTCCACTATCTTTCCCTTTTTTAATTTTATGTGGCTTTATTATTGCATTTGGAAAATAGTTTCGTATCTTATTTAATGCAAACTTACTAGAGTCTACATTTGTATAGGGTCCAGAGTAGATAAAATATTTTGTCACATTTGTTTTATAAATCATTTTTAGATTCATCTTTTTAAATTTTTTATTTATAGCACGTAGTGTATTTTTACTTGAAGTTGATGTTACTTGTATATATATATCTTTGGCATTCAAGAGATTATTAAACATAAAAGATGTTAATAAAAGAGTAATTATAAATTTCATTATGATGTTCCTAGTGCCTTTTGTAATAAAACTATATCGACTAAAAATAGATAAACTTAACATATATTTTGCAGGTTTTATGCTATTATAATATAAAATTTATATTTTAAGGCAAGTTATAATGTTATTTTATATAAAAACCGCTTTAATTACTACTTTTTCTTTCCTCCTAATTTCGTGTGATTCTTCTGAATATATGGCAATTAGTACAGGTTCTACCATTGGAGGTGTTGTAGTTGATGGCTACATTAATGGTGCAACAGTTTGTGCTGATACAAATAATAATTCTCTATGCGACCTAAATGAATCAACAACTATTTCGAAAAGTAATGGTTCTTTTATATTGAGTGATGTAATGATAGAGAGAGATAAAACATTATCTATTCTCGCTTATGGTGGAGTTGATAGTGCTACAAATAAAAAACTTGTTGGACAGCTTAAAACAACGATTGATATGTCTCGAGTAGATAAAACTATTGTTATCTCCCCTATAACAGACCTTGTGACAAGCTCTTTTTTAAATATTGATATAAATAGTTCCCTTGAGTTAGATGATATTAAACAGAGTGTTTCAAGAATATTAAATATAAGTAAAAATGATATAGATAAAGACCCTTTTACAGATTCAAAACTTTTTATAAAATCTCAAGAGATACAGCATGCTAAATATATGTTACAAAAGATAATAGAAAAAAATCTCGATACGAATAATTCTACCACTCTTACACTCCAACAGGAGATAAAAAAAGAGCTTTTAATGCAAGAGTTAGAGTTAGAACGTTCTCTTATTGTATTAGAATCAAATTATAATACTACGGTTCCTCAAAATGAAAAAGATTTTCTTACAAAACAATTTGACGAGTTAAAAAAAGCATTACAAGAGGCTTCTAAAGATATATGGCTAGAACAAGCAAACTTAAATCTTCTACAAAGTTCTATCGATACACAGCAAGAAAAAGCGATTACAAAATTGTTAGATAGTAGTGATTCCTCTCCAATTGAAACTGTAAAGATAGATACAACGAAGATAGAAACAGTAAAAAATATTTTTCATTCTTCAGATGCTATTTTAGATATACAAGCATGTTCTCAAAAAAATTCCTACTCTAAATTATCAAATAGTGAAAAAGCCATTACAGGTGATGATGCAAATGGGATATCACTAGCATCACAATATACAGACCTTAAAAATATTCTTGACCCCACTGTATCTATCTATTATCCAAACTTAGATTCTAGTTTATCAAATGATGTCACTGTGATTTTTAAAGATAACTACTATTTTCAGTTTGATAAAAATTGGGTTTATAATGAAAATAGATATATCTATATTCAAACACCTAAAACAGATAAACTTGAAGCAAGTTGTTTTAGATTTGAACTCAATAATAAAATTACAAATAAAACAGAGGGTACAAAAGTATATAGACAATCAAAAATTTAGATTTTGTAAACTTTTTTGACTATAATAAAAAATCAAAAAAATAAAGGCTATATATATGCAAAATAGAGCAAGAAATGGATTTTCTCTTATAGAGTTAATGATAGTTATCGTCATCTTAGGTTTGTTAGCTGCAATGGTTATGCCAAGTCTGACAGGTAAAGGTGAAGAAGCAAAAAGAAACTTAGTATGTGTTCAGATGAAAAGTATCTATAATGGTGCATTAGATATGTTTAAAATTAACAATAGTCTCTACCCATCAACAGAAGAGGGTCTTGATGCTCTTGTAACAAATCCAGATGAGGAAAAATATCCAAACTACTCAACAAGTGGCTATTTTAAAGATGGTAAAATGCCTAAAGATTCATGGGGTAACCAGTTTGTTTATATCAATGAAGAGGGTTCTGTGGAACTTATCTCTTTAGGTGCAGATAGAAAAGAGGGTGGAAAAGATGAGAAATCTGATATTAAGATGAGTGAGTGTAAATAAACTTCTTGAAAAAAAAAGCTTTCTCTCTCATAGAGTTACTCATAGTAGTAATCATCATAGGAGTAGTTTATACCCTCGCTATCACTAACTTTCAAAAAGTTGGTGATGCCTCTCAACAAGTGACTCTTCAAACATTAAAAAAATATCTTCAAACTTTCCCTCATACTCAAAATGTAAAATTTATCTGTCTTGAAGATTGTGCTAGTTGCAGTGTTTTTGTAGATGGAGAAAAAGTGGATGGATTAGAGGGTGTATTTGATAACTTTATAGATGAAAATATAGAGGTTTATAACTATCAATTTTCTTCAGGCTTTCAAGAGATAGAGAAAGAGATATATTTTAATAAAGAGGATATAGAGGAGAGTGTCTGCTTCTCGTATGATATAAATAGAGAGGGAATAGGAACACAAGTGATTATAAAATTTAGAGAAAAAGTATATGACTATACATCAAATACTCTCATAGCTCCAACATATAAAACATTAGATGAAGTTATAGAGCAAAAAGAGAATCTAATGCAAGAGGTTTTAAGATGATATTTAAGTTTAAAGGTATTGATGAATTTGGTAAAAAAGTAAGTGATAAGATAGAAGCTAACTCTTTAGCAGAGGTCAAAGCGAAACTAAAAACAAAAAAGATTATTTATCAAACTATAAATGAAGATTCTCCTTCTCTCTTTGAAAACTTAGATTTTAGTAGAAAATATAATATCCCTCCAAAAGAGTTATCTGCCCTTTCTCGTGAACTCTCTATGTATATTCGTTCAGGTATAACGATAGTCTCAGCACTTAAAATAGTTCAAACACACTATGAAAAAAATAAAAAGATGAAACTCTTTTTAACAACAGTCAGTACACATCTTGATGAGGGTAAAAATTTCTATACAGCACTAGAATCTCAAACAGTTGTCAATCTTCCAGCATTTTTTAAAGAGTCTATTAAAGTAAGTGAAAGTGGTGGTATTCTTGATGAAGTTTTACTTGAACTTTCCCGTTTTTTAAAAGAACAAGATAGTATAAACAAAGAGATAAAAGGAGCATTTGCTTATCCCTCTTTTATGATTATTATCTCTTTATTGATGATCTCATTTATGTTAGCATTTGTTGTACCTCAGATAACAGGGATTTTTGAGAGTATGGATCAAGAACTTCCAGCTCCTACACAGTTTGTTATAGCGATGGGGGATTTTTTTAATAACTACTTTACAACCCTTCTAGGTGCTATCTTTGGTTTTGTGGCTATTTTTGTATTTTTTATGAAAACATCATATAACTTTGCTTATGCTATTCATAAAATAATGCTTTCACTTCCTCTTTTTGGAGAGATAATAGAAAAAAGTGAGTTAGCAAGATTTGCTTATATAGCTTCACTACTAACTCGTTCAGGTGTTACGTTTGTACAAACTGTAAATTTAAGTGCAAATATTTTAAATAATCTTGTATTAAAAGAGCTTTTTAGTTCTTCAGCTAAAAAAGTAGTTGAGGGAAAACTGTTATCCAATGCACTCAATGAATCAAAGATAAAGATAGACCATGCTTTTATACAATCTATCGCTTTAGGAGAGGAAACATCCCAAGTTGAAAATGTTCTTTCTAATGTTTCAGAACTCTACTTTGAGGAAAATAGAGATAAAATCTCCCTACTTCTCACTCTTCTTGAACCTGCTCTTATGCTTTTTGTAGGTGGAAGTATAGGCTTTATCGTAGCAGCAATGCTTCTTCCTATATTTTCGATGAGTATTCAATGATACAAAAAAGGGGTATCGCTCTTCTTATCACTATGCTTTTTATCATAGCAATTAGCGTTGCTATTGGTGTAGGTTTAAAGCAGATAAATAGAGCCTCTCAAAGTGTTAATAGTGAAGCTTTTATGATAGAAACCAATATGATTTTAGATGATGTTTTAAAGATACTAGAGGGTTCAAAAGAGCTTGATATGATATTGAAAAGTGATGATGTCAATATAAAAAGAGATGCTTTTAATATCTTTTTATCTCAAACAGCATTTATACCCTTTGAGAGTTCAGGTATAAAGATGAGTTTAGAGTTAAGTAGTGCTAGGTCAAAGTTCAATCCAAACACACTTTTTGATACAAATAGCACAGCTAACTCAAATCCAAACCATTTTAATAGAGCTAATGCACTTATCCGTTATCTAAATTTTTATGAGATAAATGCTGAATATGTTAATATGTTAATTGATATGATAAGTGGAATAAAAGAGGATTTAGCCTATAACAGTGATATTTTCAATCAAAAGCCAACTCTCTTTAGAGACTATATAGTTTCAGCCGAACATCTCGATGAGATAAATAGTTTTTATAAACAAACATATAGAGAGAATAAACTTAAAGATGTAAACTTTAAAAATCTATTTTATTACTCAAAAGATAAAGAAAAATATACAATAGACCTAAATTATGCAACAGTAGAGGTGTGGCAACTTCTTCTTGAGTGTGATAAAATACGAGCGCAACAACTGCATGATGAAGCAGGTGCTTATGGCTCTCTTGAAGATTTAGTATTAAGTGATGATGAAAAACTCTCTTTAGCAGAGTTTAAAACAAGTTTTTTTGAGCCTATTATAGATGTAAAAGTAGAGATTATGAAAGATAAACTAAACACTCATATCGAGTTTGAGTATGATATGAAAACAAAGAAAGGTACAAATTTTGTTTATGAAATTTAACAAAAAATTAAAAACAATATTTTTAGATAGAGATTCTAAAGAGTTTAATATAGTCGGTAAGGTAAATATAGTTTTATCACCTACACTCTATTGGGTAAAAAAGCTCTCTCTTCCTGTAAAATATGCACGAGATGCTAAAAAGCTATTACCCTCAATATTTGAAGATAGTGTTCCAGAGGGAACGTATAGTTATAGTGTCTATAAAAGTGGTGAACATTTTATAGCATTTGCATATGAAGATAAAAAGATACTTAATCTTCTCACTCAAAAAGGTATAAAGAATTCACAAATTGCAAATCTCTATTTTGCACAAACAGAATTAAATACTCTTGAGACAATCTATAAGGTAGATAAAGAGCAGGTTGTATGTGTACAAAATGATATAGTTATTTTACTTCCATCTGTACTCTTTGCACAGAGTAAAAGATTGGATATGAGTGAAATAAAACACTCAAAACATAGAGTAACATTGACACAATTTGGACATATTGTAGATAAAAAGAGTTTATATAAGATAACAGCTATTCTTATCGCTTTTATCGCTCTTGTAGCGATAGAACTTTTTATAACACAACAAAAGGTGCAAACGGTAACTATGAAACAGGAGGAACTGTTTTCAAAATATAAACTCAAATCAACAATGTTTCAAAATAGGTCTATGTTAAAAAAATATAACACTATTCATACGAAACAGATGAAAATTCGAATATATATATCAGCTATACTAGGCTTACGACTTCAAAAAGAGTACAAACTAACACAACTAACTCTAAAAAATAAGATGTTAGTAGCTACATTTAGTGGTATAACTCAAGGAAAAGAGAGTAGGATAACAAGAGCTTTACAAAAGAGAAAGATAGCTTTTAAACCCTCTTTTAAAAATAATCTATTTAAAGTGGAGATGGCATTATGAATCGTTTAAATCCTCTTCATATCGGTGTATTATTGATAGTTGTTTTACTTTTTATCTCCTCTAAGTTGGTAGAGAGTAAAAATCAACTTCTTGAGGTAAAAATTTCCTACCAAGAGACACAAAAAGTAGCGATAGAGTTAAGTGACCTTAAAAAAGTGTATGCAGATAAAAAAAGATTGAAAAAATCGTTATATAAAATTTTACAACTCTCCTCGCTTCGTTCAGCAAATATTGTTAAAACAACGAAAAAATCTGAGATAATTCTTAGTTCAAAAAGTATGGAGAAAAAGGCACTCAATAGTTTACTAGGTAAAATTCTAAATGCTAATTTCAATATTAAGATACTAAAAATAAAGAAACTGAGCGATAAAAAAGCAAGTTTATATATGGAGATTAAATGGTAAGAAAAATATTTAACTTTTTTATATATCTTCTATTTTTTATAATAGCTATAATCTATTTTACACCCAAAATAGGTTTATATTACTTTGCAGAACAGAAACTAAAACCTTTAAGTGGTGTTATCATCTCTAAAGAGGAGCTTAGAGATAATGGTTTCTCTCTTGAGATAGAGAATGCCAATATATCTGCAAAAGGTATAGATAGTGCTGTCATAAAAAGTATAAATATTAAACTGTTTGGTATCTATAATAGTGTGAGTGTTCAAGAGATAAAACTGACCTCTGTTGCTGATGCTTTTGTCCCTTTAAATATAGATACACTTCATATAAAATATACTGTTTTAAATCCGTTAGTGATAACAGGTGATGCAAAGGGTGGGTTTGGTGAAGCTTCATTGGAACTCTCTTTAGACCCAGATACTCTTAAACGACATCTAAAAATCATACTTAGTCCCTCTAAAAATATGAAACAAAACTATAAAAGAACATTGCGTAATCTCAAGAAAAATAAAGAGGGAGTCTATATTTATGAAAAAAATATCTAGCTCTACACTATTAAATATCTTCACTAAGCTTCTTATCTTAGTGCTTGTTGCTAAAGCGATAGGACTATCTTTATGGTTTTATCTTCCAAGTGATGGGCAGGAGCTAAAGATAAATAGTAGTTATCAACCAAAATATCAACGAGTTGATTTTAAAAATATGATAGAAAAAACACAAAGAAAAGTGCTTCAAAAAGAGATAAAAAAAGAGCCTGTTAAAGTTGGTATCAGTATTACAAATATGATTCTTAAAGGGTTATATGGAGTAGCTGAGAAAGGTTTTGCTATCGTTGCACTTAAATCTAAACCTAAAAAAACAACTATTGTAGAGGTTGGAGAGATGTTTGAGGGGTATAAGTTAAGATATATCAATTCAGATGGAATAGTTTTTACAAAAGATGAGAAAGATTATATATTAAACCTTGTAGTGATGAAAAATAAATCCTCTATAACAAAGGTAAAAAAAGTTAGAAATAGCTCAAATGTGGAAAAAGCTCTTGATAATAAAAAAGTACAAAGAGAAGATAGTGATGAACCACATGGTGTCTCTCGTAGTGATATAGCCTATTTTGCTAAAAATCCTAAACAGATATGGAGAGAAATTTCTATCAAAGAGGTAAAGAAAAATGGTAAGATTTTAGGCTTTAAGATAAGAAAAATAGCAAAAAATTCTAAATTTGCAGAGTTAGGTCTTCAAAGAGGTGATATTATCATCAGAGCAAATAATATAAAACTGACATCCTATCGAGATGCTATAAAACTTTATAGAGAGATAGATAAGATAGATACTATGGAGATAGTAGTACTTAGAAACAACCAAGAGAAGGAACTGATATATGAGATTAATTAAGTCGTTGCTATTATCAACAGCATTAGTAGTAAGTTTAAGTGCAAGAGAACAGGTTAATGTAAATTTTGCAGATTTACAGATTAAAGATTTTATCAAACTAATCTCTAAAATTACAAATAAAAATATTTTAATAAACCATAGAATAAATGGTTCAGTAGATTTTGTAAGTACCTCTCCTGTGTATGATGATGAGCTCATAGGTATCTTAATCTCGGTATTAGAATCTAAAGGATTTACACTTATAAAAAAAGGCTCTATCTATGAGATAATTCGTTCAACAGATGCAGCCAAACATAATGCACAAGTAGTAGCAAACGATAAAAAAGTGACAGGTTCTTTAATGGTTACTCACTCTATCAAAATCAAAGATGAAAATGTTGATATTGTCGCAGCAAAAATCCGTTATCTTATCTCTAAAACAGCCAAACTGATGACGATGAAAGAGACAAATACTATCCTTATTACTGATTATCCTAAAAATATTGAAACGATTAAAAAAGTGATAAAAGATATTAATAGTAAAAACAAGATGATAGTAAAAGTTATCCCTATAAAATACGCAGAGATAAAAAAACTCCAATCTCGTCTAGTTAATATCGCAAAATCAATTTTCAATGAAAAAATAATCTTTGAAAAAGTGAAAATCATTATTGATGATAATACAAATAGTTTAATAGTTGTTGGTCAAAAGCTAAATGTTTTAAAAATAGAAGATTTAGTAAAAAAACTTGATAAAGAATCAAATATAGCAAGTGGTGTAGAGATATTTCATCTTAAAAACTCCGATGCAAAGGGTGTTCTTGCTAGTTTAAATGCCATCATCTCTAAACAGAAATTTAAAGACCCAGCGATGAAACCAAATATCTCCTCAAGTACAGAGATAAATGCTATTATCGCTATCGGTGACCCTAAAGTTATTAAGGGTATAAAGATGATTATAGATGAACTGGATAAAGAGAAATATCAGGTATATGTAAAAGCAAAAATAATTGAGATAAGTAAAAATAAAGTGGAAGAGCTAGGTGTAAAATATGGTTTTGGTGGTGGAGCTGGACAAACATCAGGGGATGGGCTTTATGCTATGAGTGCTAACATCGGAACATTAGGTGATAGTGCTTTAATGCTAGGTGCAGCCTCTAAAAAATCTTTTGCTCTTTTAGGAACATTAAACTTTTTAGAAACAAAAGGTGCTTCAAAATCGGTCTCTAATCCCTCTATTTTATGTATAAATAATCAGCAATCTTCTATCTATGTAGGTAAGACTATCTCTGTTCAAACAGCTTCAACAGTTGGAACAACAGGTTTACCAACAGCCTCTTATAAACGGGAAGATATAGGTCTTACATTGAAAATCAAACCGCGTGTTTCCTCAAAAGATAAAGTAGGTTTAGTAGTAGAGGTTATCTTAGAAAATCTTCAAGCACCAGACTCTGATGGTAATCCTGTTACTACAAAGCAAGAGGTGAAAACTCAGATTATTCTTCGTAGTGGAGAGGATATCTTAATAGGTGGATTAGTTAGAAACTATACACTTAAAAGTGTAGAAAAAGTACCTTTATTAGGAGATATTCCTTGGATTGGGGATTGGTTGTTTACCTATAAAAAAGAGGATAAAGTAAAAGATAATCTAGTAGTTATCTTAACTCCTTATGTTATAGATAAAAGTGAACAACTCTCTGAACTTCAAAAAAGTTTAGGTGACTTAGCAAATCTACAAGATAGATATAATCTTGAGGTTATGAATGAGATGGAAGATAGACTTTTTGATAATAATATAAGTGAGAACTAAAGATGCTCGATTTAGAGATAATCCATAATCTAACACTAGAGATTTATGAACCAAAAGATGTTATTACAGACCTTAGTGTAAAAAACTATCTTTTGTTTAGTGAACTTAATGGTGAAGTGTGTGCTTTTATGAGTGAAAACTATCTTGTAGAAGCAAGTAACTACTACACAAAAATTCTTACAAGATACCCTCTTTTTATGCTAGATGAGGACTCTTTTGATAGACTCTATAACAAATTTTTAGAGCTTCGTACAGATAAAGCGATAGAGACGATGCAAGAGGATTCAGAGGAGGAGGATGAAGAAAATATCTCCTTAACAGATTTTCTAAGAACATCTTCCGATATTTTAACATCTGAAGAGTCTGCTCCTATTATCAAGTTCGTCAATGCACTTTTTTATCAAGCGGTTAAAAAAAGAGCTTCAGATATTCACATAGAGGTTCAAGAGAAACGTGGAGAGGTACGCTTTCGTATAGATGGGATGCTTATAAAAAATGCTGACCTAGATAAGAAGATAGTAAACCTCATCGTAAGTCGTATAAAAGTTATCTCAAATCTCGATATATCTGAAAAACGTATCCCTCAAGATGGACGTACTCAGATAAAAATAGCGGGAGAAACTTTAGATATACGTGTATCTGTTTTACCAACTTTTTATGGTGAAAGAGTTGTTATGCGTTTACTGATGCAAAGCTCTCAAATCCCTCAGATAAATGAGTTAGGATTTAGCAGTGAACTTATCGGTGATATGAAAAAACTTCTTCGTTCTTCTCACGGTATCATTCTTGTAACAGGGCCAACGGGTAGTGGTAAAACAACATCTCTACACTCCTTTTTACGTGAAGTAGAATCTCCAGAAAAAAACCTCATAACAGTTGAAGACCCCGTAGAGTACAAATCTGATAATATCGCACAGATTCAAGTAAATGAGAAAGTGGGTTTAACATTTGCCGCAGCACTTCGTTCTATACTTCGTCAAGACCCTGATGTTATTATGATAGGGGAGATTCGTGATGAGGAAACAGCTGCTATCTCTGTTCGCGCTGCTCTTACAGGTCACTTAGTTTTTTCAACACTTCATACAAACTCTGCCGCTGCAACTATCTCAAGACTTGCAGATATGAATGTAGAACCATTTTTAATATCTTCATCACTCTTAGGTATCTTAGCACAACGCCTAGTTCGTGTATTGTGTGATAAATGTAAAGAGGAGGATGTTATAGCAGAAGATTTTGCAGAGGATTATAATATCCCTAAAGATGCAAAAGTTTATAAATCTTGTGGTTGTAAAAGTTGTAATTATAGTGGCTTTGCAGGACGTCGCTCTATCGGTGAGATACTTGTGATGAACGATATGGTAAAAGAGTTACTTAAAACTACAACAGATGAACACACTATAAAAACAGCACTTGAAGCAGATGGTCTTCAAACTATCTCCAAACAGTTAGCACTTATGCTTTTAAATGGTGAAACATCTTTAGATGAAGCGATAAGAATCGGTTTAGGACATGCTTAAAAAGAATAACTCCAATAGAGAAGGTTTTACCCTCATAGAAGTTATGATAGCAGTAGTGATTATTTCTACTGTTATTATGGCTCTTCTTGAAATGTTTGCAAATAACACTCATATCTTTTCAGCACTTACAAAAAAAACTCAAATCAACCAATATGCTTCATTTTTTATCTCAAATCCAGATGTAGGTTTAGAAGAGGAAAATTCACTCACTCTTTATGATTTAGTTAGTGATTTTCCTTTAGAGGATAGTTTAAGAAGAGAGTTAAAAGAGCATAAGATAAAAATAGTTTATCAAGAGTTAGAAACGATAGATATGAGTGATTTTGAGGAGAGCGAAGAGGATTCGAGTGAAGAGAGTTCTCAAGAGGAGAAAGATGTAAACTCAAATATGATTTTTGAGATAGGAAAAACTATTTTAAACGTTAAAAACTCTTCTATGGCATTACTTAGACTCAAAGTGGAATAGATTTACTTAAGTTTTAACTTATAATACAAGGTATATAATTTATTAAAAGGAGAAAATAATGAAAACAGTTCTATTTAAAATAATTTTTACTATTTTTATTTCACTATTTTTTATCGCTTGTGGAAGTAGTGGTGATGGGATAGATAGAGAGAAATATATACCTGCTGATAATAGTGGTACACAAAATAGTAATAATGGTAATGGGGGTTCAGGAAATAATCCTGAAAATAATAACAATAGTGGTTCTGCAAATGGAGGTAGTGAAAATCAGGAGGGTAACGGGGAAAACCCTTCTCCAGCAACAGCTCCTTCTCAGATTTTAGCACCTGTTGCAACCTCTTTTGCAGAAGATATAAGATTTTTTAACATTAGAGAGATTGATGAACCCGAACAGCAAACCCAACAACAAAATGCCGTAAGAAAAGCAAATGATTATGGTGGAAAAGATGAGGATGATTCTGATGATGCTGATGAAAATAGTGATGAAGATGATTCTGATGAAGATGATTCTGATGATAGAGATAGTGATAGAGATAGTGATAGTGACCGAGATACAGATAATGCAGATGATACGGATGAAAATAGTGATGAAGATGATGCAAAAGATAACGAAGATGAAAATGATGACGAAGATGAAAATGATGACGAAGATGAAAATGATGA
>Ga0256837_1000880_pt1 | contig 22737 bp, 25 predicted proteins | sample 4562384metaG_FD_185976 | JGI IMG/M metagenome (GOLD analysis project Ga0256837, IMG submission 185976) | Hydrothermal vent microbial communities from Guaymas Basin, Mexico - 4561-384 | ecosystem: Environmental > Aquatic > Marine > Hydrothermal vents | place: Mexico: Guaymas Basin | collected...
CTCTATGAAACCTATTTTCAATAAATTGTATGGTATAAACTTGACTATACTTTTCTAAGTTTTTATGATAATTTTGGCTGATAGAAATTGGTATATCTATTTGTGTTTTTTTATTTAAACTCTCTCTCTTATAGCCACCAACAGTAATAAAAGCTCTAATTTTACTTGTTTTATTTTTGTTTCTATTCACAATCAATTGTTTAATTCTGCTTTGAGTTGAAAAAGATAAAGAGGTAAAGTTATGTTTGTTTTTGTTAAATTTTTTAAAAGTTAAAAATCTTTTTTTATAGGCTAATTTTAAAAGTCTCTCTTCTGAAAATTTCATCAAATATTTATAAATATCTTCATAAAATAATCTTTTTTTACTATCACTCTTATATTTTTCAGTCTCTAAATTTTTAGCTATATTTTCTGTTATTCCATCATATCCATACCTACTTAAAAAACTCATTACTTTACTTAATTTAGAAGAACCTAATTTAACCTCATATATTCTTAAATCACCTTTTTTATGAGTTTTGGTATTTTTTTTATAATATTTTTTAATAATTTTTATTTGAATTTTGAATGCTATTTTATTTTTTATTAAATCAATTTTATTTCTATATGTTATCCAAACTTCAACAATTGCATATTCAACATCTTTTTGTGTTAGATAAGGATTTTTTATAGTTGGAGCTAATGCTTTTATTAAATCATTTTTAGAATACTCTTTATATTGATGAATGTTAAAAAATATAATTTCTGAAATATAATTTTTTATCAATCTTATTTGAAATGCTTTATCAAAAATATCTTTCTCTTTTTGGGCATTTAAATCTATTGGATAAAAAAATTTAGATAAAACTTCAGATATCTTTATACAATTCATTTTTATTTTTTAACCTCTTTTAGTGCTTCTATTATTATTTATCATTAAACCCTGAACCAACTTCACTATATACTTTACTTACTTTATAACCTTTTGCATTTGCATAATTTACCAATCTCTCTTTTTGAGTTTCTAAATATAACGAACAAGGTGCATAAGCTCCTGCTTCAGGATGTGTTTTTGTACAGGTAGTTTGCAAATTGAATATAGTATATCTTTTTTATAAAATGTAAATAGATTATATATTTTAAATGGTGTATTCATATCTCTATTTGCAGATATTGTAAATCCAGCCTTTTTAAACTCACTCTCTATACTTGTTGTTATTTTTCCATCTTTATTATCTGATGTAAAAACTGTAATATCGTTTTGAGCTGATAAGCTTGTTAATGATATTATCAATACTAATAAAATGCCTTTTATATTATTTATCTTTTTATTTTACGGTCTTATATAAATATAACCTCTAAGTTGTCTCTCTATTAATTCAACAATACCTGCTGTAACAACCTCTACACCATTTAAAAGATATTTTTTATTTATCTTTAAAGTCTTAATTGTATTACCACAAGCTATAAATTCAACTCCATAAGTCATTAATGCTTCTACTCGCTTTTGAATTCGTTTATCTCTATTTGATACAAGCGAATTAATTCCTTCTGAATAAGCAACGATAACCACTTCTGTTTTATCTATTCCATAAAATTTGATTACATTATTAGCAGAACTCAATATATGATTAACATTATTTCTATCCCAGTTTGTAATTGGGAATACAAATTTTCTTGGATTATCTATCGCTGGTTTTGGTTCTGCTAATTGAGTATCTGCATTTATAAAATTAAATATTAAAAACATAAGAATTATAATATGTTTCATTTTGCATCCTTTTGATTTTTTTGCTCTTTTATATAAAGTAATTTAATCTCTTTTAATATTATTAAAAAATCCTCTTTATTCCATGCACCAGCTACTTTTTTTATTAATTTTTTATTAGAATCTAAAAAAAAGAAGGTTGGTGTCATTGTAGATTTTAATCCTAATGGTAAATTTTTTTTACTTAAATCAACAACTACAGATACAAAATCTTTATCTAAAGCTTTTATAATATCATTATCTGTTAAAACTATTTTATCCATTTCTTTACAATAGTGGCAGTACTTTGAAGTGGCTTTTATAATAATAATCTTATTCTCTTTAGTTGCTTTTTCTACTGCTTTTTCAAATACATTTAATCCTTGACTTGACAAGAGTAGAGAACTACTCAAGCCAAGTATCATAATGATTTTTTTTAACATTATTTAATTAAAACATATAGTTTAGTTCAACTCTAAACTCATTATATGAAGTATCAGCTTTTCCACTATCTTCTGGGTCTGCAGTTACTATGCCTAATCTACCTTTTAATTGAAGTCTTTTAGTGATATCATACCATGCATCTAAATGCCAAATATCGCTATCTGCTTGTACGAATTTTTTATCATCATCAAAATCTTGAATAGCATATCTAAGACTCATTTTTAACTCAGGAGTAAGTCTATATACACCTCTAACCATAAATGTTTCTGTATTTGCATACCAGTTATATTGAGCCATTGCTCTAGTAAATCCACCTGTTGGGAAACCTCTCCATGGAGCAACTATATCTGCTTTATCATCAACTTTTGAATAACCTAATCTAAAGAACCCTTTTTTATCTGGCATTAATAAATCTAATCTCAAAGCTAAAAGACTACTATCTAATGAAGTTGCAACGGCTTTGTCATATCCAATAGCCTCTTTACCTGTTAAATTTGTATATCCTGCAATATTTCCACCACCATCATCCATTTGATGAAAATATCTTACACCTGGTCTTAATGCCCACTTATTGTCAAATGCTACTTTATAATGAGCCTCTGCTACTATATCTTGAACAACATCAGGAACAGTTAAATAACTAACTGTAAATTTTAGATTATCAATATAGTGTGTTGTAAAATCAGCTACTATTAAATCATGCTCTGTATCTGCACCTGCTTTAACAAAGTTATTATAATTTAACCCTTTATGTATAGCTGAATCATCATTATTATTCCAACTTTCACCATCTTTATCTTTAAAAGTAATAACATCATGAGAATCTTCATGGTCTCTTAATTTTTGTTGTCCAAACCATGCTACTCTAGCTTTAGTTTTTGGAGCAATTTTAACACTAGCTGATAGACCATCAAATGTATTAGGTATCATTTTTGTATCATTAGATTTTGTGAATACACTTTCAAAAAGTTGTCTACCAGCAACTACATTTACAATTTTATTATTATACTGTAAAAAATTTTCGCCAAATGCTTGAATCCCATAATGTCCAGTTTTTAAGACTTCATATCTACTAAATGTATCTTTTCCTGCTTTTGATGCTCCAATTTCCCACTTATCCATTCTAGCAAACTCAGGGTTTAAAGAACCATAATAACTTGTTGTGAAACTAAATCCATTTAAGATAGCACTTTTATATACAAGACTTCCACCAATACCCATATTTGTATTAGTTTTAAGTCCTTTTCCAGTCTCATCATTCCAAGTTTCTACTTCCCAATCCCAATGGAAAGTATTCATTCTTAATCTTCCGTAGAATATACCTTCACCAAAAAAATCTCTAATATTATCCACAGATGGTGGTAAAATATTATATTTAAGGCTCATATCACCTCTCATTTGTCTTTTTGGCTTATCTATTTTAATAAATTCTATCTCTTTTACTTCTGATTCAGCTGGAAAAATATCTCCACCTGCCATTGCTGTTGTTCCAATTAAAACCATAGATGCACCAATTGCACCGATAGTCTTTAGTTGAGTTTTAACCATATTTTATCCTTGAACTATAAAAATTTTAGTGTATATTTTAACATTTTGCACCGATAAGAAAAACCTACAAATTGCTCTATTAATATCTTTGTTACTTTAAGTGATATTATAGCAAAAAATTATGCATTTATCCAAATATATATAATCATCAATATTTTAGGGTAGGTACAAGACCTACCCCTACAGCTAATAAACATTATGTAGGGGCAATCCCTTGTGGTTGCCCTTGAATTTCAAAAATAATTTAAATTTTCTTAACATCAAATTTATCAATGCTTATCTCTAGTTTTATATAGTTTTTATGTTAACAGTTCGTTGCCTTTAACTGGGCAACCAGAGTCAAAATCTAAGACTTTTACATTAGATTTCATACTAATATCAATTATCTTTTCTGCTCGAATGTAATCACTTACAATCTCATAAACTTCTCTTATTTTCTTTTTATCAAGATTTTCACCTACACTTTGTAAATTTCCACCCCATGAAGATACACTATATGTTTTCTTAAGGTCTATAGGCTTTCCACCAATTTTAAAGTCACTAATTCTTTTTCCTGATTTAGCAGATATTTTAATACTATATGAAGCACCAGTTAAACGGCTCATATCTCCACCTTGTTGAAGTAGAGGATTTTCATTAAATACATTATCTGCAATATCTTCCATTAACTTAGCAATAACATCACCTTTTAAATCAAATGTATAAACTTCTGGATATGTTATGGCAGTCATCTCATAAACATTATCTTTTAAAATTTTATCATTTGGAAGAAGTGTAGTTCCCCATCTATATCCAGGAGTAAAGACAATATCACTTTTCATCTCTTTCTGAATAGCAATTCCAATCAATGAATCAAAAGTAGAATAAAATGTATCTCGTTTATATAAAAGTCCTCTAGTTGTACCTAAAACTTCATTTAATTCTTTATTATAAGGCTTGTACCATTTTTCAATAAGTTCTACACCTGCTTTATCTTCTGGAATAAGATTAGATGCAACTGGCATAAGCTTAAACTCATATCCTGCAACTTTTTTATCTTTAATATCAATATCTAATCTTCCAACATATTTACCATGACTTCCTGCAATTAAAATAACAGTATCATTTACTATAATAGGCTTTGGACTAGGGTCATGAGTATGTCCACTTAAAATAAAGTCAACACCTTTTACTCTTTTTGCTAACTCTTGGTCAACACTAAATCCATCATGACTAAGCACGACAACAGCATCAACTTTCTCTTTTGTTCTAAGTTCATTCACATACTCTTGTAAAGATTCATGTCTTAATGCAAAACTCCAACCCTCTGTAAATCTTTTTGGATTAGCAGTTGAGGTAAACGGAAAAGATTGTCCAATGATACCAATTTTAGAACCACCAACCTCTTTTATCGTATATGGAGGAAATATTGGCTCTTCAAAATCATCAGAGAATGGGTCGTTATCAATTACATTTTGAGATATGAATTCACCTTTGAACTTTTTAATAAGCTCCATAACTCTCTCTTTACCATAAGTAAATTCCCAATGTCCAACCATGACATCAACACCCAAATAATTTTGAGCATCAACAATAGCTTCACCTTTTGTCTTTAGAGCAACAGCTGTACCTTGCCAAGTATCACCACTATCTAATAGCAGTACATTATCTTTACCTCTACTCTTTTTAACATAATCTATCATTGGTTTAATATGAGCGATACCACCCATTTTACCAAATTTATTTGCTAACTCTTCAAAGTTATTATGTGTATCAAAATATTGGTCTAATGAACCCTGTTTAATATCATAATAACTCTCAAAACTATCTCCACATATAAACCCTGGTGTTCCAACTAAATTTTTAGCAGATATTAGAGTTGATGGTTCTCTCCAATATAGAGGTTTAATATGAGCATGTAAATCACAAATATGAAGAATTGTAACTTTACCTTTATCTTTAAAATCTACTATATCAGTAAATTTAAAATTCTTAATCTTCTCTTTCCCTGCCTCTCCTGCAAAAAGGTTAGTAGAGCTAGAAGCTCCAACCAATCCTAAAGCAAAAGCAATCTGTAAAAAGTCTCTTCTGTTAATATCCATTATTTATTTCCTTATCTCTTTAAGCCTGGTATAGCCAAAGCTTTTTTACTATTTTGTGACATTTTAGATATATAAACTTCTAATCCAACCATCTCTTTTGAACCTATTGGAATAACTGCTAAAAGTGCATTTTTCATACAACCTTGAAATCTTCTTTGAAGTGTTCTCAAACTAGATTTTGTCATTCTATAAGCTGGCCAAGTTGCACCAGTACCTGCTTCCCCAAGATCTGGAAGTGGTTGAGTTCTAAGTATCATTCCAATAACATCTTTACTATGGCAACTAAGACAACTAAGTCCTCTACCACCTCTTTTTGTCTCAAATGTTTTTTTACCTAAAGCATAAGAGGCTTTTATATGTCTATCAGCAGTTATATCAATATTGAATTGTTCATCATTAGCTAAAGATTTCACATAAGCTAACATAGAAAACATATTTTCACTTTTTAACTTAAATCTCTTTTTACCTTGCTCAATCTGCATAGCCTGAAGAACTTGGTCAACACCAACAACATTACCTAATTTTTTAATATATCTAGGAAATGATGCAATATATTTTGGTAAATCTTTTTCAGAAACACCCAAAAATTTTGCTAGTGCTTCTTCATCTCCTATCTCTTCAAAAAATTCACTACCCTCTTCAACAAAAATATCAGCAGGATTATTCTCTAAAATTTCTGCATACATAGCTCTATCAGCATCACTCATAGCAAACTGTTCACCAGAATACGCCATAGTTGCCATAATAGCAAATGGAAGTAATATTTTTTTCATCTGCTATCCTTTTGGCTTAACTTTTTTACTTTTACTATTCTTCTCACCTTGATTATCTGTATAGTCAACTGTTATTTTACCTTTACTAGAAACTTTAAAGTTTACAGAATAATATGGATTTGTAGATACTGTTTCCCAAGATTTCATAGTTGTAAATGGTTTTCCATCAAAAGAGAATGTAACGCTATCAATATAATGAGCTGGTTTTATTTTTCTAGTAGCCTTATCTTTTGTAAGTCCTGTATCCATTGGATGAATTACGATAAAGTTAACTTTTACAATATCACCTACTTTAAATTTTTTTGGTTTAATTTTAATCATTGATTTTCTATTTTTTGACATTCTATATCCTTTTTTAATTATTTATTTTTATACTTTTTTGATTTTTTTTAAATAGATTTTATCAACCACATCCACCAATAGTAACTTTTACACTTTTAGCTGTTTTAATAAAACTTCCATCGCTTAATTCAACAAGTGCTACAATTTCTTGAGTTCCACCAAGTTTAACTCTTGTAGAAAAATAACCCTTTCCATTTATCGGTGTAAGATTAACATCTGCACATCTAGCATTACCATTTTTTGTATTTAATATATGTATTGCTTTAACATAATTTGTCTCTTCCATTGGGTGGTCAACTTTAACTTTAACTGGAACAACTGCACCATTTTCTGCAATTTCTGGAACAGTTAATTTAATTTTATCACTATCTTTAGCCTCTTTTTTATTTGTAATTGTATCAAGAGCTGTTTGATAGTCCATATCATTAGGACCTTTTTTCTTTGGCTTTACCTCTTCTGCTAAAGCAACTGATGGGCTTATTGTCATAGCTAAAGCTGATGATGCTACTAAACTCTGTATAAATTCTCTTCTTTTCATATTTTAATTCCTTATTTTGATTTTTTTTCTGATATTACATAAGATGTTAATGCACAAATCTCTTTTTCGTCAAAAAGTTTTGTTGTTAAATTAATCGTCATATTAGTTTTAGGATTATCTACTCTTGGATCTGCAATCTTCTGATATACAAATTGATTATCTCTAGTTTTTGTATCCATAAATATTTTTTTATAATTAGTTAAGTCTGGACCAATATTTCCACCACCTACTGCACCTTCAATGTTATGACAAGCTACACAGTTACCATACTGTTTTGCTTTTTGCTTCCCATCTATTGTCACAAACTTACTCAATCCTTTTGGTGCTTTATCTTTCGCATTTTTTCCATTTAGATTATTAAATATATATTTGCCTATAGCAATAATATTTTTATCTGTAGATATGCACTCTTTAGGCATAGCAAAACTTTTTGCTGGTACTAAACTATCTTTTTTGATAATTTTAGAGGCATCTGGCATCTCGTAAGATTTTGTTAAATCTGCAGCATTTAATAAAACTGTTGTAGATAAAAATGCTGTTATACATCCAATCCTAAAAACTAGCTTATTCATTAACACTCCTTGTTTTTTAAATTGATAAAAAGATATTAGCATAATTAATATTAAAGAATTATTATTTTATTATAAAGCTATTAGACATATTTACACTATGATATATAGTCGTTCCATATTTACGATTAAAGAATTTTAAAATTAATTTTTGCAGATTTGGTTCTATAGATGAGACAAACCAGCCATTATTGCTTATAACTATCATATTTTTAGGATTATTTTTATATAACTCTTCACTACATGCTTCATAACATATTGCATTTGTATACTCTACACTATTAATTTTATATCTACTAATCTCTGAACTAGCCTTATAATCTATTGCTCCATCATAGAATATTTTATTTACCCATTTTCCAAGCCAATCAGGAAGTGGATTACTCTCTCCAAATGGAACTAAAATAACTTTATTGGCAATAGTTTGTATTTCCCCTTTATTAAATATATAAGTTGAATTTCGTGGAATATCATCTTGTAGTCTTAATGCACCAATTACTATAGCTATATTTTTAGATTTTTCTTTAAATATGTCCATAAGAATATAATTCTGATTTAGATAAAGAGGAAGAACACTCTCTGGAAATATTATAATTTCTTTCTTTTTATCTATAGCCTTATTTATCATATTCTGAACCAAATATATTTGAAAATCAAGAGAGTCTCTATTCCATTTATCTTCTATTTTAATATTTGTATTTGTAAGTTCTATATGACTTACATCTATATTATTTTTATTATCTTCTATAACAGGCTGAAATGCTAAAAGAGTAAGAAACAAAAATATAAGCTTAGATTTATATATATAAAGAGATATAGATAATAATATTATAGCCATCTGCCATTTCTCAACTCCAAAATAACTATTAACAAATATTAATTCAAACCTAAACCAATCGAATCCAAAGGGATGAATATAACTAGCTGTTAATATAAATATTGATTTAAATATTAATTGTTGATATAATTTTAAAAATTTATTGGATAAAAACGAAATAGTTAAGAATATTATTCCGTAAACTAATGATATAAAAAATATACCAATAGGTATAGCCCAAGGAAATCCATAATATTTAAAACTTATAGCAATCCACCAAAACCATAGTAGACCAATAAAAACTCCACTCGAAAACCAGACTTTATTATCATTTGATTTTAATAATAGATATAAAAAGAGTATAGCTATTATACTTTCCAATAATCTATTAGATAAATTGAAATAATCTAAGTAGATAAAACTAGAAGCTAAAAGAGATATTAAAAAGCCTCTTATTATGGAGAAAGTGGTAATATACCTATCAATTAAATTTTTACTCAAAAGGATCCTTATGGACGCAGGTAGTGCAGTTGCACAATTTTTCCCACTCGTTATGTTATTTGCAATTTTTTACTTTTTAATTATTAGACCACAGCAAAAACAACAAAAAGCTCACACAGAGATGATTAATAATCTTACTAAAGGTGATAAAATCATCACAACTGGTGGACTAATGGCTGATATAGTAAAAGTTGAAGAGGAGTTTATCAAAATCAAATTAAATGATAACACTATTGTTAGATTAGATAGAAACTTTGTAACGAAAAAAGTCGAATTATTGAATGAAAAGGCTTAATTATAGAGTTGTACTTTTTGCATTTGCATTAATATTTGGAATAGTCTTTTCTATTCCATCATTAACACAGAGCGAAGAGGGCAATAAAATTACTTTGGGACTAGACCTTCAGGGTGGACTGCATATGTTACTCGGAGTTAAAAGTGAGGAAGCAATAACTTCACATATAAAATCATTAGCAGGAACTTTAAAGTATATTCTTGATGATAAAGAGATTATTTTTGATGACTTAGATATAATTGATGAAACTATTAGATTTGAACTTCTTGATGAAGATGATTTGTCTATAGTTAAAGAAGTTGTAAAGAAAGAGATGAAAGGTGTTCTTCTTACTCAAAATGGACTTAAATTTTCTATGGATATTACTCCTGAAGAGAGAGTCAGAACAGAAAAGAATGCTATAAATCAAGCTGTTGATACTATTCGTAATCGTCTTGACCAATTTGGATTAGCTGAACCTACTGTAGCAAAACAGGGTGAGGATAAAATTCTAGTAGAAGTTCCAGGAATTAAAACACCTGAAGAAGAGCAGAGAATTAGAGAATTAATTGCCAAAACAGCACATTTACAGATGATGGCAGTTGATGAAGATAGAGCTATCAGAGTTATGAAGATGAGTTCAAATGAAGCTAAAAGTTATGGTGATGTAATTTTACCTGATGTTGCAACTGATGAGAAACATCTAGTTAGAGAAATACCTATTTTAGATGGTTCAATGCTTACAGATGCTAGTGTTGGATTTAATCAAAACAATCAGCCAGTTATTAATTTTGTTTTAAATGGACAAGGTGGAAAAATATTTGGCGATTTTTCTGGTAAAAGTATCGGAAAAAGAATGGCTGTTGTATTAGACAATAGAGTATATTCTGCTCCAGTAATTAGAGAAAGAATTGGTGGAGGTAGAGGTCAAATATCTGGAAACTTTACAGTACCAGAAGCTCATGATTTAGCTATTGCTCTTAGAAGTGGTGCATTATTAGCTCCTGTATTTGTTATGGAAAAAAGAAGCGTTGGACCGAGTTTAGGTGCTGATAGTATTAAATCTAGTTCATTAGCTTTGGCATTAGGATTTATATTAGTTGTTGTCTTTATGGTTTTATATTATGGAATGGCTGGAGTAATTTCTGATATTGCACTTATTGGAAATCTATTTTTAATATTAGCAGTTATGTCAATGTTTGGAGCAACTCTAACTCTACCCGGTATGGCAGGTATTGTATTAACGGTCGGTATGGCAGTTGATGCAAATGTTATTATATCTGAACGGATTAGAGAGCTTCTGCACGAAGGAAACTCAATAGGTAAATCTATAGAAGAAGGTTATTCTAATGCCTTTACTGCTATTTGGGATGCAAATATTACAACACTAATAGCATCTGTCGTACTTTATGCTTATGGAACAGGACCAATTAAAGGTTTTGCATTAACTATGAGTATTGGTATTTTAGCATCTATGTTAACAGCTATCTTAGGTACTCATGGTATTTATCAATGGATTCTTCCAAAAATTGACTCTAAAAAACTCAATTTTTGGTTTGGAATTAAAACTTAAGGAGAGTTAGATGGAACTATTTAAATATAAAGAACCAATAAAACTAATGAGTAAAAGCAGACGATTTGGAGTTTTATCTATGATTGTCGTGCTTCTATCTTTAAGTCTAGTTATTGTTAAAGGCTTTAATTTTGGTATTGATTTTGCTGGTGGTACACTTATCCAAGTACAGTATAAGGGAGATGCTCCATTAAAAGAGATTAGGAAAAAATTAAGTCAAGAAGAAAAATATAAACAAGCATCTGTCACATATTTTGGAAGCGATGATGAGATTGTTATTAAAACTAAAAGTAGCTCAAAAGCTGTTAATCAAGATATTGGTGATGAGGTTAGAAATCTTTTAAAAGATACTGGCTCTTTTGAAATCAGAAGAGTTGATATGGTTGGACCAAAAATAGGTAGTGAGCTAAAAGAAAAAGGCTTAACAGCTATGCTTCTAGCAATTATAGGTATTTTAATTTATGTATCATTTAGATTTGAATGGCGTTTTGCTTTAGCTTCTGTTATGGCACTTATTCATGATGTCAGTATAGCTATGGGTGCAATTGTACTATTTAATATTGAAGTTAATCTTGATATTCTAGCAGCACTGTTAACCATTTTAGGATATTCATTAAATGACACCATTATTGTATTTGACCGTATTCGAGAAGGTATTAGAACAATTAAAGACCCTGATTTATCAGGAATTATTGATGAGTCTGTAACAAGAACTCTTTCAAGAACTACTTTAACATCACTTACAACATTCTTGGTTGTCTTAACTCTTTATATCTTTGGTGGAGAGATTATTAGAGGATTTAGTTTTACTCTTTTAATTGGTATTATTGTTGGTACATATTCATCTATATTTGTAGCATCTCCAATATTATTATGGTTAGGATTTAGCGTTAAAGGTTTTAGGGAAAAAGAAGCTATCAAACTAAAACGCGAAAAAGATAAAGAAAAAATGAGAGCTATGTATGAGCAGGGGACTATCTAATGCAATGGGGTAAAGTCTTCTATATATTTTTTACTCTAATGAGCCTAACAACAAGTGCAGCATTCTTATATGAAAATACTGCTACAGCCCTTTTTGTGGCTGGAAGTATAAATGTTGTTTCTACAATTCTAAAATTAGGAATAAGAAATATGTTATCTGCCGAACTTCTAGCAGGTTCATTAGTTGCAGATTTACATCTAATCCCTGCATTTTTTATGTTAGAATTTTATGATAACGATAGAATTGCTGTTGGACTAGTTATTGGTGCTGTAATTGCAAATGTATATACTTTAATTATATCTATGATAGAGAGCTCAAGAGAAAAAGAGGATTTTTAATGAAATCTCCTAATCTTTCTTCCTCTTCGGAAAAATAATAATGATAAAAAATATTAAACTATGGCTTATTCTATTTATACTTTTTACTGCAAATATTTTTGGTAATATATTAAATAAAGATATAGAATATATGGTAGCAAAAAGTGCTATAAAAAATGGAGAGTTAGGGCTATATATAAAAGAGACAGAGACAAATAGAGTAGTTTCAGCTATAAATATAGATAAATTATTCACTCCTGCATCGGTTATAAAAGTATATAGTGCTTATGCTATATTATTAGAATTAGGATATAATTATCGTTGGATTACAAATTTTTATATTAAAGGTAGATTCATAAACGGTATAGTTTATGGTGATTTAATTGTAAAAGGATATGGTGACCCAACTCTAAAAAGTTCAGATATTCCCAAAATTGTTAATGAATTAAAAGCAAAAGGTATTAAAAAGATAAATGGCAATATTATTATAGATAGAAGATATTTTACTGTTAAAGGCAAGGATAGCTCACATTTTGATCAAAATATATATAGTCCATATAACGCAATGCCTGACGCTATGATGTTCAATCAACATACAAGTAATTTTAAATTATATCCTAAAAATGGAAGATATATAGTTGAGAAGATAATTGCTGGAGATAGTTATAAAGTATCTAATCAGATTAAAACTGTTAATGGTTCTTGTGTTGGTAAAAGAGCCAATCCTAAGATAACAGTAAACTACTCTTCTGCTACTCCTAAACTTATTTTACAAGGTAAATTATCTAATAAATGCAAAAAAAGATATTACAAATATATCATTACAAAACCATATAAAGAGTTCTATAATGCTTTGAAAAATGAATTTCGTAAAAAAGGTATTAAATATAAGGGTAAAATGGTACTGTCAAAAGTTCCATCAGGTTCAAAAAAGATATACATACATTACTCTGATAGATTAGAAAATATAATATCTGTGACAGCAAAAAAAAGTAATAATCTATTTGCAAGACATCTATTATTAACTCTTGGGGCAAAAATATATGGAGCTCCAGCAACTCTTGCAAAAGGTAGAAAAGCTGTTGAGAGAGTTTTGAATCGTTATCATCTTTTGAACTACTCTAAAACTTGTATAGACAATGGATGTGGACTATCAAGAAGCTCTAAAGTAACATCAAGAAGTATGGCAAAAGTTTTAGACCACGCATATAAGAGCTACAGCGATAGATGGTTAAATATTTTATCAATTGCAGGTAAAGATGGAACTATTAAAAGAAGATTTGCTCAAAGCATAGTAAGAAATAGAGCATGGATGAAGACTGGAACACTAGATAGAGTCAAAAATATATCAGGATATGTAAGAGCAAAAACAGGAACTTTATATACAGTTGTAATTTTGGTTAATAGCAAACATTCAAGATGGGCTGGTTCAGCTTTACAAAATAAAGTTATAAAATGGTTAGTAAATTATAAAGGGATTAAAGATAAAGATAATATCCTATTTGCACCAAAAGAACAAATAGAACAGAAATTATTATGGGATATAAGTGACTTGGCTAAAGAGCCTAAAGTTTTTAGATATGAGGAAGGAGATTTATGAGAATTGATAAATATTTAGTTGAAAATAGCTATTTTGAGAGTCGTAATCGTGCATTAGAAGCGATTAAGAACGGTAAGATTAGAGTTGATGGTAGACTTATTAAACCATCTGCTAAAGTTAATACAAATAGTATTATAGATATAGAAGATGAAAAATTTTATATAAGTAGAGCTGGTAGAAAGCTAGAAAGTTTTCTTATGTCTCACAATATAAATTTGAAAGATAAAGTAGCCTTAGATATAGGTTCAAGTACAGGTGGTTTTGCTCAAATTCTTTTAGAGAATAATGTTGCTTCTATTGAGTGTGTTGATGTTGGAAAAGAGCAGATTCATATATCTCTTAAAAAAGATGAACGAGTTACGATAAATGAAGAGACAGATATTAGAGAGTTCAAATCCACTAAGGAATTTGAAGTTATAAGTTGTGATGTATCATTTATATCTATTCTACATATTATAGAGGAGATAAATAATTTAGCTTCTGTGAATTCAGATATTATTATTTTATATAAGCCCCAATTTGAAGTTGGAAAAGATGTTAGAAGAAATAGTAAGGGTGTAGTTATTGATAATGATGCAATTGAAAGAAAAAAAGAGATATTTGAATTACAATCTAATAATTTAAATTGGGAATTAGTATACAAAGAAGCATCTAAAGTAATTGGAAAATCTGGAAATCAAGAGTATTTATATCATTTTATAAAACATTAACTCTTCTCTGTTATAATTATTTAGTAATAAACATAACAAGGATAAACCATTTATACTAAACTTTTTATTTTAATTTCTTTCTTGGTAACTATACTTCTAACTGGTTGTGCTAAAAGCTATAGTTATCCAAACTATGATGTCATCAAACCAGAAGTAATTTGTAAACCAAAACGAAAGAATATTGAAAAACTTCTTAGAAAACATCTTGATAAACCTTATGTATGGGCAGAAGAAGGGCCAAATGCTTTTGACTGTTCTGGATTAACTTATAATATATATGGTCAAATGGGTGTTTCAATCCCAAGAGTAGCTAGAGAACAAGCAAAAATGGGTAAATATGTAAAATTTGAAGATTTAACTTATGGAGATTTAATATTCTTTGGTTCAACTTATTATAAAAGCCGAAGAATTAATCATGTTGGAATATATTTAGGAAATGGTTGGTTTGCACAGGCTAGTAGTAAAGATAGAAAAGTACTATATACAAATTTTAAAGATGAGCCTAGATATAGAAAAAGAGTTAAAATATGTCGAAGATACCTGAGTAAAGATGAAAGAAAATTATATATGACTTGTCATGGAAGAATCAATAGGGCTAAAACAACTACAAGAAGACATACTACACCATGGCAAACAGGAATGAGAGTTCCAAATAAAATACCAAGATGAAAAACTTAATAAAGTCTTTTATCTTCTTTATATTAATCTTACTTTTTACAGCTTGTTCCACTAAACATGATTATACTCTTCACAAGCCAGTAGTGAGATATGCTAAACCTAGCAAGGGTGCATTGAGTGTAATGTTAAAAGAGAGTTACGGAAAAAGATACCGATGGGCAGAAGAAGGTCCTCGTTCTTTTGACTGTTCAGGACTCACATATTATACTTATGGAAGTATGAATCTATGGCTACCAAGAAGAGCAATAGAGCAATCAAGATACGGGAAAAGAGTATCAATAAAAAAACTTAAATACGGTGATTTAATCTTCTTTGATACAAGAAAAAGACCAAGAGGAAAAATTAATCATGTAGGTATATATATCGGTAATAACTATTTTATACATGCAAGTAGCAGTAAAAAAAGAGTTATTAGAACAAGCCTAAAAAAAAGATATTATCGTAATAGAGTAGTTGTCTGTAAAAGAGTAATACCTTCAAAATATTATAATCAATGCGTTACCAAAAAGCGTAAGAAATTAAAAAAATCTAAAAGGTATAAAAATAAAGCAAAATATAGAAAAATCAAAAAGTCAAAATCTATAAAAGAGTTATTTGATAATATTGATATTAAAAAAACAGAAACAAATCGACCTATTTGATAATCTCTTTTAAACTATAAAACGCTTTCATCTTTCTTATCTTATTATTACTATCATCTACTAATCCATATCCTCGAGCTATTAATTGATGAATATAAACTCTTTTAATTTTTTTACTCTCTTTAGCTATTTCTAAATATTCTAAAATATAATCATTATATAAATCTTCACTAACACATTCTAATTCTGAAGTTGGAGCATAAGGTGCAGTATTACTAATAGGCCAATTTACCTCTGTAATATATATTTCATTTTCTGTTTTAGTAGATAGTTTCGCTAAGGCATACAACATAGATATTTTATTTTTAGTATCAAAGATACCCATTTGTGTATTGTTTGGGCTTCCTCGTCTATCTACATATAAAAGAGAAGATAATCTATCATATTTAATAGAATATAAATTAAAGAGACTTCTAACAGTATAATGATATTCAAAGTCTATAACAGACGAACCTATTAATTTAATATTAGTAAAATCTTTATCTCTAATATCTTGAATTATTTTATAAAAATCTAAATACTCTTTAACCGAGAAAAATCCCCATTTTGTACGATTAATAGCTGTTCCTATTTGAAATTCACTAGATATATCTCTGAATCCATTAAATATTTTACTAATATTATCTCTTAAAAGATTATGATTTTCTATATTCTCCCTATCTTGCATTATATTAATAAGAATCTCTTTATCATCTCCAAAACTCTTTGCAAAACTAATATACTCATCTAATCTAACTATATCCCAAAGAGGCATACGAATAATTAAATGTCTAACACCTAGTTCTTCTACTAGCTCAATTTGCTTATCACCTTTATCAAGATTAACACCAATACCATATTCTATAACTTGATTATCTTGAAATAATTTCATAGTAAAAATAGATAAAGGAAAAAATATAATATTACTTAAAAGCAAAGGAAGCATATCTTTAATAGAATTCCAACGCTTAAGTCTCTTATATTTTTTATCTTTAAGAGGATAAGGTTGGTCAGAAAAATAATCCCAAATAAATGGTGGTTTTAGATTCTTTTGCATTATAATTTTATTTTAACTTTTCCAATGTTTCTATAAGTTGTTTATAACTTATAATAAGTTCTGTATCAATTGCAAAAATCAAATTATTCAACCATTTTGCTCTTGTTTCCTGAATTAAAGAATTATGCTCTTCTTTGTTATAGCCTCTACTATCCAAGATTTCTAATTTTTTACGAAATTGTTTAGCTACTTGAATAAAAATACCGTGATTATTTTTGTCTTTTCTATCAGGTAAAGTGTTAATTGCTATATTTAACTCTTTATAATTATCTCCTCCTATATCTCTCCATTCAAGAATTTTATGATTAATAAAAACTTCATATATCTCTAATTCAAGTTTGGGAGATAAATAAGCTCCTGCTTTTAATAGAATATATAAATTTGCCCAAACACCTCTATTCTCTGGCTTCCCTCCTCTTTGAGACTTAATAACAGAAAATTGTTTTATTAGTTTTGAATAATCTATCTGTCCTGATTTATTTTTATACTCCAAAATACAAAGTGTGGAATCCACACTTTGCATTTTATCTCCATATTTTATTTCCACTTCATAAATAAACTCCCAAACATTCTCTTTTCTTAACCATTCTGAGATAGATACTTCCCTTAACCCTTCACTTAATCTATAAATATTACCTATAGTAAAAATATCCGATAATCTACCAATTCTATTTAAATGTCCAATTTTTATTGTATGGTTATTACCTATATTAACTATCATATCTTGATTAGTTTTCATCAGTTCCCTTTAATTAGTTATAAATATCATCCCTATCCCACCGACTAGGGTCTAATAAGGTGTCATCATGTATATGTTTAAATGATGCTTTTATCATCTTAAAAACATTTTTATTATCTTTTTCTAAACTACTTAACCAATCTTTTGTATTTGCTCTAGCGTGTGGTAATTTGACATTTTTTATCATAGCAGGACAAGATTCATCACCTATGGTATTTAAATTATTATCATCTGCAAATGCTCTTAGTTGTTTTTCTCTTGTTTCTATAAGTGGGCGAATTAAATGAAATCCTCTACCTGTTTTATATATTGGTGCCATTGAGCGAATAGTTCCATTATAAAACATATTCATAAAAAAACTCTCAACTGCATCATCAAAATGATGTCCAAGAGCTACTTTGTTAAATCCATTATTATCTGCATAAGTATATAAAGCGCCTCTTCTCATTCTTGAAAAGAACGAACAAAATGAACTATTCTCCCTAATTGCATCTTGTGAAATATTAAATATTCCAGTTTCATAAACTGTATGTTTTATATCATTCTCTTCACAATGAGATTTTAAATAACTATAATCTTCATTTGGCATTCCATAATGAATTGTACAAGCTTCAAATTCAAAATTAAATGGTGCATGTCTTTGAATATATTTTAAAGCATGAATCAGAGCAAGGGAGTCTTTCCCTCCACTTAGTCCAACTAGAACTTTATCACCTTCCCCTATTAATTTAAATTCACCATTTGTTTTACCAATTACTCTTAATAGTTTTTTACTTAGGTTGACTTTAAATCTATTTCTGCTCAATCTTCTCTACCATGTCTAATATAAAATTGGCACTTACTTTAGCTGACCCCTCTAAGAATTTATCAAAATCAAAACCTGCATCCATATCTGCACTATCACTAATTGCTCTTAATATAAAGAATGGAATATCTAAAGCATTACATACAACTGCAACACTAGCACCTTCCATCTCTAAAGCATGTGCGTCAAATGTTTTTGAAATCCAATTCTTTCTCTCTACATTTGCTACAAATTGGTCACCTGTGGCAATAATACCCTCTTTTAATGGAAGGTTTTGAGATTTAGCTATCTCTTTTGCAACCTTTCTAAAATAGGGATCTGTTGGGATACAAACCTCACCTTCAGGAACAAATCCAAACGGATGACCAAATGCTGTAATATCTAAATCATGTTGACATAATCCATCAGCAATAATTAAATCTCCAATATCTAAATCAGGGTCTATTCCTCCAGCTACACCAGAAAATAATAGACTTTTACAACCAAATTTTTCTATTAATATAGTAGCTGTAAGAGATGCAAAAACTTTACCTATTTTAGAATAAGCGATAACAACTTCTTTCCCTTTATACTCTGCTTCATAATATATATTAGAGGCATACTCAGTCTTTTTAATATTTTTTACTTTAGATAAAAGTGGTTCTATCTCTTCAGGCATTGCACCCATTATTGCTATTTTCATATCTGTACCAACTTTGAAACTTCTTCTATTGTTGTCTGAAGTGATGCCATATCAGAAACTATAAAATGAGGTTTTTTAGTAGCTCTACGATTTAGCCCCTTCAAAACTCCTCCATGCCCAAACTCAATATAACAATCAACCTCATCATCAAATTTTGCAATTGATTGTTTATATAAAACTGGGGATACTAACTGTCTAGCAAGTAAATCTAAAGCTTCTTTTTTAGTATTATATTTATCTGCTGTTACATTTGATATTACTGAAGATAAGAATTCATCTCTAATTACTTCATCTAATTTTTCTGATAATGGAGAAACTGCACTATCTAATAGTGGACAATGACTAGCTACAGACATATTTAATAACATTGCTCTTTTCGCTTTTGCCTCTTTTAGAATTAGCTCTAAAACTTTTAAATCATCTTTGATACCTGCAATAACTATCTGCCCTTTAGCATTATAATTAACTGCCCAAACTTTTAAACCATTATCTCTTTGAGTTGCACAAATCTCTTCTACTTTATCATCATCAAGTCCTAATGATACCATCATACCAACATCTTGTCCATCACAAGCCTCTGCCATAAGTTTACCTCTTAAATTAACAAGTTCAACGCCATCAATAATATCTAAAGCACCAACACTTACTAAAGCAGAAAATTCTCCTAACGAGTGACCTAGTGCATAATATGGTTTTATTGCCATTTCATTTTCAAATAATTTATGAGCAATAGATGATACTAATAAAATCGCAGGTTGTGTAAACTCTGTTTTTTCTAAATCATCGTTCTCTTCAAAAAGTAATGTCTCAAAGTTTATACCTGTTCTTTCACTAGCTTTAGTTATCATATCAACAGCTACTTCACTATTATCAAAAAAGTCTTTTCCCATACCTACTGCTTGAGAACCTTGCCCAGCAAATAAAAATGCACATTTAATCGACATTATCACTCCTTAAAAAATTTATAATTATTTTAGCTAAATATTTCTATCTTTATAGTAAAATTATATCAAAAAATAAAGTAAAGGTTAGTATGCAAAAAGCAGAACTATTAGCACCAGCAGGTAATTTAGAAAAATTAAAAATAGCATTAGCTTATGGAGCTGATGCAGTTTATGGAGGGACTAGTACCTTTTCATTACGCATCCGTTCTGGTAAAGAGTTTGATATGGAATCTTACTCTAAAGGAATTGAGTATGCTCATAATTTAGGAAAGAAAGTATATTCAACTATAAATAGCTTTCCTTTTAACTCACAAATTAAATTGTATGAAAATCATATAGCAAAAATAGCAGAACTAAAACCTGATGCACTTATTGTATCTAGTCCAGGAGTTATTAAATTAGCTCATAAAATAGCTCCTGATATACCAATCCATCTTTCAACCCAAGCAAATGTTATGAATGCACTTGATGCAGAAGTATATTATGATTTGGGTGTAAAAAGAATAATTGTAGCTAGAGAGATTAGTTTAAAAGATTGTGAAGCGATTAAATCATCTATTCCAGATTTAGAATTAGAGATATTTGTACATGGTTCTATGTGTTTTGCATATAGTGGAAGATGTTTAATATCAGCTCTTCAAAAAGGTAGAGTTCCAAATAGAGGAAGTTGTGCAAATGATTGCCGTTTCCCTTATGAAATTTATGCACATAATCCAGATACCAATACAACTTTTAGATTAGAAGAAGAGAGTGATATAGGTACATATATTATGAATGCTAAAGATATGAATATGGCTTCACATATTGATAAAATTCTAGCTTCTGGTGTAATAGATTCGCTAAAAATAGAAGGTCGAACAAAATCTCCATACTATGCAGGGGTTGTTACAAAAGCTTACCGTCATGCAATAGATGATTATTATAATAATGATTTTAAAGAGAGTCGTTATCAAGCAGAATTAAATACAACTCAAAATAGAGGATTTACAGATGCTTACTTACTCTCAAGACCTTTTGAAAAGAATGATACTCAATCACAAGGGTTTACAATTCAAAATGGAACACATCAAGTTGTAGCTTTAGTTAGTGAAGATGGTAAAACTTGGAGATGTAAAGATAAAACTTGCTTAGGTGATAGTGTCGAGATAGTCTTACCAGTAGGTGCAACAGTTGAAATAATAAATAATGAATATGGAACTATTGATGAGGTAGCAGGAAGATATTGGCTAACTTTCAAAAAGATAATATCAACAAGTGAAAAAGAGTTTAAATGTATTCATAGTGGTGATTTAAATGATATAATATTACCAACAACTCTACCTAGCTATACAATTCTTAGAAGAGGTATAGAAGAAGCTTTAGAGAAGAAAAAGCTAAGACTTTAAAAAAGTATTTTAATAAATCTAAATCTAAATAACAATGATAATACTATAGTCAATGCCATTGAAGATGCTTATACGCAGACAGAAATAGCAGAATATTTAAAACTAAGTAATTTTGCTATTTATAAAATACAATCTAACAAGTTTTTCTAAAACTTCCAGCACATCATCTTCATCGCTAAGAGATTGAACAATTGTATGGATACATGCTTCATAAGGGTTAAATCCTTTAACTATTAATTTAGCACAATATACTAAAAGTCTTGTTGATACGGCTTCTTGAATATCTGTATCTGTTAAATTTCTTATCTCATTTGCTATTGATACTAATTTTACAGCAATATCTTCATCTACGCCACTCTCTTTTATAATAATATCTCTCTCTACATCACTTTTTGGATAGTTAAATTCTAAAGATATAAATCTCTGTTTTGTACTTGGTTTCATCCCTTTTAGAACATTTTGATAACCTGGATTATATGATACCACTAGCATAAAATCTGGATGAGCCTCTATCACTTCACCTGTTCTATCAATTGGTAAAACTCTTCTATAATCAGCAAGTGAGTGAAGCACTACAGTTGTATCTTTTCTAGCTTCTATTATCTCATCAAGATAACAAATTCCACCATCTCTAACTGCTTTTGTAAGAGGTCCATCTTGCCAAAAAGTTCCATTCTCATCTATTAAATGGCGACCAATTAAATCAGAAGCACTTAAATCATCATGACAAACTACTGTATAAACTTTTCTATTTAATTTTTCTCCCATATACTCAATAAATCTAGTTTTTCCACACCCTGTTGGACCTTTTATTAAAATTGGTAAATCCATAGAAGCAGATGCCTCAAACAATTCAACCTCATTACCTTGAGCTAAATAGTATATTTTTTCCATAATTTTCCTCTGTTATTTTGTTAAATTTATATAAACTTCTGGTATCACTTTTGGTAGTTTTTGACCATCTCTTACAACTGCAAAACCATTTCTACCAAATAGATAACTAAGATACTCTTTTGCATCTAAATCAACGGT
>Ga0256837_1000882_pt1 | contig 22709 bp, 26 predicted proteins | sample 4562384metaG_FD_185976 | JGI IMG/M metagenome (GOLD analysis project Ga0256837, IMG submission 185976) | Hydrothermal vent microbial communities from Guaymas Basin, Mexico - 4561-384 | ecosystem: Environmental > Aquatic > Marine > Hydrothermal vents | place: Mexico: Guaymas Basin | collected...
CTAAAATAAAGTGCCGTTATTTATCTTAAAGTGTCCGAATCATTTCCGGCATCACTGTCCGATTATAAACGGCTCTAGTGTCCGAACTCAATCAGCATTGGTGTCCGATTTGCTCCGTTTTTTGCAATATCTATCATTCTTCAATGTCAATGTATAAGCCAAATATAATCAATTTTGGTAGTAGTATTAAAGGAGATTATATTATCCCTTTTAGTGAACTTACTCATACTATAGTGGTTGGAGAAAGTGGTAGTGGTAAGTCTAATTTTATGCATCATCTTCTAAGTTCTTTTATTTCCTCAAAAACTGAAATTGAGAGGATTGAGCTTATCGATTTAAAAGGTACAGAGCTATTTATCTATCAAGGTATTAAGTATATGCATTTTATTGATGAACTAATACAAGTAAGAGATACTCTTTTAACTGTTAGAGGTAAGATGCAAGAGAGATTTAAAGTAATGAAAACTCAAGGGGAACAGCTTTATAGTGGTAAATATCATTTTATAGTTATTGATGAGATAGGTACGATTGGAACTTGTCCAGATAAAAAACTTCGAGATGAAATCTTTAATTTAATGATAGAAATTTCTCAAAAAGGGCGTGCTGCTAAAATACTGTTATTTATCTTTGCTCAAAAAATTGATAGTACCAATATACCAAGTAATGTACTGGCAAACATCCAAACAAAAATCTTGATGAAAACGGATAGTGACTTTAATATCAATAATACTATAGGTAAAAAAGAGGACTTAGAAAATATAACCATTTTAAATCCAGATAGCTTCCCTCGTGGTAGAGCCATCATAAAAAATGGATATACAAGTGAAAAAGTATTAGTACAATTTCCACTAATCGAACTCAAAAAAGAGTACCGTGAGATGTTGATGGCGAAGTGAGAAGAGGTAGCAACTCTGTTGCTTCCTCCTCACCGCCCTTGTCTTATTTAATAAGAAATGTCAGAAAACATAAAAAGGATAAATTTTGAAGATAGATTTAACACCACTAGAGGATATACCAACTGTTCTAATACAGCTCAAACTTATAGATAAAAAACTAGATTTAAACATTGAAAAGAGATGGTTAAACACTAGAGAGTTAGCAAATTATACTGGCTATAAATTAGAAACAATTAAGTCTAAGATTAAGAATCATGAGTTTATCATAGGAGTTCAATACTTTAAAAGAGATGGAAAACTACTCTTTGATAAGTTTGAAGTTGATAGATGGGTAATGGGTATCAAGCCAACAGACATTGAACTAAATAATGATTGTTCAAATATAGTTGATGAAGTTTTAGCATCTATATAGATTATGTTATTTAATTTACTCTATACTTTCAATGTGAAGCTTCGCATATATAGGGTTCTAAATAATTAGGAACTAATATGAGAATATATATAAAAAAAGTTAAAAATACTAAGGGAGAAATTAAAGAGTCTCTTTGGGTTGATTTCTACGATAACAGTGGAAAAAGACAAAGAAAGACTCTTAAACTTTCCAATACTAAAGCTAATATGAAATTAGCAAAAAAAAAGATTATTCCAGCTTTACTACATAAGCTAGAGAGTAACAAGTTCATTGAAAAATCGGTACCAACTCTGAATGAGTATAAAATTAAATCATTTGAGATGAATAAGTCTCATCGTAGAGATACAACTATCAATGATTATGAAATATCATACAAAAAACATATTGAACCAATTCTAGGTAAAAAGAAGCTAGATAAGATTAAAGCTTCTGATTTAGAACTGTGGCAAAATAAAGTTATTGAGTCTGTAAGTCCTAGACGTTTGAGAAACATTAGAGCAGTCCTTAGTGGCATACTTAGTGATGCTTATAGGGATGAACTAATAGATAAGAATCCTTTGACATTAGTTCGTACTATTAAAGCTGATAAGGTAGATATTAAGCCTTTCTCAATTACTGAGATTTCGACTATTCTTAATAGTTCTCTAGGTCAAGAAAAAAACTTTTTTGCATTAGGTTTCTTTAGTGGAATGAGAAGTGGAGAGATGATAGGTCTTAAATGGTCTGATATTGATTTCTTTAGGTTAGAGATTAAACCTCAAAGAAGTAGAAGAATGGGTAAAAATGGAAAACTAAAAACTGATTCTAGTTATAGAGAAGTAGATATTTTAGATTCTTTACTCCCCTACTTGAAAAATCAATATCAAATTACGGGTTCTTACAACTCGTATGTATTTCTCAATAATGATAATGAACCTCTTTATGATATTAAGAGAATAAGAGATTATTCTTGGAAGAAGACACTTAAAAAGTGTGAGCTTGATTATAGACCTATTTATCATACAAGACATACATTTGCTACTATTATGCTTGAAAATGGTGAAGATATTTTATGGGTTAGTAATATGCTAGGTCATACAGATTCTACTATGACATTATCAAAGTATGCAAGATACATTAAGAGAGAAAGTAAAAAAAGAGGTCAGTTTTTAAAAAAAGAATTGACACCAAATGGCACCGAAATTGACACCGAGCTTTTAAAAACGGCTTGAAAGTTAATAGTTTAGGGATTTAAGTTAAATGTGGCTCCGGATGCTGGATTCGAACCAGCGACCAAGTGATTAACAGTCACCTACTCTACCGCTGAGCTAATCCGGAACATTTGAAAGTTACTCTTAAAAAAATGGTGTCAAGAGAGGGACTTGAACCCTCGACCCCCGGCTTATGAGACCAGTGCTCTAACCAGCTGAGCTACCGTGACATCTTTTAAGAGGGTGGAATTATAACCACACAAAGCTTTTATTTTCCTTTGATAGACAAAATTTCTTCTTTATCTCTTTTGTTAAACCTATTATGATAGAATCGCACTTATAAAAATAAAAACTATTATGCAAGAGGTATAAAATGAACTTTCAACCATTAGGAAATAGAGTTTTAGTAAAACGTGTAGAAGAAGCTACAACAACAGCAACGGGTATAATCATCCCTGATAGTGCTACAGAGAAACCAACTGTTGGTGAAGTAGTAGCTGTAAGCAAAGAAGTAGAAGTTTTAGCAAATGGCAATAAAGTTCTTTTTGGCAAATTCGCTGGAAATGAAGTTGCATTTGAGGGAACAAAATATATCGTTTTAGATGTTGAAGACATCTTCGGAATCATAGGTTAAGGAATAGAACATGGCAAAAGAGATTATATTTTCAGATACAGCAAGAAATGCATTAGCTCGTGGAGTTGAAAAACTTACAGATGCAGTAAAAGTAACAATGGGACCACGTGGTCGTAATGTTTTAATCATGAAAAGCTACGGTGCTCCAGTTCTTACAAAAGATGGTGTTTCAGTAGCTCGTGAAGTAGAACTAAAAGACAAACTAGAAGATATGGGTGCACAACTTGTAAAAGAGGTAGCATCTAACACGGCTGATGAAGCTGGTGATGGAACTACTACTGCAACAGTTCTTGCAAACGCTATCTTTAGTGAAGGTCTTCGTAACATCACTGCTGGTGCAAACCCTGTAGAAGTTAAACGTGGTATGGATAAAGCTTGTGCTGTCATTTTAGAAAACCTAAAAGATGCTTCTACAGCAGTAAACGGTAAACAAGACATCGCTCAAGTTGCAACTATCTCTGCAAACTCTGATAGTGCTATCGGTGACATGATCGCTGAAGCTATGGATAGAGTTGGTCAAGATGGTGTTATCACTGTTGAAGAGGCTAAAGGTATAGCTGATGAGCTTGATGTTGTTGAGGGTATGCAGTTTGACCGTGGTTACTTAAGTCCTTACTTCATTACTAACCCTGAAAAAATGGTTGCTGAGATTGAAAATCCTTGGATTCTTTTAGCTGATAGTAAAATTTCTTCTTTAAAAGATTTACTTCCAGTTCTAGAGCAAGTTCAAAAGACTTCTCGTCCACTTCTTATTATCGCTGAAGATGTTGAGGGTGAAGCACTTTCTACTTTAGTTGTAAACAAACTTCGTGGTGTTCTGAATATCTCTGCTGTTAAAGCTCCAGGTTTTGGAGACAGAAGAAAAGCTATGTTACTTGACATCGCTACACTTACTGCAGGAACTGTTATCTCAGAAGAGACTGGTCACACACTTGAGGGTGCAAACATTCAGATGTTAGGTCAAGCAGCTCGTGTTATCATCGACAAAGACAACACTGTTATAGTTAATGGTGCTGGTGCAGATGAAGCAGTAAAAGCTCGTATAGCAGAGATCAAAGTTCAGATAGAAGCAACTTCTAGTGAATATGACAAAGAGAAACTACAAGAGCGTTTAGCAAAACTCGCGGGTGGTGTTGCTGTTATCAAAGTTGGTGCAGCTACTGAGACTGAGATGAAAGAGAAAAAAGATAGAGTTGACGATGCACTCTCAGCGACCAAAGCAGCAGTTGAAGAGGGAATCATCATCGGTGGTGGTGCAGCACTTGTACGTGCAGCTTCTAAAGTTTCTCTAGACTTAGAGGGTGATCAAAAAATCGGTTGTGAAATCATCTTGCGTGCTATAAAAGCACCTATGAAACAGATAGCAGCAAATGCTGGGTTTGATACAGGTGTAGTAGTAAACGCTGTTGAGACTGCAAATGATGATACAACGGGATTTAATGCAGCAACTGGTAAGTATGTAAACATGTTTGAAGCAGGTATTATCGATCCACTTAAAGTGGCTCGTGTAGCTCTTACAAATGCTACTTCTGTTTCATCTATGCTTCTTACAACTGAAGCCGCTATTTACGAGATACCAGAAGAAGTTTCAGCAGGTGCTGATGCGGGTGCTGGTATGCCTCCTCAAATGGGAATGCCTGGTATGATGTAAGCGAGATTTTTTCTCGTTTACTCCCTATCTAATCCTCTCTTCACCCCTTATACTCTCAATGTATTGACTTATTAAGATATTACAGTTATAATTTAAAACTATATAATAATGGATAAATAATTTAGATGCAAAAGAAGCAAAAAAAGATTTTAGTAGTTGATGATAGTCGCGTTGTTCGTAGCATGGTTAAACGTGCTATTGCAACTTGTTCTGAGATTCATGCAGAGCTTATTATGACAGAGTCTTATGCCCAAACTGAAACAATTATCCAGCAACATGACTTCCATGTAGCAGTACTCGATGTTACACTTCCTGATGCACAAAACGGCGAAGTGATTGACCTTTTAATAGCACAAAATGTACCGGTTGTTGTCCTCACAGGAGGCATTAACCAAGCAAGTAAAAATGTTATTCTCCAAAAAGATATCGTTGAATACATCACTAAAAGTAATCCACAAAGTTTAAACTACATCGTTACAAGTGTAAAACGCATTTTACATAACTACGACTCCTATGTCCTCGTTGTAGATGACTCAAAGTTAGTTCGTTCTAAAACACGTAAGAACCTTGAAAAACTCCATATAAATGTCATAGAAGCAGAGAGTGGTCAAGAGGCTATTCATATTCTTCAAGACTCCAAAGAGTATATTCCTTTAGTTGTTACAGACTATGAAATGCCAGATATGAATGGAATGGAACTCACAATGGAACTGAGACAGAGTTACTCTAAAGATAGACTCGCCATTATTGCTCTTAGTAGTAGTGAAGATAGTAAAATTGCTACAGAATTTTTACGACATGGTGCAAATGACTTTATCAAAAAAGCCTACACAACTGAAGAGTTCGCAGTACGAATAAATGTTAACCTTGAACTCATCGACCTCTTTAGACAAGGAAAAGAGACTGCTAGTAAAGATTTTTTAACAGGTCTTTACAATAGACGATTTTTCTTTGAGAGTGGTGTTCCTATCCTTGAAAAAGCCAAACGTAAAAAACATAACCTTGCTGTGGCTATGCTCGACATAGACTTTTTTAAAAAGATAAATGACACTTATGGCCACGATGTAGGGGATATAGCGATTAAAGAAGTTGCTGTTATACTCAACAAGTTTTTACGTAACAGTGACCTTATCTCACGTTTTGGAGGAGAGGAGTTCTGTATTCTTATGGAAGATATTTCTCTTGAAAATGTTACATCAAAATTTGAAACGATTAGAGAGTATTTTGAAAAAAACATTATAAAAACAGATCAGCATGAACTTGGTTATACCGTTTCGATAGGACTCTTTTATGGTATGTCAAACTCTCTTGAAGAGATGATTACACTCTCTGATAAAGCACTCTACGAAGCAAAAGAGAATGGTAGAAATAGATTAATTACACAAACTAAGATAGAGGAATAAAAATGATTCACTTTAAGAACATCTCAATAAAAATCAAGATGGCTATACTCGCACTTGTACCACTAGTAGGGCTACTCTATTTTTCATCAGCACTTATTAAACAGAGCTATGATGAAAATCACAATATGGAAAGTATAAAGAAAATTGTACTCTTTACAACAAGTATGAGTTCTCTCGTTCACTCACTTCAGAGTGAACGAAGTGTAAGTGGTGGATACCTAGCAAGTAGTGGTAAAAAGTTTTCACGAGAGCTCAATATAGATAGAAAAAATGTTGATACAAAACTTACAGAATTTAAGGACTTTGTTCACTCACTCGATATGAATAAATACTCAAAAAAATTCCGTACTACAATTGAGAAAACACTCAGTCAACTTACACAACTAGAAGCAGTGAGAAAAGAGATAGGTCAAGGGAGTATCTCACTCAAAGATATGCTTGACTACTACATGAATGTTAATGGTGCTTTCTTAAGTTCTATCGCAGAGATAGCAAAGATGTCAACAGATGCAAAAATCTCTATGGAACTGAATGGATATAGTGCTTATGCCCTTGCCAAAGAGAAAGCAGCAGCACAAGAAGCGACACTTAACTATGTCTTTATAAAGAATGCATACCCTAAAAATATCAAAGATAAAGTTATAGCACTTAAAGCACAAGAAGATAGATATATGAACTCATTTTTAAAACGAACAGATGAGTCAAATATAAAATACTATGAACAGAAGATAAACTCTCAAAGCATCAATAAAGCCGATGAAGTCTATCTACTAGCGACATCAAAATCAAAAAACTTTGGTATTGATAGCACTAAAGCATTTGATATCTTACAAGCAAAAATAAATATCTTTAAAGAGATAGATACAAAACTAATAGAGTATCTATCTTCTCAAGCAACACAAAAAATGGAAGTTGCTAGTAATAAGTACTATACATATTTAATAGTGAGTATTTTTGTAATTTTATCCACTCTTATTATTGCTGTTTTTGTATCTAAAGATATTGTTCGTTCTCTACACAACTTTAGAGTTGGACTAAAGTCATTTTTTGAGTTTATTCGTCGAGAAACAGATATGACTAACCCTATAGATATCGATGCAAAAGATGAGTTTGGACAATTAGCAAGCATGGTAAATGAAAATCTAGAGAGTATAAAAAAAGAGTTAGAAAATGATATGCTCTGTACAGGTGAAGCGGTGAGTGTTCTGGCACAAGCACAAGCAGGTTATATGAACACTCGTGTAAATGCTACAACTCAAAACCCTCAAATTCAGACACTTATTAGCTCTATTAACAACCTAATGGATACATTTGAAGAGCAGATAGGAAAAGATATCACTAAAGTTCTTGAAGATATTTCCAAAGGAAATCTAAATGCAAGAATAGAGAATGAGTATGAAGGTCTCTTTTTAGAACTCAAAAACTCTACAAACAACATTGCACAGACTATTGAAAACTTATTTATAGAATCAGGTGAAGCGCTTAATGCTCTTAGTCAAGGAGATTTAAGTACCCGTATTACAGGAGAGTATGTAGGAGACTTTAGTATCGTTAAATCTTCAATAAATGATCTTGTAGAGAAACTCTCTAATATCATAGAGGGTATAAACATTGGTTCAACACAGATACAACTCTCAGCCTCAGAAGTAAATGCATCAAGCCAGTCAATCTCACAAGGTGCGATACAACAGGCTTCATCCCTTGAAGAGACAACAGCAGCCATAGAAGAGATGAGTGGAGCAGTAAGCGAAACAGCTAAAAATGCTACTCTTACAAACTCTATAGCAGAGACATCAGCTGAGTTATCTATCAAAGGTGCAGATGCAGTGGCTAAAACAGTAGAAGCTATGCAGACGATTGCAACTCGAATTGAAGTTATTGAAGATATCGCTTATCAGACAAACCTACTTGCACTTAATGCAGCTATAGAAGCAGCACGTGCTGGTCAGCATGGTAAAGGTTTTGCTGTAGTTGCAGCGGAAGTTAGAAAACTTGCAAAACGCTCTCAAGTAGCCGCTACACAGATTAGTAAAATAACAAAAGAGAGTGTTGTTGTTTCTGTCCAAGCAGGTGAGATGATAAAAAGTGTTGTTCCAAAGATTGAAGAGACAGCGAAACTTATTAAGCAGATAGCAACTGCTGCTAAAGAGCAAGATATAGGTATTGGTCAGATTACACAAGCTATGAATGAGCTAGATAAAGTAACACAGATCAATGCTACTTCTTCTCAAGAACTACTGAGTGCATCTGATCAGTTAAGCATACAAGCAACACACCAAAATGATCAAATGAGCTTTTTTATTCTTCCAGAAGATCAAAGTAAAACACAATTAAATACTTATGAAAATAGAAAAAAAGTAGTGCCCACAGCCATTACAAATAAACCAAAACAACTTATGCCAACAGATGAAGAGAGTATAGATCTTCGTGAATTTGACATATTTGATTAAATACAAGGAAAAAATATATGAAACTTCTCATAGTTGATGATGCAAAACTCATACACTTTATGGTAAAAAAAATTTTAACAGCCCAAGGAATTACAGATATAGAGTATGCAGATGCTTTTGATGGAGATGAAGCTATATCCGTAGCAGATGATTTTCAACCTGATCTTGTACTTTTAGATGTAGTTATGCCGAAAAAAGATGGTATTGAAGCACTTAAAGAGATTAAAACTAAACATCCACAGATGAAAGTTATAATGGTAAGTTCTCTTGGAACTGAAGATAAAGTGAGTGAAGCACTCAAACTTGGAGCAACAGCATTTATCCAAAAACCTTTTGATGAAGAAGAGTTAGCTAAGCATGTTAAAAACAGTATCTAAGGAGATATAATGGCGATTAAATTTTTTGGAAACTACCTTCTAGATAAGGGTAATCTTACAGCAGAACAACTTACCCAAGCAGTCGAATACCAATCTCTCAAAAACCTCTCTTTAGGAGAGATAGCTGTACGAGAAAACCTTATAACACTCAAAGATGCAGAGACTATCAATGATAAACAGAGAGTCTTAGATAAACGTTTTGGAGAGGTTTCCATCTCGCTAGGACTACTTACAGAGAAGCAGATAGAGATGCTTTTAGCAATCCAAAAAAAAGAGAAGATCTTTTTTGGTGAAGTTATAGTTCAAAAATATTTTATATCTCAAGAACTACTAGATCAAGAGTTAAAAACTTTTGAAATAGAGCAACAGCTAGAGAGTGTTGCACTCAATGAAGAGATAAATGCACTTGATAAAGATGGAGTGATTAAAGATAGCATAGCAATCTTTCAAAAACTATACTCTCGAATCGTACATGACTACATAAAGCTTGTGAGCATAAACCAGAAGTGTGTTACTCGCGAAGGTTTAATCGCTCATCAAAAAATGAGAGGAGACCTGCACTTAGATTTTGCCTTACAACCTGAAGATGCTGTCTCTTTAGAGATTTCACAAAAGTTCTTAAAAATGGAATTTAATACTATTGATGAGATGGTAGTTGATATTATCAGCGAGTTTGTAAATGTTATTCTTGGAAATATCGCTGTAAAACTTAGTGAGAATAGTGTAAAAGTTGATTTAACACCACCAACTATTCTCAAAAATGAAGAGCTTAAGAGTTCTGAGTATTTAACATTTGACTTTGCAACAACACATGGGAGTTTAACACTTTACCTAAAACTATAGAGTGCTAAACCTACTCCTCATTGATTGTTTTAATAATCTCATAGATGGAGAGCTCTTTTTGAGCACTTCCCATCTCCCATGCAACCTTAGGCATTCCATAAACAGTTGATGTCTTTCTATTTTGAATAAATGTCTTTGCACCAGCCTCTCGCATATTTTTTAAACCTGTTGCACCATCATCTCCCATACCTGTAAATATAAATCCTAAAGCATTAGACTTCGCAACTTTTGAAATAGAGTTAAAGAGAACATTGACACTCGGTTTATGAGAATTTACTTTTGGAAAATCTTTTAATTTTATAAAAAATTTCAAACCTATCTTTTCTATCTCAATATGTATACCACCTGGTGCTATATAAATAGTATTCATACAGAGTATATCACCATCCTCGGCCTCTTTTACAACTGAGTGTGTGCAGAGTTGATTTAGGCGTTTGGAGAGAGAAGAAGAGAAGCTTTTAGGTATATGCTGTACAACAACAATAGCTGGGTGTGATTTTATATGAGTAAAAACCTCTTCTAAAACCTGTACCCCACCCGTCGATGAACCAATAGCAATAATTTTAGCACTTGCGACGCAATCATCTATTTTTTCTTTCTGTTCTATATTTTCAAACTCTAAATTTTGTTTATAGTTGATGTTCGCTTTAGCAACTAAACGAATCTTCTCAATGAGCTCATCTTTATAAGATAAAAAGAGTTCATTGAGATTTGTTTTTGGTTTTTCAATAACCTCTGATGCACCTAAACGTAAAGCATCTATAAGTGCATTTGAGCCTATACCAACAAGTGTCGAACAGATGATAACTGGAGTTGGTCTCTGTTCATTAATCTTTTTTAAAAAGGTCAACCCATCCATCTTTGGCATCTCTATATCCAAAATAAAAAGATCCGGAAGTCCCACTTCACTAAAGATTTTCAAAGCATCTATTGGATTCTCTGCACTCCCAATTAACTCTATATCTTCCATCTCTTCAAGAATATTTTTAAAGCCATTACGAACAGTTAAAGAGTCATCAATCACAAATACTTTGGTCATAAAAAGAGGACCTCACTTCCATCATCCTCACTCTTCTCACCCTCTTCTGCATTATAAGAGTCTTTTAAAAATTTAGTAGAGTTTTTAAGTGAATCTTGAAAAAGATAGACATCACTAAAAACTCTATCTACAAAATACTGGTTAATATAAGTATTTATATCCTCAATAATTGCACAAAGATAAGAGATAGAGTCTTCATGTTTAAGGAGTGTTGCGACATCCATCTGTGCAATAAACTCAGCGAACTCTTTAAAAATAGGCGCTATATGTTGTGTATATGTTGATGATAGAAATACATCATGAACATCATACATATTTTGAGTTAAAAGTTCTATATCATCTTGAGTGAATTCAGCCATAGATATCTTCTCACTCAACTCTTCAAGGTCTTGAGAGAGAAACATCACTTCACCTTCATAAGTATCTAAAAACTCTTCTGTTACTAATTCTGACATTCTATACTCCTCTCTAAACTACAACTTTAAAGATTGATGATTCAACTTGTTCTAAACCTTCAATCCCTAAACCATTTAAGTTTTCAGTCTGACTTATTATCAGATAACTACCACTCTTCATATTTTTCATAATATTTTCTATAACTTTTTTTCGGGTCTCATTATTAAAATAGATAAGCACATTACGTAAGAACACTATGTCAAAAGTTCCTATTGAATAGTTTACTTCTAAGAGATTATTTGTCTGAAATTTAACATTTTTTGCAAGTTCTCTATTGATAAGAAACATCCCTTCATATTTCCCTTTACCCTTTAAACAGTACTTCATTCTAAACTCTTGTGGAATTTTCTCTGACCATGTTAGTTGATAGAGTCTCATACGAGCCTTTTTTACAACATGAGAGTTTATATCTGTACCGAGTATCTCCCACCGATTTGCAGGAAGTAAACTATCACAGACCATAGCTATAGAGTATGCCTCAGCACCTACTGAAGCTGCTGCACTCCATATCTTTATCTTTGTCGCACCTCTATACTCTAAGAGATACTTTTTTAAAAAACTAAAATGATCTTTTTCTCTAAAAAAGTAAGTTTCATTTGTGGTCACAAGGTTTAGCATCTCTATTTTTTCACTATTTTCACGAATACAAAGCTGATAATACTCCTCAAAAGAGTGTAGTTGAAAATAAAGAATACGTTTATAAAAGCGTGACTCTAAAAGAGCCTGTTTACTCTCACCTAAGGTGATTCCAATCTCATTAAAAATAAGTTCTGTAAACTTTTGATACTCTTGCTTTGTTATATTTATCATCTTATGTATTACCTAGCTTTTCTAAAATAGCATCACCAAGATTTTGCATATTTATTTTACCAATAATACTAACAGCACCCGCTTCTAAGAGTTCTGATTCCATTGCATTGTTTGACATATTTGTATGTACTAAAACAGGTATTTCTTTGTAATATAACCGGTTTTTTATGTTAACAATCACCTCTCGCCCACCCATTTTTGGCATCTCTAAGTCTGTTATAAAGAGGTCTACTCCCTCTTGTGGATGAGAGTCTAGATACTCTGTTAAAAAAAGTCCATCATTAAAGATTTTATACTCTACACCTAAACGCTTAAAAAGTGCTTCCACTATACTTCTCACAAAACGGCTGTCATCTGCAAAAAAGAGAACCTTATCTTTTACTTTTTCTACTGCACTCTCTTCAAAATGATAATTTTCTCTTTGAATAGTAGTATCAAACGCATCTAAAAGCATCTTATCGCCATCATAGATACTACAGAGTTGACTCTCCCCTTCAATAATCACCTTAGAAATAAATGTTGACTTCAGATTGTTTTGTGAATTATCACTCATATTTTCAGCTTCAATAATACAGATAGCAAAAACTTTTTTAACGATAATGCCAAGCTTATGTCCACCATAGTTTGCAAGTATGATAAGTTCATACTCTTCATCTTCAAGCTGTCTATTTCCATACCATCTATCAAAATAGATTAATGGTGTCATACTGTTACGAATATCAGCTGTTGCAAAAATAATATTTGTTTCATCATTATTATGAGAAATTTCTATCTTCTCATCAAAGACTATAACCTCTTCAATTTTTGAGACATTCATTGCATACCACTCAGCATTTGAGCCCTGAAAAACCAAGTACTGGTTTAAGTCATTGGAGTCCGTAGAGACTAGCTTAAAAAGGTCTAATTCATCATCATCTTCATCATCAAAGTAGTATAACTCATCTTCTAGAGATCTATCTTCCATCATGATCCTTTTACCGTAGATAACTCCGAGATCTCTAAAATCTCATCACAGTTTAATATAGCTATATGTGTATCGTTATACTTCGCCATATTTTGAATAAAACGCTGTTCTATCTTACATCCGAACTCTAAAGACTCTTTAATATTCTCTTGGAGTAGATTAGCTACATCGTGTACCTCATCAATGATAAGTGCAATGTTTCTCACAATAATCATTGATGTTTTGGCTCCCACTTTCGTTTCACCTAAACCAAAGCGTTCTAAAAGATCTACAACAGCAACAATGCTCCCACGAATATTAGTCACCCCTTTAATAAAATCTTGCATCATAGGTACTCGTGTAAATGTCTGATACTCAATCATCTCACTTACATCTGCAACATCAATGGCATAAATAGCACCACCTGATTTAAAGAAGAGATACTGCTGGGCATCCCCTATCACAAATAACTCATCCTCGTAATCTAAGTCTAAATCTAAACTACTCATATTCATCTACTCCACCACCCTACTCTTAAGCTCAATAAGCCTTGGAATATCAAATATAAGTGCAATCTCTCCACTTCCTAAAATAGAGCCACCACTTACTCCAACTAAGTTATCAAAAACCTCACCAAGTGATTTAATAACAGTCTGGTACTCACCTAAAAGTTCATCTACTAAAAGCCCTACACTCTTTTTACCAAAATATACAATAACAATATTTTTTCTTTTTGTAAGACTCTCTTTCTCATTTAAGAGTGTTCGAACATTCAAAAGAGGGAGCATCTCACCACGAAGGTTAATAAACTCATTATCTCCCATATTCTGCTCCTCTTTTGGTGTTAACTCTATACACTCTTTTATATTTTCAAGAGGAATAATATACTTAGTCTCTCCAACTTGCACTAAAAAGCCATCAATAATGGCAAGAGTAAGAGGAAGTCTAATAGTAATTTTACTCCCCTTTCCGAGTTCAGATGCTATCTCTATAGTGCCTCTTAAGTCCTCTATATTTCTACGAACAACATCCATTCCAACACCACGACCTGAAATATCTGAAACTTTTTCAGCAGTTGAGAGTCCTGCTTCAAAAATAAGCTTATAAATATCTTCATCACTTAAGTTGTTGTTTTTATTTACCAAACCATTTGCGATGGCTTTTTCAAGGATTTTATCTCTATCAAGACCTTTGCCATTATCCTCTATCTCTATCACGATACTTCCAGAATCGGGATAAGCTCTTAGGTCAACTCTCCCTTTTGCACTTTTTCCAGATGCTACTCGCTCTTGAGGCAGTTCAATACCATGATCTATAGAGTTGCGCAGCATATGGACTAAAGGATCAGAGATACGTTCTACCACTGTCTTATCAAGCTCCGTATCTCCACCTGAGATTACAAACTCTATATCTTTACCTATTTTTTTCGCTGTATCGTTTACTATACGGTTATACTTATTAAAAGATTCACCTACTTGAACCATTCTTATATCCATAATCCCATCACGAACATGTTCTAAAAGCTCTTTCATACTATTAGCAGCTTCATGAAGCTCTGAGTTCTCTTCCTCTTCATCTTCACTTGAAACTAAACTAAGTATCTTTGAGTTTGCTATAACTATTTCACTCATATAGTTTATAAGTTTATCTATCTTATTTGAGTCTACTCGCAGAGAAGAAGATGTTTTCTTCTTTATAGTAGGAGCTGCCTCTTCTTGTGTAGTCTCTACTACTACAGTAGTTTCTGCTTCATGCAGCTCTTGTGTAAAAGAGTCAACTGTTGTAAACTCAGTTTCAATAAGTAGTGCTTGAAGTCTCTCCTCATTTCGCTGCTTGCAGAGAGTTTCATAACTCCCCTCCTCATCACTTAAAAAGATTATTAGGTCAACATCATCTTTTATAAATTCAAAGACATCAATAATCTCCTCTTTAGAAGATGCACCTAAAAATAGAAGTTCAAAACCGATATAAGGGAGCATTGGGTCAAGCTCTTCTAGGAGTGGTATGTTATCTGTTATTGCTAGATTTTTGAGAACTTTACCCATGCCGTCTAAAAACTTAAAAATAGCATTTATACTCATACCTGTTGTAAAAAAGTCTTTGTTAAAACGAATGGAGATATGCCAAGAGAGTGCTGCCTCATCTACACTGTTTTCTAATGCTACAACTTCCTCTTTTTTAACACTCTTCCCGTTGATATATACATTTAGTGCAGCGGTTAACTCCTCACCATTTGCTTTATCATCACTACTTAAAGGCTCATCATCAACTGCCGCTTCTATAAGCTTCTCAACATGATCCTTACAGAGTAAAAAGAGTGAAACCATCTCTCTATTAATCTCTATCTCACCCTGTCTTATCTTGTCAAATAGATTTTCACCCGTATGTGTAAATGCTACAATCTGATCAAAACCAAACATTCCTGCACTACCTTTTATAGTATGCACAGCACGGAAAATAGCTCCAATATCCTCTTCAGTTACACTCTCTTTCTCCATAGCGACAAGAGCATTTTCCATCATCTGAAGTTGATCATCACAATCTTCTAAAAATATCTCTAACTCTTCATTCATTAAGTAAGTCCTAGTGGAGTTTCACAGCGGGAGAGTTCTATCTGTTGGAGTATACTTTCTGGTATATTTTGTAGTCTTAATTGGATATTTTTACTCTGAGCAGTTTTTACAAAAGAGATAAGAAGTTGTATTCCAACCATATCTATTTTTCCAACAGTTGCCATATCTAAAATAATCTCTTTAGACTCTTTTATAGCATCTAAAAACAGTGTTTTTAGTGTTTGTACTTCATAGATAGTTATCTCTTTGATATTTTCTATTAACATCCTTCTGTTATCCAAGAAGTTTATTTAAAACAAGTAGGAACTTATCTTTATTGAAAGGTTTTACTAACCATGCTTTTACACCAAGAGTTTTTGCTTCTTGTTGTAGTTCTGGTTTTGTTTCTGTTGTAAGCATAACGATTGGGATAAAACGCCATGATTCTTCTTTTCTAATCTCAGCTATCATCTCCATACCTGACATGATTGGCATATTAATATCAGAGAATATAAAGTCAATACTATTAGCTTTTAGAGCTTCTAAACCCTCTTTTCCGTTGTTTGCTAAAACTGCTTCGTACCCAGCCTCTTCAACTGCTCTTTTAGTAATATTTCGGATGAGGCTTGCATCATCAACGATTAGTATTTTCTTTGCCATAGTATCTCACTCTTTTTAAATATGCTGTATTCTATACTAACTGTTCTAAGATGGAGCTAAACTATTTAATTATGCGGCTGTTTTATATCTTTTTATTATACTAAAAGCATCACTGAGTAACTGAAACTTCTCTGTACTCTCTTCTATATCAAGTGTAGAGAGATCTGGGTGGTATGCTTTTGCAAGTTTTTTATAATGTTTTTTAATCTCACCAAGTGAGTCTGTCTCTTTAGCTTTTAAAAGTTTATATGCTTTTTCAAGTTCACTCTGTTCCTCTTCTATAGCCAATGATATATCTAAAAAGTACTCTAAAGCTTGCTTATTGTAAAGCATTTTTATAGGCACACCATAAAACTTATCTTTTGTAAAGAATTTACGAAGTCTCCCTTGCTGCTTTTGTGTCGTTATAGTGACCTCAAAAAGATTAAATGTAGCACTTTTAAGTCGTATATACCCTGCAAAATATTGTAAAACATAGAGGTTACACTTCTCGCACTTACTATCAAAAACAAGCTGACACATCGCATTATCATAAAAGGTCGTAGAGAGTGTTACAAGTTGGTTCTCTTTTGGAAGAAAATGTATGTGTATCGGCTTATCAATCCTCTTTACGAGTTCAAACTTTAGTTTTGGATTGTAGTGTTGTGTCTCTTTTTTATAGTAGGAGTAGAGCCACTTCATTAAAAACTTTCGTTTGTGATTTGACTCCCCTGTTATGGGAATGAAAATCATATTTTCTTTTACTTTTTTAACACTAAAATTAGTCTCAATAAAGCGAAGCATCTGAGTATAGTCATCAACAGTAGCATCGATTTTAAATATAGTATGTTCGACTGCTAAGAGTACCTGCAATATTCTACCTTCAGATTTTACAAAAATTAAAGCAAGTTATATACCAAACTTTGATAAAATTGCGATACTTATATTTAGAGGCTTTAATGTGCAAAACCCATTTACAAACGGACAGGTAAAAAACTACTTACTTTTCTATGCGAGTATCGTTGTTATTATGATTTTATTTTTTATTGCTAGTACACTTTTTAATGATGTGCAAAAAGTAGAAAAGAGGGTTTTTAGTACAGAGATAAAAGAGGTGAACACTACAGGTGAAGAGCCTATAGTAGAACAGAATACTACTTCAAGATTTAAACTTATGGATAGCATCTACTAAGAAGCTATTTTTTAGTAACTATATAGAGCTGTTCATGCCCTAATCTTTTTAAAATATCCATCACACTTACAAAGTCTTGAAACTTTGACTCTTTATCACTTCGAAGAACTACAGTCTGCTCTTTACTTACAGCTGAGAGTTTAGACTCAAGTGTCGCTAAGTCAACCTTCTCTTTTTCAAAGAACATCTCCCCTGCAGCATTTACATAAACAGTAACCTCTTTTTTAACATCTTTTTTATCCGTTGCTTTTGCCTCAGGAAGATTTACAGGAATAACACCCTGCTTTATAAAAGTAGCGGTAGTAAGGACCATTACAAGTAAAACAAGCATAATATCTATAAATGGAATTACATTTATAGAGTCAAAACGCTTATGACTTTTTTTACATTTTGCCATTACTTCTGCTTTTTCTCTTGTTCAACATCAAACTTTGTTAAGATTCTCTCTGCTTTTCTCAAAGTTATAGTATAAGCAACTATCGCTGGCATTGCTACTACAAGCCCCATAGCTGTTGCTTTAAGTGCCAGAGCAAGTCCAACCATAATTTTCTTAGCATCTACAGCTCCAACATCACCCATAGTATAAAAAGTAATCATAATCCCGACAACAGTTCCAAGAAGACCAACATAAGGAGCATTTGTCCCTATAGCACTCAGTACTCCGATGTTATCTGTTAAGTCTAAGTCTAAGTTGTCTCTATACTCATAATCTTCTGTTCTTATACTCTTATAGAACATCATACGCTCTATAAAGAGCCAAAGAGTCACAACACTCATAAGACTTAAAATCCCCATTACTCCATAGTCTAAGGCTTGTTCTGCCATTGCTAAAACGCTATTTGCTTCCATATTTTAATCCTATATATTTTTAAATTTTAGTTCTACTTTTGTTCCGCTACCAAACTCTGATGTAAAAAGAAGCTCAATAGCGTTTGCATCACAAAAACGCTTTACCATGCTAAGACCTATACCAAAACCCTGCATATTTGCATTTGATTGGTAGTAATTATCAAAAATCTGTAAAAGTTCCACCTCATCCATACCAAGACCATAGTCTTGAATAAAGAGAGAGTTATTCTTAATACTAATATCAAGTACTTTTGAATTTTGTGAGTATTTTACCCCATTATCTACAATATTGTCAATCGCTTTAGCAACTCCTTTCCTATCGTTCGTAATTTGTAAATTTTCTCCACTAAAGTTAAATTTAAAATGTGGATAGATTTTACTAAAAAAAACGATACGTTCCTCCACAAGTTCCGAAAGAGAGAACACCTCTTTAACATCTTCTCTACTCTGCATCTTTATCATATAGTCCAGTTCATTATATCGCTCTTGTAGCATATCGGCTGCACTCTCTATGCGAGCAAGTCTCTTCAAACTCTTTGTATCATCCAAACTCTTTTTTAGCATTTGTAAATTTGTTTTGATTGTACTTATGGGAAGATTCAGCTCATGGAGTGTCTCTTTAGAGAGATTTTGGAGGTTTGTTGTGTACTCTTTGAGTGGGTCAATGGCTAACTTAGAGATAAAGACTCCACTCAAAGCTGCAAAACAGATAAATACTATACCTAAAAGATAGATATTTTGGATATTTAAAATACTGAAAAAATAGTAAGCTAAAGAGACAAATCCTACTACAGTAATAAAGTAGTAGATAAAGATATGTAAACGAAGACTAGCAAACAAGTTTGTACCCTATCCCTCTGATGTTTTCTATCTGAAGTTCAGGGAGTAGCGTTTTAATACGGTTCACATAAACACGAACGGCACCATCACTGCCACCCGCTCCACTACTCCATAAACTATCTATTATCAACTCTTTTGGGAGGTTTTCATTAGCATGTTGCATTAAAAGTGTTAAAAAATCATACTCTTTTTTAGAGAGTTCTAACACTTCTCCATTATAACTAATACTCTTATGCTCTAAATCATGACTGAGTTTTCCAACTACAGTTGGAATCGTAGCCTGTGTTCGTTTAAGTAAAGCACTCAAACGCCATAGGAGTTCATCACTATCAAAAGGTTTAGTTATAAAGTCATCTGCCCCACTTAAAAAGCCCTTCTCTAACATCGACTTATCTTTATGTGAAGTTAAAAAAATAGCGGGAGTTTTGTCATCTGCTTTTCGTAAATCATGTAAAAGAGAGATACCATCAATCAGAGGAACATTTATATCGAGGAGGTAGAGATCGTACTTCGTATTAAAAGTAGCATCTAAAGCATCTTGTCCATTGGCAAAATGCTCTACTTCATAACCACTCTCTTCGAGTAGATCTACAAGAGTCTCACCAAAGAGGTGATCATCTTCAAGAAAAAGAATCTTAGTCAATAGACTCTATAGCCCAACTCAGTGTCTCACCTGCGAACATAGGAACAACACCACCATAGTTTGCAGGAACTACAAAAGGACGCTCCTCAAGAGTCACCTCTTTAAACTCAGGACAAATTCCATAGATACGTTGTGCATTATCACTTACGAAATCTTGAAGATTATCTAGTTTACCAAACTGGTCAAACACTTCACAGAGAAGCTGGAGTGCTATAGGAGCAGTAAAAACACCTGCAGCACAACCACAAGACTCTTTTGCATGTTGCGGATGTGGTGCTGAGTCTGAACCAAACATCACTTTAGGGTGTGCCTGAAGTGCTACACTCAACAGTGCATCTAAATCTTCTGGACGTTTTGCAATAGGCTTACAGAAGAGATGTGGTTGCATCATGCCACCAACAACATCATCAAGTGTAAGGATTAAATGGTGTATAGTAATCGTTGCATAAAGATTATCGAACTTATCTAACATATCTACTGCAGCTTTTGTAGTGATATGCTCCATAATAATTTTCAGTTTTGGAAATGAAGTCGCAAGTAACTCATATATAGACATAAACTCAGCCTCTCTATCCATCACAAAACCATCAGTTTCACCATGAACACACAGAGGAATCTCTAAGTCACTCATAGCTTGAAGTGTAGTTCTCATCTCCTCTATATCAAATGAGCTTACACCACCCTCAGAGTTTGTAGTAATTCCTGCTGGATATAGTTTTATAGCAGTAATCTCTTCAGCAACTGACTCTAAAAATGCTTTGTCATAGTTCTTATAAAACAGAGTCATATATGGTTCAAAGTAGTCATTTGGTACGGCTGCCATAATACGCTCTTTATAAGCAACAACATCATCTAAAGTTGCAACAGGAGGCACAAGGTTTGGCATAACAATAGCACCACTAAAAGAGTAAGCAGTAAGAGGTGCAACATTTTCGAGCATCACTGCATCACGAAGGTGCAGGTGCATATCTAGAGGCATTAAAAGAGTATGAGTTTTCATTTGTTTCCTTGTTAAATATATATCGCGATTATAGCGAAATTTCACTTTTTTAAAAAAGTGCTAGCTTCATAACTAGAAGCATTATAGAGATACTTAGAAGAGGAAAGAACTTGTAAACCTTACTTATCCCAAACTGAGGTTTCCCATCTATAAATATTCCTAACTGCACAGCAGTAACAATAAGTGCAGCTATAATAAAAAAGAGAAAAGAGCTTACAACTACAAAGTACCAAGCATATGTACTCAAGCCATACATATAAAGAACAACAGCACTTCCAAAAACTAAAAGATGCTGTATAGCAATACTAGTCTGCATCTTCTCCTCTTTCTTATGTACACGAGCGATCTTTAAATAGAGAAAGAAAAGAAATAGTGTAAAATAAAATATCATTATCTGAATACCCTTATAGAGATGCTTTTGCTTGAAGAATCAAAGCATTGATAGCGTTTTCATAAACTTTAGCTTCCTCTGCATCTGTAGACTCAAAACGAGTAACAAGTACTGGTGTAGTATTACTAGCACGAACAAGTCCCCACCCTTTTTCAAAATTTATACGAACACCATCTACATCAATAATATCTTTGATAGTTGGAAAATCTGAAGGAGGTGTCTGAAGCATCTCTTTAACACGATCTATAATTTTGAATTTTTCTTGCTCTGTAGTCTCTACTTTTAACTCTTCTGTAGAGTATACAACTGGCAGTTGTGCTAACTCAGCATCTAAATCTATCCCATCATGAACTAACTCAAGCATACGAAGTGTTGCATAGATAGCATCATCATAACCAAAATAACGGTTTTTAAAGAAGATATGACCACTCACTTCACAAGCGAGGTCTGCACCTGTCTCTTTCATCTTTACTTTAAGGTTTGAGTGACCAGTTTTATACATGATAGCATTACAGCCACGACGAGTAAGCTCATCGTACATTACTTGAGAACATTTAACTTCACCAATAACTGTTGGCTTATCCATCTTCATAGAGTAAAGAAGAGCCATCATATCACCCTTAATGTTGTTCTTATGAGTAAGTACCGCTATTCTATCTGCATCACCATCGTATGCAAACGCTATGTCACCATCTGTTTCTAAAAGTTTTTTAACATCTACAAGATTATGCTCATCAGATGGATCTGGGTGGTGGTTAGGAAAAGTTCCATCAGGATCTACATAAAGACCTTTTGTTTTTAACTCTAAAGCAGTAAAGATATCTTCAGTTACAACACCTGCCACACCATTTCCACAGTCGTAAACTATTTTAGTATCCATTCCTTTAAGGTGTTGAAACTCAGATACAAGAAAATCTACATAACGAGTTACTGCATCTATCTCAGTTACATCACGAGCCACTTCACTTGGCATCTCCATAGCTTCACACTCACGTCCAAGTGCATAGATATCTTCAGAGAAAAAAGGAGCTTTATCTACAGTAATTTTAAAACCGTTATACTCACTTGGATTATGTGAACCTGTTATCATAACAGAAGCAGAAGGAGTAATCCCATCCCAATCTTGGTAGTTTGTAAAATAGTTTACAGGAGTAGGCACAAGCCCCATGCCAAGCACTTTTTTTCCACCTGCATTGAGACCACGAACTAAATACTCAAAAAGTATAGGAGAGTGTGAACGTGCATCATACCCAACAGCTACATACTCACCCTCTATTTTTGATGCTAATGCATACCCTATACGAACAACACTCTGCTCGTTTAACTCTTTTTCATATATACCACGGATGTCATATTCTCTATAGATACTCAATTAAATCTCCTCAAATTTGAACTAAAATAAATGTTATGTTTAAGAGATGCAATGATACAGTTAAAAACATTAAATAAAAGACGTCGATTGAATAAATTAGAGCCAGAACAGACTTAACCATAGACCT
>Ga0256837_1000883_pt1 | contig 22694 bp, 24 predicted proteins | sample 4562384metaG_FD_185976 | JGI IMG/M metagenome (GOLD analysis project Ga0256837, IMG submission 185976) | Hydrothermal vent microbial communities from Guaymas Basin, Mexico - 4561-384 | ecosystem: Environmental > Aquatic > Marine > Hydrothermal vents | place: Mexico: Guaymas Basin | collected...
TCCCTCGGGTCCCAGGCGAGCTCGTCGGTGACTAGGTAAACCCTGCCCCCCAGGAGAATCGCGTAGTCGCGAACGTCGTTTAGGAATTTTATCAGCGCGTTGAACCCGTTGTGGAGTGCCAGGTACTCGGGGCAGGCTATGACAATTGCCTTATCGGGGTCGCTCTTGAGGCTTGCCACGATGCCCTCAAGGATTCTGTGGAGCTCCCTTGGGCCAAAGAAGCCCCTAGCGGCGCTCACGGTCACGAGCTCCCATCCCCTAGGAACCCTTGAGCCAGCCCTGCCAATAATGACTGCCCTCTCCTCTGGAATTTCCTTGATGGAGCGGACTATTTTAAAATGGCCGATTCCGGGCCTGTCCACGAGGGCCCCCGCGAGGAGGGGAGCGAGCGCCTTCAGCATTTTCCCACCGTCCGGTTTTGGGAGCCGGAGTTTATATCCCTTTTTTGTAAGTGGTTATGTAGGTACGTCCTCAGTCAAGGCCGATGTCATCACGCGTCAGCCGGTTAATCCATCGTCATCAGAGCTAATGAATAAAAGATGCAAAATTTAAAAACCTATTGGAACTCAGAAGAGCTCCTCGAGCTTGACGTCAATCTTGTCCGGGTTGAAAGGCAGGACGTGCCTGGTCGTCTTCGGCGAGAAGACCTCCCCGCGCTTGACGAGCTCCATGACGTCCTCCTTGGTCGGGGCCTTCCTGATGAAGACGTAGTCAATCTCTCCCTTGGCCATATCTTCTCTCGCGTCCTCCTTGAGGCCGTAGTAGATGAGCTCAATTTTGCCCTCAACGCTCATCTCATCGAGGACCTTGCTGACCTTCTTCTGCTCTTCAAGACCTCCGGGAATCGCAAAAACCTTCTCGCCGACGATGGCGAAGGCAATCTCACCGCGCTCGGCCTTTTCCTCGGCCTCCGGGTCCTCGATGACCTCGAGTCCCTCGGCCTTGAGTCTCTCTATAACCTCGTTGAGGTCGCCCTTGAAGGCCGGGTACCAGGTGTAGACTTTAACATCGTCGCTGAAGTAGTCGAGTATGACTGAGGGAGCCCTCTTCGCACCGAGCTTCTGGAGGCCGGCCCAGCGGTGATGGCCGTCAACGATAAGGTACTCGTCCGTTCCCGGAATCTTCGCGAGGAGCATCGGCTTCCAGAAGAGGCCACTTCCCGTGACGCTCTCGATGAAGGCCTCAAGCTCCTTCTGGACGAGCTGTTCGTGGGGTTTCATCTTGTCGAGCTCGATAAAAACGTAGTCCACCTTGACCGTCGGGATGTCATACTTCGGAACCTTTTCAACTCCCATTCTCAACCCCCCATGACTATGCAGATGAGAATCGAACCGCTCAATAAAAAGGCTTTCCGTTGAAAACTCCAACACTTTTATGGAGATTCGTAGGGCTAATCCGAAAAACTCGAAAAATCCATCGGGATAAAGGTTAAAATCCCGAAGGCTTATTCAACTTTAATGCGGAACGTTGCCGAACTGCCCCTCCACGGCGGTCACGTCCCCGCGTGGCTTGCTCAGAGGATGAGAAAGCTGACGAGACTAGTTCTAATACTCGCCGTTGACGAGTACGGCACGAAGGGCCTCCTCGAGAGGCTCTCCGACCCGGTCTGGTTCCAAGCCTTAAACAACCTCATCGGCATGGACTGGGACTCCTCGGGCTCGACAACGGTAACGGTGGGCATGATAAAGGAGGCCCTCTCGCGGGAGGAGCTTGGCGTTAAGGTCGCTGGAGGAAAGGGAAAGGCAAGCAGGAGAACGCCGGAGGAGCTGAAAACCATAGCGAAGCACTACGACCTCGACCCGGAACCATACATCAGAACATCCCGGCTCGTCGCAAAGGTTGACACCGTTGCCTTTCAGACAGGTTATCAACTCTACCACCACGCCTTCCTCCTCGACAGGGAAGGCAACTGGGCGGTAATACAGCAGGGGATGAACGAGAAAGCCAAACTCGCGAGGCGCTACCACTGGTTTGACGCCAAAACCTTCACCCTCGACCCCCACAAGGCGATAGCGGGAATCCGTGGGGAGCTCGCCCTCAACACTGTCTCAGGTGACTCCAAGGAGTTTCAAAAGACGCTCCTCGACCTCGTGAGCGAGGGGCCGGAGAAGGTGGCGCGCGAGGTTGAGACTATAAAGGCCATCGCAAAGGGCTACCGTCCGCTGGTGTATTACCGCCCAAGGGATGCTGATGAGAGAGCAGTTCTAAAGCGTTACGAGAGCCTTGGAAAACTGGAGCTCAACGCGAGGGCCCTTGAATTCGCGAGGGAGCTGGGCGTTGGGAACTACGAGGAACTTCTTCTCCTCAAGGGGCTTGGGCCGAGCACGCTGAGGGCCCTCTCCCTCGTGGTCGAGCTGGTCTATGAGACGCCCCCGAGCTGGAAGGACAGAGTAACGCACCCGCCGGACCCCTTCAAGTTCACCTACGCCCTTGGCGGAAAGGACCGCGTTCCGTTCCCTGTCGAGAGGAGAACCTACGACGACCTAATCTCCTTCCTTGAGAAGCTCGTCGAGAGAAACCGCGAGGAGAGGGTACTCGTTAGAAACGTGGCGAAGATTACCAAGAACTGGAAGTTTCCCAGCGAGGAGAAAACTCCAACCCCTTAGATATGCCTCAACGTCCATATCAGCACTTCGATGTTCATCTTTTCGTCCAGGTAAGGTTATAAACATTGGCGAGAAGGAAGAGCGGTGAGGTTCATGGCGCTGAGCGACAGACTCGAACTCGTCAACCCTTCTGAGATTAGAAAGCTCTTCGACCTTGCCCAGGGCGTTGAGGGTCTCATATCACTTGGAATCGGTGAACCTGACTTCGACACGCCGGAGCATATAAAGGAATACGCTAAGGAGGCCCTTGATAAGGGCATGACGCACTACGGCCCGAACGCGGGTTTGCCGATGCTCCGCGAGGCGATAGCGAGAAAGCTCAGGAAGCAGAACGGCATCGAGGCCGACCCGAAGAGCGAAATAATGGTGCTCGTTGGGGCGAACCAGGCTTTTATTATGGGCCTTGCAACGTTTCTCAAGGATGGGGAAGAAGTCCTCATCCCGAGTCCGATGTTCGTCAGCTATGCCCCGGCCGTCATTCTCGCCGGAGGAAAACCGATTGAGGTCCCGACCTACGAGGAGAACGAGTTCCGCCTTTCCGTTGACGACCTCGAAAAGCACGTGAGCGACAAAACCAGGGCGCTCATCATAAACTCCCCGAACAACCCGACCGGCGCGGTTCTGACTAAGAAGGACCTTGAGGAGATTGCAGACTTCGCGGTCGAGCACGACCTCATAATCCTGAGCGACGAGGTTTATGAGCACTTCGTTTACGACGGGGCCAAGAACCACAGCATCGCTTCCCTCGACGGCATGTTCGAGCGGACGATAACGATAAACGGCTTCTCCAAGACCTTCGCCATGACCGGCTGGCGCCTCGGCTTTGTCGCGGCTCCCGCATGGATAATCGAGAAGATGACTCGCTTCCAGATGTACAACGCCACCTGTCCGGTTACCTTCGCCCAGTACGCCGCCGCGAAGGCCCTCGAGGACGAGAGGAGCTGGAAGGCAGTCGAAGAGATGAGACAGGAGTACAACAGGAGAAGGAACCTCGTCTGGAAGCGCCTCAACGAGATGGGTCTTCCAACGGTTAAGCCCAAGGGAGCGTTCTACATATTCCCGAGGATTAGGGACACCGGCTTAACCGACAAGGAGTTCAGCGAGCTCATGTTGAAAGAAGCCAAGGTCGCTGTCGTTCCGGGCTCAGCCTTCGGAAAGGCTGGCGAGGGCTACATAAGGATAAGCTACGCAACAGCTTATGAGAAGCTTGAGGAAGCTATGGACAGGATGGAGAAGGTTTTGAGGGAGAAAAAGCTCGTTTAATCTCCAAAAATCCCCCTGCTTCTCTTTATTATTATCTCAACGACTCTATCAACGTTTCTCGCACCGAGTATGTTCATAACGTCAACGTAGCCAAGCTTGACCTTCCGGAGGCCACCCCTCTCATCGTAATAGTTGAGCAGGGTATCACCGTTCTCAATCGTCACCCAGTAGCCCCCACCGGTCTTAGCAAGACGTTTGTTTATTTCATCTAAAAACCTCTTTCTGTGCCTTGAAATCCGCTCCCTAACCTCACGGGGAATTACATCATTACTGAGGTGAATCATCCGCAGGTAGGCACTGAATGTTGCCCAATCGGCAGGACTGGGGCCTTTTTCGAGTCTTTGAAGGAGAGGATAGTTATCAACTACCATCAGGCGCTGAATGTCCCTTCTTAGCTCTCTCAAATCGGCCCTGAGGCGCTTAACCGTCTCCTCGGGCAGCTTCACCCTCATCGCTTCCACAACTACCACCGCGTGGGGGTTGAGGCAATTTGTTATAACCTTTCTTTATGTAGGTGTTGAACGGGCGACAGACTTTATGATTATCAAGTGGTAGTTTCAAAATTACCACTAAACAGAACCCAAAGTTAATGGGAAGAATGACGAACACTTCAGAGGGACTTCAGTTCAACGTTAATGACATTATCGGCCAAGATTATTTCTGCATAGTACCTCCTGAAGAGTGGGCCGGGGTTCACGATTACCGTTTCCCCAACATGGTCAACGCTCCTCGCCTCGTGGATGTGGCCCGTGATGACAAGCGGCGGCTGGTTCTCCTCGATGAACTCTCTGAGAGCCCTGCTTCCGACGTGAAGGCCGGAATGGACGAGGTCAGCCTTTGTGTCTCTCGGCGGAACGTGGGAGAGAATTATATCGCCGGGGCGGTAGTTCCTCAGCAGGATTTCTCGAATTTCATCCTCGCTGAGCTCCCAGATTGTGTTGAAGGGCGTTATGTTTGAGCCTCCAACTCCAACGAATCCAATTCCGCTGAGCTCCCTTCTCCTGTCGTGAATCCAGATTCCAAGTTCGTCGAGCAACTCTGGAACGTCCCTGCCGTCGCAGTTGCCGTGAACCGCGAGTATTGGAACGCCCGTCTCAAGGAGGGGCCCGAGAACCTTCCTGGCAGTTTCGGCTCCCGAAAAGTGGGTTATGTCGCCCGCTATGAGGAGAACGTCGGGCTTCTCTCCCACGAGGAGCTCGGCAAGTTTTTCGCTCATCTTCACGTTGCCGTGAAGGTCTGTTATCGCGACGAGCCTCACCCCCTTTCACCCCCGTAACCGGGAAGACCCAATGCGCTTAAGCTTTACTTCGCTGATTGACGAAATAAACTTTGACGTTCACCGAAAACCTTATAAGGTTTAGGGCCCCCCTAATGGAGTAGGTGATACCATGGAGAGGGTTAAGTCAATCCTCCAGAGGAGGCTTGAGGTCGTCAAGAAGAGGAAGGAGCTCCTCATCCTCGAGGAGGCGAGGCTCGTTAGAATGGCCAAGCAGAAGAAGAACGTTGCCGTTAAGCTCGCGAAAGTCAAGAGCGAGAAGCTCGCCATAATGGCCGAAGAGGCCAGACTCCTGAGGACTCTCAAGCAGAGCAGTTACTCCTACTGACTTCTAAACTTTTGGATTTCAGAACAGTGGAAAAGAGGGGAGGGAATTCAGAAGACGTTCAGCTTGTCGTCGAGAATCATCTTCTGTATCTTGGTTATGTTGGCGAGCCACTCGTCGGCAATCTCATAGGCCGGCTTCTGGAGGACGTCAATTGAGTAGCCCTTCTTCGGGATTATCTGGATGCTCGCTACGAGTGGCTCGTCGATGGGCTTGCCTATCTGGCTGAGTATCCTGACGTAGACCTCCTCGACGCCCTCGACCTGCTCGGCGATGTCGTTTGCTATGAGCATTGAGAGGAGGTTGTAAATCTTTCCAACGTGGCTGACCGGGTTCTTACCGGCGGCGGCCTCCATACTCATGTGCCTGTTCGGGGTGATGAGGCCGTTGACGCGGTTGCCCCTTCCGACGCTACCGTCGTCACCGGCTTCGGCGCTCGTTCCGGTGACGGTGATGTAGTAGATGCCGTTCTTCGGGTCGTCGGCGGTGTTGACGTAGATGTTGACCTTCCTCTCGGTGTGGGACTCGACGATCTCCTTGGCCTTCTCGTAGATGGCCTCCTTGACGGCCATGTACTCGTCCGGGTTGGCGACCTCGCTGTCAACTATGGCTGCAGCTATGGTGAGGTCAATCTCGTCGCCCTTCCTGAGGCCCATGACCTTGATGTCCTCGCCAACCGCCGGCCACTCCTTCTTGAACTCGTCGCTGTTGAGGGCTTTCTCAGTCTCGAGGACTATCCTCTCCGTCTCGCTGAGCGGAGCGTAGCCGACACCGAAGCTGGTGTCGTTGGCGAGCGGAATCGGGTTCTCCTTGGCCTTGTTGAAGACTCCAACGAGGTCAACACTTCCCTGCCCTATGCGGGAGTCAATGATGACGTGGTTCTCGATGTCGAGGTGCCTGACGGCCTTCCTGAGGTACTCCTTCGCGGCCTTTATTGCAATCTCGTGAACCGGGAAGAACTCGCGGTCAACCATCTCGACGGCCCTTCCAGAGAGGAGGATGTAAATAGGCTTGATGACCTCACCACCGCCGAACTGCGGATAGGCCCTGCCACCAACGACCTCGACCTGGTCGGTGTTGTGGTGGAGGATGATGCCGTATCTCTTGATGTACTCCCTGCTGAGGGCCCTGCTGACGGCCTCGGCTATACCATCGGCTATGCTGTCGGGGTGGCCGATTCCCTTCCTCTCGACGAGCTCAACCTTCTGCATCTCGACTGGAGTCCTGACGAGCTCCTCAACGACGATGTTCCTAACCTTCTCAGCCATGAGCGTCACCACCTTTCTTTTAGCAAAGCCCGCTTCGGTGGAACGCTTATATAATTTTCGGCATGAATTAGGAAAACTAACATTCCTGGGAGTTATTAACTTCGAAAGCCTTAAAATTTTGACCGAAGAATTTTCTACGACGGTCCCGCCCGGTTGGCCCGCCGGACGGAGTGGGCTAAGCCTTCGATGAGGTTCCGTGGACGATGCCGGGCGGACAGGGCCCGCCTCCTCCGGACCGCCGGAGACTGGCGACGCCTTCGATGATGGTGGGGGATGGGTCGGGCCCACATTTTTAAGTCCGTTCTCCAATTCCCTCTGGTGGGAACATGGAGATAGAAGAGATAATCGAGTCAGTTCGAAAAGTTCTCGACGAGAAGGATTCCCTGAGGGAGGAGGCGCTCAAGGTCACGAGGGAAATAGTGAGGCTCAGCGGAGATGCCGTCAAGGCCGTTCACCGGAACGACTTAAACCTTGCGGAGGAACGGTTGAGCGAAGCCGGAAAGCGGGTGGAACTGCTGAGGGAGACGCTGAAGAACCATCCTGACCTCTACTACTCCGGCTACGTCCAGACCGCCCATCAGGAGTTCGTCGAGGCGTCCCTTCTTCTCAGCTACGTCCGTGGAAGGCCGTACCCAACTCCCGGAGAGCTCGGTGTCCCCGAGGCGGACTACGCTCTCGGCGTCGGGGACTTTATAGGCGAGCTCAGGAGGTACTTCCTCCACAGGCTCCTTGAGGGAAACCTCGACACCGCCGAGGCGGTTTACCGTGAGATGGAGAGGGTTCACAACGCCCTCATAACGCTTGAGTATCCAAAGGGGCTTGTTAACGTGAGGCAGAAGCAGGACCAGGCCCGCTACGCCCTGGAGAGAACCCTTGAAGACCTCACGAGGGCCAAGCTCAACAGGAGCCTTGAGGAGAAACTTGAGAAGGCCCTAAAGAATGACTGAATTAAAGGATTACATAATTACCGAAAAACTCAAAAAGATAGCCGAGCTCCAGAGGAGTCTCTCAAGAAGGGTAGTCGAGAGACCGCTCGACATCAGCAGGGTGAAGACCGTTGGAGCGGTTGACGTCTCCTACCGGGGAGATGATGCAGTCTCGGCCCTCGTAATATGCACCTTTCCCGAGTGCGAGCCAATCGAGACGAGAACAGCCAGGGTCAAGGTGGCCTTTCCCTACGTTCCCACCTACTTTTTCCTCCGCGAGACTGGACCGGTCCTGAGGGTAGTCAAAAAAGCGGACTTCGACGTTCTTCTTGTTGAGGGCCACGGGAGGGCACACCCTCGAGGCTACGGACTGGCTTCCCACATCGGGCTAATCCTCGGAAGGCCCGTCATAGGCGTGGCAAAGAGAGCGCTCCGCAGTGTGCCGGAGAACCTCTACGAAAGGGTAGGAAAAGCTTATGTAAGCGTCGGACATCTGGTCGATTTGAGGTCGGCGGTTGAGGTCGTGAAGGCACTTGGCGAAAGCTATCCAAAACCGCTCAGGCTCGCTGACAGGCTTTCAAGGGTGAGAAAATGAAAAAGATAAAGCTCCTCGTTGCACTCGCAAGAAAAGGTGCTGTCGGAAAGATGGTTCGCATTACAGTAAGAGAGCTCGCGGACGAGCTTGGGGTCTCACCTCAAACTGTTTTGAGGCTCCTCAGGGAGATGGAGGAAGAGGGGCTGATAGAAAGGAACGTGGCGGGTAAGAAGACCCTCATGGAGGTAACGCCCGAAGGGGCAAGCTTCCTTCAGAGGCTCTGCGACGAGATTTCAGAGGCCCTCTCGACCGGCGTGATTGTCGGAGAGGTAGTCTCGGGCCTCGGAGAAGGTGCCTACTACGTCAGGCAGTACGCGCCCCTAATTAGGGAGTACCTTGGATTTGAGCCCTATCCCGGAACGCTGAACGTCCGAGTCCTCTTCCCAAAGACGGTCTTCGATGCCCTCTGCAACGCGAGGCCCGTTATAATCCCGGGTTTTACCAGGGAGGGGAGGACCTTCGGCGACGTTAAGGCCTACCGCGTGAGGATTGACGGCGTTGAGGGGGCGATTGTGATACCCTCAAGAACAGTCCATCCCCCCAAGATTGCAGAGATAGTGGCTCCGGTAAACCTGAGGAAAAAGCTCGGCCTCAACGACGGCGACAGGATTAGGATTGAGGTGGTAGAATGAAGGTCAACGTCGGAGCAACTTTAACGTTTGCGGGGGTTGGTGCGTTCTTCGGTTTTCTCCTGGCGGTCTTCGCCTACGGGCCCTACGAAAACCAGCTCTTCTCATACGGAATCTACGTGGGGCTCATCATCGGGGCCATTCTCGGCCTGAGGGCCGACGAAGAATGGGACTTCAGGACTTCAGCAGTTTCCTTCGCCCTCGGCGCGGTTGTGACGCTTGCCCTCGCCCTTTGGTGGGCAAACAGAGGAATAAACGCAACCTTCGCCAATATCATGCTTGGAATCGTCCTCGGGACGAGCCTTTTCATCAAGCCCACGAACTTCACGGACGCCCTTCTAAGCCCCGCAACGTACCTTGGGGGAGCGTCTGCGGTGTTGCTCCTCCTAAAGGACTACGGCCCCCTGCAGTCGGTGGAACACGGGGTTACCGCGATACTCATCGTCACCGGCAGTGCGATGGCGCTCACCTTCTTCGGGGCGCTCGGCAGGTGGGGCTTCGAGAAGTTCAGGAACTTCGGCAAGAAAGGCAAGTAGCAACGCTTAAATATGCTCATTGATAACCTAAGGCGGTGATTGAAATGGTGATGAGGCTCTCAAAGCTTTACGGCAAGCAGATTTACAACACAAAGGGCTACTACGTTGGTTACGTTGATGAGGTTCTAATCGATATTGACCAGGGAAGGGGAAAGGTTCTCGCGCTTGTCCTGCCCGGTGAAAAGGTTGGAATTCCCTACGACCGCGTCACGGCCATCGGCGACATCGTTCTCGTGAAAGCGAAGGAGGATTAGCCCTCTTTCACCTTTAACGCTTCTAAGAACCTTTCTGTGACAGCCTCTTCCACGAGCTTCAGCAGGGAGTTCTTGTCCTTGGCGAGCTTGAAGATTCCGAGGCTTATCCTCGCACCGCCGGCTCTGGCATGGCCACCACCGCTTCCCATCTCACCGAAGGCCTCTTTCATCACCGCGCCGATGTTTACTCTAACGTCCCTCGTCCTCGCGGAAATCTCAATCTTGTCGTCCACTATGCCGAAGACGAGAACCGTTGTTATTCCCTCAAGGCGGAGGAGGAAGTCCGCCGCTTCCGCAAGGGCGTCGCGGTTGGTTATGAACCCAACGTTGCTTATTATGACGTTCTTGTAAATCCTCCTGTGCATTATGGCCCTCGCAAGGATTTCGGCAGTTTCGGTGCTAATGTCAGGGTGCTCAATCTTGTCAAGGAGCTCGTAGTCAACTTTACCGGCCAGGAACTCTATCGCCTTCAGGTCAACGGGGCTCAGCTTCGAGAACTTCTTCGTGTCTATGTAGATTCCGTAGAAGAGGGCAGTTGCGAGCGGTGGCGAAACCGAGATGTTGAGCCCCCTGAGGTACTCGACCAGAATCGAGGAGGCCGAGTTGACATCGGGCCTGATGTCAAGGAACGCGTCCTCGGGGATGACGTCCGAGAGGTGCTGGAGAACCTGGTGGTGGTCTATGACGATTTTAATCCTGCCGTAGTCGGAGCTTTCAAGGATGGTGAGGTTCCCGTTTGGCTGGCAGTCAACGAGCGCTATGAATGGGTAGCGCTTCAGCTCGTAGGAGCCCCGGGAGACGCGCGTGACCTCGATTCCGAGGAGGTTTACAAAGGCCCTGTTCTCGTGGTGGGTTATCTCACCCCCGTGGACTATCTTTGTCTTGAAGCCGAGCGTTTGGGCTATGAGGCTCAGCGCGGCGGCGCTCGCAAGGGAATCTGGGTCGGGGTTGTCGTGCATGACGATGAGGAGGGAATTGCTCTCGTTCTTCAGCTCGCGGAGCTTCTTCACGAGGAGGTTGACGTTCTTCCGCTCGCCGATGTGCTTCACCATGCCGATAAGGGCGTCCCTCAGGGCGGTTCTCGGAGAGATGGCGTAATCCACTTTGACGTCGGCTTCAAAGCTCTCCTTTATGTTCTCGGTGAGTTCCTCAAGGCTGATTTCATCCGGAAGAACGGTGAGTATTGGAACCTCCTTGTTGTTGGTTCTGATTACATAGACCGTTTTCTTGATTGTATCAACGTCCATGGTTGTGATTATTACTAGTTCCGACTTCTCAACTCCAGCCTTCAGGAGGGTAGCGGTGTAGGAGAAGTCGCCCTGGACGACGTGGAAACCGCTCTCCTCCAGAGCCCGTGCGCGGATTTCGTCCTTCTCAACGATGACTATGTCAAACTCTCCCTTGAGTGCCTCGGCTATCGAGCGTCCGAGGACCCCTCCACCGAGGATGAGGATTCTCATCAGCATCACCCGTTTTCTGCACAACAATGTTTAAATAGGGGCTTTGATATACTAAGCCGTGAATTCCTTCCGAGTTCTTTAAGCGGATAGAGATATATATAGCTAATGGTGGTGGAGATGCAGTTACCGGACAAGGCACCGCTCGTCGAGAACGTCGTGGTAACGTCGGCGGGCGAGCTCACTGAACTCATCAAAAAAGCCCTCAGTGAGGGCAAGGGGGCATTCCTCAAGATATTCGCCAAGGACAAGAAGGCGAAGTACTACATAACGGTGCTCTTCGATAGCTCAAAGGTTTTGGCGGTGGAATGCCTTATAGTTGACAATAAGCAAACGCTGATTGGAGCGGATGCAGTTAACCTTCTCAAATCTCTGCTCGGCAGGCCAATGGTCGTTGACGTTTATTCCCTCGACGAGATTGAAATGAAGCTTTCAATCGCTGAGAACCTTGACGTTTACTCTGAGACCCCCAAGATACCCCTGGAGGAGCTCTTCTCCGGTGGGTCAGTTCAGCCACCGAAAATTGAAGTTCCCAGACCACAACCGAGGCAGATTCCAGAGGAAAAGCCCAAAGAGAAACCCACGATTGAAGAAAAACCTGCTCCGACCGCCATTCCCAAACCTGCCCCCAAACCTGCTCCGAAACCCGTTGGAGGAAAGCCAGAGATAGTGGTTAACTTCACCGGAGGAAAAATCCCAGAGGAAGCCTTCAAGAAGTACGCTGAGAACATCATCAAAGAGGCGAGTAGGATAAGGGGCGTTTCAGTAAACAGGATAGAGTTTGACGCAAACGTAGGTGAGGGAGTCGTTTACCTCAACGTTCACGTCTACGGAAGCTCCGAGAGCACGGACAAGAGAAGCCTTGAGATAGCCGAGAAGAGACTGTTCCACATAGTCAGCAAGCACGCGCCGATAATCCTCAGGGAGGCCGAGTACAAGCCCATACTCAGAGACATAAGCGTCGTTCTCAACGGTGAGGAGGCTAGACCCCAGGAGATAGTTGAGAAGGACAAGAAGAAGACCGGAGCCGTAACGAAGGATGGAAGGATTCAGCTTTCTGTTCTCGAAGACGTCTGGCCGTACTTCAGCAACTTCGCGAGAACCGTCGTCAAAGAGCTTGAAACGGCTGGAATGAAGGTCACCAGGGCATACTTTGACGTGAAGGGAAGGAGAGAATTCGAGATAAACCTCTCCATTGCCGTTGAAGGCCCCTTTGACAAGGCGACTACGGAGAAAACCATCAGAACGATTCTCAGCAGGCACGCCAAAGAGCTCTCAAGCTCGATAAACCGCTACATAACCGTCCACAACGTTGAAGTTGAGCTCGTGGAGAGGTCCCTCAAGAGACCGGCGCCGGCGAAGAAGACTGTAACGAGCGGAAAAGCGGCGGAGATACTTGCCAAGAAGGAACTGCTTGAGAAGGAAGTCGAGAGGCTTCTGAAAGAGGCGGGAATAGAGGAGCTCGCACCGCTCACCGAGGAAAAGAAGAAAGAAGCCGAGGAGACCCTGCTGAGGAGCAGAATCGAGCCGGCAATAGAAACCCTCAAGAACAGAATCCACGCCGAGCTCAAGCTTATACCAAGGGTCACCTTCAAGTGGCTCAAGCTCAACCACGAGATTCAGGGCTCGACGGTTTACGTTGACATCGAGGCATCTTTTGTCAAGGAGAGCGTTGGCGGTCTCTTCGGCGCGTACTCCGGTGTTTCGGACGAGAGGATAAAGAGGGACATCACGGAAACGATAAACAGAATCATCCGCGACGTCTCAAGCGAGTACAGCGTTGCAATAAGGCCAAAGAAGATTAACGTAATCCTCCGCTGACCTTTCTATTTTCAGCACTCAAGATCGTCATCATCCTGACGTCAGCCCTGCCGAGGTCATCATCGCTGATAGTTGGCGCGTGATTATTAAGGTCTTTTTCATACTTTTATCTAAACGTTAAAGCACTAATTTTTTAAGGCTTCAATGTGAGCGAGGACCATGCAAACGCTAATCCTCGGAGTTGCACTGGCACTTGCATCGGCCTTCTCGTGGGCGTCCTCAACGATACTCGTCCGGGTGGGACTGAGAAGACTCTCCCCCATCGGCGCCAACATATTCAGGCTCTACGTTGCCTCAGCTCTCTTTCTGCTCATCTTCGCACTCACAGGAAACCTGAGCGTCTTCAAACTGCCTGCAAAGCTACTCATCCTCGCCTTCATATCCGCCCAGTTCGGCTTCGTCATAGGGGACTACTTCTACTTCAACGCCCTCAAGAGAATGGGCGTTTCAAGAACAGTACCGATAACATCTACCTATCCCCTCTGGGCAATCCTGTGGGCTATACTCTTCCTCGGCAGAACTGTTAAGCCCCACGTAATCATCGGAGCGGTTCTTGTCGTCCTGGCTATAATAATCGTCAAGAGGGCCGAGGAAGAGGAGCACGCTGACAGGCTCGGTTTCATCTTCGCGTTCATAGCACCAATCTCGTGGAGCGTCGCCATAACGATAATGGACTACCTGACGAAGAGTATACCCTCGCTCCAGCTGGCGGGAGTTAGAATGGTCTTCGCGGCCCTTGGAGTTTCGGTTTTCCTCCCGAGGTACGGGGAAGAGGTGAGGAGGATAAGCAGAAGAGAAGCATTAGTCCTCGTCGGTGCGGCGGTTCTCGGCCTAATCCTCGGTCAATACCTCTTCGTCTACTCTGTCTCCCTCGTCGGCTCGCCGATAGCCGCTCCAGTCTCGGCGATAAACCCGATAATAGCGTCCCTGCTCGCGGTTCTCCTACTGAGGGAGAAACCAAACGCGAGGATATTCGAGGGACTAATCCTGGCCGTCCTCGGCGTGATTCTCATATCCATCGGCTAAAGCTTTTAAGTCTCCCGTCCTATTCTTAACCGCCGACAGCGAGGGGACAATTCGTCTCCTCGCACGGGCTCGGTTTCCCGCCTCCGCGAGGTAGTCGGGTTCGATGAGCGGAGCGTGCTCACGCCGAGCCCACAGGGCCGGGAGCATCCACCCGCGTGAGCGAATGAGCGCGGGCCTCTGTGCCCGGCCCACAATTCGACGCCCTTCTGAGGAAGGCTTATAACCCCTAATCGCGTTTAATAACCGGTGGTTATTTATGGTGGTCATTCCCCGGCCGATTGACTCCAGGGAAATACGGCGAATTCGAAAGGAGCTCGGCATAACTCAAGAGGAGCTCGCCAGAAAAGCCGGCGTAACGCAGGCTTACATAGCGAAGCTCGAGGCCGGTAAGGTTGACCCGAGGCTCTCAACGCTGAATCGAATTCTCCAGGCCCTCCTCGAGTGCAAAAGGGCCCAGCCCAAAGCAAAAGACATCATGTCATCTCCTGTTATTTCAGTTAAACCCTACGAGAAGGTGGAGCGCGTTATCAAGCTGATGAACGAGCATAACATCTCCCAGATTCCCGTCGTTTCTGGAAACAAGGTCGTCGGCTCGGTGACGGAGCGAACACTTGTTAGGCAGAGCCTCGAATATGAGGATATCTACGACCATAAGGTTATGGAAGTGATGGAGGAGCCCTTCCCGATAGTCAACGAGGACGAGGACTTGGAGGTCGTTAAGTACCTCCTTGAGGACCATCCAGCAGTTCTCGTCCAGGACAGGGAGGGCAAGATAGTGGGAATCATAACGCGGGTTGACCTTTTCAGGGTCGGCAAAACATGACTTTTCTCCCCCGACCACAACTTTAAAAACCCCTCCTTCTCAACATCCCTGGACATTTAATCCGGACAAAACGTCCAGGTGATAACCATGAAGAGAACCGCACTCCTCGTCGTCCTGCTCCTGCTGGGAGCCGTTGTAGCGACGGGCTGTATCGCCTCAAACGAGAGCACGAGCTCAACCTCATCCCCCTCGACCACAGCTACACCAACCAGCCCAACGACCTCAACGACGAGTCAAGCAACCAGCTCCAGCACGACCCAGACCGAGAAGGGCTACTATCCGATAACGGTCAAGGACTTCATGAACAGAACGGTAACAATCAAAGAAGAACCTCAAAGGGTTGTTTCCCTTGCACCTGCCATAACCGAGGACCTCTACTACCTCGGCCTTCTTGACAGGGTCGTTGGAGACACCGGCTACGAGGACTGGCCCTCCGAGGTTAAAGACATCCCCAGCGTCGGTGGTTATGGAGCTTACGCAAGCCTTGAGAATATAGCCAGCCTCAAGCCGGATTTAATCATAGCCGACAACGCCGTCCTCTACAAGCAGGGCTACCTTGAGAGCCTTGAGAAGATTGCACCGGTTATAATCGTGGCCCCCAAGAGCCTCGACGAGATACCCGAGGCGATAGAACTCCTCGGCAAGGCATTCAACAAAAAAGATAAGGCCAAAGAGGTCATCAACGAGTTCAACGCCAAGGTCGATGCAATGAAGGAGCTCATGAAGGGTAAACCCAAGGTTAAGGTCCTCTACGTCGTCTGGAACGACCCGCTAACGACGGCCGGGGGAAACACCTTTATAAGTGACATCATCGGCATCGCCGGCGGTGTGAACATCTTCAACGACACCAAGAACTGGCCTCAGGTCAGCCTTGAGGAGGTTCTCGTAAGGAACCCGGACGTCATAATACTCACCCCCCACTGCGGTATGACCGTTGAGGAAGCCTACAAGCTCTTCGCTGGAACCAGCGCGGTTAAGAACGGCCGCGTTTACATGATTGAGAACGAGAACGACCTCATTCATCCGAGCCCGAGGCTCATCCGTGGAATCGAGACCATTGCAAGAATCCTCCACCCAGAGGCCTTCAAGACGGGCTACCCGCTCACGATTAAGGATATGGCCAACAGGACCGTTACAATCCCGAAGGAGCCTCAGAGGGTTGTTTCACTCGCCCCGAGCATCACCGAGACGATATTCTACCTCGGGGCCGGCAACAAGCTCGTCGGAGTTACGAAGTATGCAGACTGGCCTCCGGCGGTTAAGAACATTACCAGAATTGGTGGCTACGGAGCCTACGCGAACCTCGAAGAGATTGCAAAGCTCAAGCCAGACCTGATTATAGCGGACAACGCCGTGTTTTACAAGCAGGGCTTCCTCGAAGACCTTGAGAAAATTGCACCCGTCGTAATCGTTAACCCGAAGAGCATCGAAGGAATCTACCAGCAGGTTGAGCTACTCGGAAAGGTCCTCAACAGGGAGGCGCAGGCTTCCCTCGTCGTAGCCGAGATGAAGAGCCAGATAAGCCACATCGAAAGCCTCGTCGCAAATGCGAGCAGGCCGAGCGTTATGTACCTCGTCAGCACCTACAACGGCTACTGGATAGCAGGGAAGGACACCTTCGCAGATAGCATAATCTGGATTGCCGGTGGTAAGAACGCCTTCGAGGACGTTACTGGCTGGAAAGCGGTCAGTGCTGAGGAGATAGTGGCGAGGAACCCCGACGTGGTGATTATAGCTTCGGCCTACGTTGACCCGAAGATATTCTGCTCGGGCCCGCTCTCGACGATAAAAGCCGCCAAGGAGGGTAGAGTATACACCGTGAGCGACCCCAACGTCTTCCAGAGGCCCAGTCCGAGGATTGTGCTGGCAATCAAAGAGATGGCAGAACTACTTCACCCCGAGCTCTTCAAGTATCAGCCTCAGCCCCTCGTCTGCTCAGCCAACACGACGGCCAACGCGACCGGCTGATTTTTAAGTCCCATTCCCTTTTCTTTTCCGGTGATGACATGGAGAGGAGAACTGCCTACAGGGTTCTGCTCGTCATCGTGATAATCCTCGCGGTAATCTTCACGCTTGGCGTTATCGGAGTTGTTCCCTTCGTCTGGAGCGAGTACATAACCGTCTTCATGGTAATCCTGTTTTTCGCCCTCAGGTTCAGTAAAGGTGCTCAATCCTCGTGACCGAGAGGTAAACGAAGACCATCGCAAGCAGGAGCAGGACGAGGAGAGAGTAGAGGGGATTGACGACGTCGTAGTAGTGAAGCATCGCGAAGCGCAGGCCATCAACGGAGTACGTCATTGGGGTGAGCAGGCCTACGGCTATAAACCACCTCGGGAAGAGCAGGAGGGAAACTATTGCCCCACTCGTGAACATCATGGGCAGTCTTATGAGGTTGAGCCACGTCATGGCGTTTATCGGGTTCTCAACGACGAGGGAGACGTAGAGGCCGAGGGCGGAGAAGGCGACCGCCGAGAGAACGAGATAGACCACGAGGAGAGTAATGCTCCAGATTGGATACACCATGAAGAACCTCAGGAAGAGCAAGCTCACGAGGCCGACGAAGAGCCCGAAGAGGGAACCGGTCAGAACTTTCGCGAGGACAATCTCAAGGTAGCTTACTGGCGCAACGAGGAGCCTCTCAAACGTTCTCAGCCTTCTCTCAAAAATTACCGAAGAGGAAACGAAGGAGGTCGTGCCGAAGAGGACCGAGATGGAAAGAAGGCCGGGGGCGAGGTGGTCAACGTCGCCGAAGCGCACTGCAAACGCCAAGGTGAAGACGACCGGGAAAACGACGCCCCAGCTTATTGAACCGGGCTTCAACAGGTACTCCCTCAGCTCCTTCTCCGCTATTGTCAGAACTTTCAAAGGGGACACCCCCCACACGGGCACCTGGTCAGCTCGACGAAGACGTCTTCAATTCCGGGAATCTCAGTGCACAGGGAGGTAACCCTAAAGCCGAGCTCAGCTTTGAGCGAGTACAGCTCCTCCAGAAAGCGGTCAACGTCATCAACCTCGAAGACGAGCTTCCCCTCCTCGAAGGAAGGATTGTAGCGTTCAAGGGCCCTCAGAAGGGAAGAGCTCAGGGGCTCGACCGAGAGCCTGACGACGGTTTTTCTCCCAACCAGCTTCGCGAGCTCGATCCTCTTGCCCTCTGCGACTATCCTTCCTGCCTTCATTATCGCTATCCTCTGGGGAATCGTCTCGGCCTCAACCATGTTGTGGGTCGTTATGAAGACCGTCATCCCCTGCTTGTTCAGGGCGCGGGTTAGGGCCCTAACGGCCCTCGCGGAGTGAACGTCCAGGCCGTTCGTCGGCTCGTCGAGGAAGAGGATTTCGGGTTCGTGGACGAGGGCCGAGGCTATCGTAACCCTTCTCTTGAATCCGGTGCTCAGCCTCCCGAACTTCTTATCGGCTGGGAGCTCGAACTCCCTTATCAGCTCATCTACCCTCTCGCGGGGGGCGTCGTAGAGCTTTGCCATGAAGAGCAGGTTTTCCCTAACGGTCAGCTCGTCGTAAAGATTTGAAACGTCTGGAACGAGGCCTATCGAGCGCCTCACCGCAAGCCTCTCGGTCTTGACATTGAAGCCGTTCACGTAGGCCTCGCCGGAGGTTATGGAAGTAAGGGTCGTCAGCATTCTCACGGTTGTTGTCTTCCCCGCCCCGTTGGGACCGAGTAAGGCGAAGGCCTCTCCCCTCCTGACCTTGAAGCTGATTCCCCTTACCGCCTCGAAATCGCCGTAGCGCTTGACGAGGTTGTTAGCTACGACCGCTTCCTCCATAGCAGAACCCCCATGAGAACGACCGCCCCTAAGAGGAGGGCGCCGATGTAAGGGTTGAAGCCGAAGCCTTCACGAGTTGAGGTTTCAGTTGCAGACACTGTCGGTGAGACCCTCCCAAGGGCCCACGCCTCTATGACGCTGTAGCAGTTCTGGACGTCGTGGGAGCCGTACTCGGTAAGGAAATAACCCTTCGGCGAGAACGCAACATGGTAAGCCGTTCCGTTAAAACGCTGGAACCAGTCAACGGTTCCGTTTGGAGAAATCAGCTCAGCAGTCTTTCCGTAACTGACAACCGTGTAGTTATTCATCGTTGCGATGTCGTAGGCGTAACCAACCAGCGGGACGGAGTAGATAGCCTCTCCATCGAGGTCGAGCAGGGTAACGTTGCCGAAGTTTCCGGCAACAGCGATGCTCTTTCCGTCGGTTGAGATGGCCCTCGCGTAGCCGTTGAATTTCTTCTCCCAGAGAACCCTTCCATCGAGTGAATAAGCAACGACCTCGCTCCACGACTCCGACTGGGGAACCACGAGAGCTAAAACTTCATTTTTGGCGGTTAGGACTTTTCTCACGGGGCCAGGATTATCGTGCCAGAGGAGTTTTCCAGAGACCGAGAAGGAGTAGAGCCCCGAATCGGACCCAACAAAAACGGTGCCGTTCTGGAGCAAAACGCTCCAGGTGTAGTTCCCAACGCGCTTTTTCCAGAGGAGTTTTCCGTCCTGGAACAGATAAACCCATCCTGAGGCGTCACCAGCGACAGCAACGCTACCGTTGGAAGAAATTGAAACGCTAACGACGGCGTTTTTGAGTTCCATCTCCCATAAAACCTTCCCATCTTCGAAGGCCTGAAGCCATCTGCCTTCAGTTCCGATTAGGAGGGTACCGCCCGCGGAGAGCGCTGAGGAGTACGCTATTCCACGCGTCGGCGCTTTCCAGAGAAGTTTTCCGTTGGGACTCAACAGCTCCGCGTAGTAGCCGAAGGCGAGGCCGATTGTCCCGTTATCGTTGATTGCCATTGAGAACACGGCGCAGGTATCGGAGTAACTCCAGAGGTGGGATGGCTGAAGGGCAAGAACGTGAGGCTGAACCAGCAGGATGAGCGCGATTGCAACGAGCGTTCGGGTCTTCATCTTCCACACCGGCGTTCGTTTCTGGTTGGCTCCTAAAAATCTTTGCATAACTAAGGTTAGGGAGAGCCTTCTCTGATAGGATAGTGAACCATGCTGGGTATTACTAAGCTCCCTCTCTTTTTTATGAGGCCAATTGCGTGAGGAACTGTTCCATTTTAGTTCATTCCTAATGTCCAAACAGGGACATAAAGAATCCTGGGACATCCTTAAAAAGAGTTTCAACGTAACTAAGATGAGTGATGCCCATGGAGGCCTTCAAGTGTGAACGATGCGGGGCACCCCTTGAGGTGACCCCGGAAACGATTGTTGCCGTCTGTCCGTACTGCGGTTTCCCAAACCACCTGAGCGGGAACCTCAGGACGGAGGACATGTTTCTGGTTCCCTCACTCAACAAGAACCAAATCGCGGAAGCGTTCTGGCGCATGGTCGAGAAGGACTTCGACCTCAAGCGGATTAAGGACTCGATTCAGGTTGTCGGCGTTGAGGGCCACTACGCGCCGTACTGGGTTGGCGACGTTTACGTGAGCGGTGATGTTGACTACACCGTCCGCGAGGAGGAGTGCGAGACCTACACCGACAGCCAGGGGAACACGGAAACGCGGTGCCACACCGTTGAGAGGCACTACCACGACGTCGTGAGCGAGACCCTCCACCTGATAGGCCCCGCCAGAAGGCAGGTGGCGAGCTTCGGCGTTGACGACATCATAAAGCACTATTCTAAGACGAAACCCGAAGAGAAGCGCCTGCTCGACCTCGATGAGGGGCAGTGGGAGAAGCTCAAGCTGGAGATACTCAATACGGAGATGGACGAGGAGCAGGCAAAGCTTATGATGCGTGAGGATGCAATAGACGTCATTAGAAACCGCTACTCCGCCAAGGCCGACAGGATAGACCGTTTTGATGTGAAGGCGGAGGAACCGAGCAAGGTGCGCCTCGTTCTCCTGCCGATGTGGACGGTTTATTACAAGTTCGAGAACTCGATATACCACTCGGTTTTCGCGGGCTGGGACGGGAAGAGAGTCGCCTCGACAGAGCCAATGTCGACCCTCAGGCGGGCGGAGTACATGGGTGGCGTTGCCCTCGGGATTCTGATAGGAGCTATAGGAGGAGCTTACGGTGCCGCGGCGAGCGCCTACGCGCTGACGGGGATAGCGATAGGCCTCGGCTCGGTTCTGAGCGGGTATTTCGGCTTCAAGGTCCTCGAGGGCCAGCGCGTTGAGAGGGGTGGTTGAAATGGAGGTTACCTGTCCCACGTGCTCCGCGACCTTCAAGGTTCCCGACACCGTTGAGGTCGCCACCTGTCCCTACTGTGGGACGACTTTCCATGTTCACACGAAGGAAACCGGCGAGCACTTCTTCTTTCCACCTATGAGGAAGGACGCCGGCGGTGTTCTGCTGAAGTTCCTCTCAAGGCAGTACGGCGCTCCGGCCGACATAACCGGAGCTAAGATAACCAAGAAGGAACTTCACTGGGTTCCGGTTTACTTCTTCTACCTGCACGGAAGGAGCAGGCTCTGGCCGACCGTTGAGGAGGTCCAGTTCATGGGAATTCCGGCGGGTTCGCCCTTCAAAACCCTCCTTGAGGGCTACCCGTTCCCGATTAGGGGCAAAGTCTTCTTCAGTGAGGACGTCGTCAAGAAGGGCCACTACTACGAGCCAGAGGTTCCGAAGGAGAAGGCCGAAGAGCTCGCGAGGGTCGCGCTGATAAACGCCCTAACTGGAGAGGCTAGGCAGGAAGACAAGAGCGTCAGTGAAGACGAGCTTGAACTCGAAGTAAGATACCTGGGTCTCGTCCACTACCCGCTCTGGGAGCTCCGCTACGAATATGCCGGGAAGGAATACTGGGGCTACGTTGACGGAACCGACGGGAGGGTCATCTCTGCAGAATACCCCCTCGAAAGCGGTGCAAGGAAGAAGGCCAGTGCAATAGCGATGGGAGTAATCGGGGCCGGGGCGGTTCTCGGGTTCATAGCGTCGGCAATCTTTGGAACGCCCTTCGGCCTGCTGGGCGGTCTAATCCCTGGGGCGGTCGGCGCGTGGGGGATAGGCTCTAAAGGCGCCGTAAAAAAGAGAATCGTGAGCGGTGTGATAAAGGGTCGCTCCGGAAACCTCTACTTCCAGCCGATTTGAGGTGATAAGATGGGGAAGGAAACCTCACTCCTTGAAAAGCTTGAGCTCGTTGTGCCGGGCTTCCACGGCTACAAAAAGAAGGAGCTCCTCAGAGAAGACGACAGGCTGATTAGGGGAAAGGTTGCGGAGATACTTGGACAGGCAAAGAGAGAACTTGAGAGGGCCCTGCAAAGGTGCGCCATGGTGAACTGCCAGCAGCTGATGGGCATTGAAAACCTGAGGAAGAAGCTCATGATGCTTGAGAGCAGAGTTCTCCATGCAGAGGCCGGCTACCGCGGTTACTTTGACAGGGTCAAGTTCAAGGAGAAGGAACTCGAAAGGCTCATCGAGTACGACGCCAAGATGATTGAACTCGCTGAGGAGATACTCAACGAGGCAAAGACATTAAACGCCCAGGTGGCGAATCCCCAGGCCCTTGGCATGGCGGTTCTCAACCTCGACGAGAAGCTCATGAACTTTGAAGAGGTTCTCAGTCAGAGGATGAGCTTCGCGGTGGGTGAGTGAAATGGTTGAGGTAATCGAATGGGTCAACCCAGGTGAGGACGAGATAATCTGGAGGTACCCGAACGAGGTCATAAAGTGGGGTGCCCAGCTGATAGTCCACGAGTACGAAGTGGCAGTTTTCATGCGCGATGGCAAAATCTACGACGTTCTCGGGCCCGGAAGGCACACGCTGACAACGCAGAATTTGCCACTCCTCTACAAGCTCGTTGGCGGGAGCAACAGCCCCTTCAAGGCAACGATAATCTTCGTCAGCATGAAGCAGTTCCAGGGGCGCTACGGTGGCGAAACGCAGACGAGAGAATTAGCGCCTGTCAAGTACTACGGCGTCTACTGGTTTAAGGTCGCGGAC
>Ga0256837_1000884_pt1 | contig 22685 bp, 16 predicted proteins | sample 4562384metaG_FD_185976 | JGI IMG/M metagenome (GOLD analysis project Ga0256837, IMG submission 185976) | Hydrothermal vent microbial communities from Guaymas Basin, Mexico - 4561-384 | ecosystem: Environmental > Aquatic > Marine > Hydrothermal vents | place: Mexico: Guaymas Basin | collected...
ATATAACCGAATCAACGTAAATAAAGCCGAAAAAATCCTTTTTCTATTAGACAATGAAAATATTAACAAAAAGCAAGTGAGATATATTCTTCAAATGCCAAGTTTTACTAACGAAAAACTTGAATTCGTAATCGAAGATGAAGGAGAAAACTTAAACGAAATTTATGATGCAATTTTTGACAAACATAAAAACAGATATCTTTATTTTTACCACAATAAACTTCTAAACAACTTATTAAACAGAACAATTGTAAATAATCTGTATTTTAATATTTTTAGCGAACTTCTCACTTTTGATGGATATGAGTTTTATATCAGGGAATTTAAAATATTTTTTGATAAAGAAATTACTTTTAAAGACGCATATCTTTCTATAAATAATGCAATTTTGATAGGAATTTACAGAAACGAAAAGGTTATTGTTAATCCACCGTTAAATGAAATCATTACACCTAACGATAAATTAATACTAATAATGGAAAACGAAACAAACTTTAATATAAAAGCACCTAAATATTTTAGTGATATCTATATTAAAAAACCAAAACTTAAAGAACATAGAAAAATTTGTATCGTGGGAGAATATAGTGATGTAAAAAGTGATGAAATTACGGAATTTTTAGATGAAAATAGCGTTAAATCCTTAATACACATAAGCAAAGAAAACGGTGATTATATGGATAAAGAGCTTTGGACCTCCATTCAAAAAAATAAAAGTATAGATTCAATCATTTTAAATCTTGAAGACAATTATGAAATGGAACTTACATTTTATTTAAGAAGTGTATTTAAAGACGATAAAAAGTTTTTATCAAAAATTATTAACATATTAAGAACTCCGGCTATTGCAAATTTATTGTACGATAAAGAATTTAGAAACAACGTAATACTCTCTGAAAAAATTATTGGCGAATATATTTCAAAAATTCTTTTTGAAAAAGAAGTTGAAAAAATATTTGACGAGTTGACCCATGAATACGGAAATGAAATGTATATTCTCTCAAAAAAAGATTATCCGCATCTTTGTGCACAAAATTACGACAAACTAAAATACAATTTAATTAAAAACAATATGATTTATTTAGGCTCGTTTATAAACAACAAATTTACATTTAATAACGAAAATATTAAAGATAGTGAAAATATTGTAGTTTTAACGCAAGGACAATAATGATATAATTTCATCAAAAAAGGCGCTTAATGCAGGATAAAATCAGAAACTTTTCGATTATTGCCCATATTGACCATGGCAAAAGCACGCTAGCCGACAGGCTTATAGAATTTACCGGCGGAATAAGCGAAAGGGAGAGAGAAGACCAGCTTCTTGACTCCATGGATATTGAAAAAGAGCGGGGGATTACCATTAAAGCCCAGAGTGTAAGGCTGAATTACAAAGGCCATATTTTAAACCTTATCGATACGCCCGGGCATGTGGATTTTTCTTATGAAGTAAGCAAATCCCTGAAATCCAGCGAAGGCGCTTTGCTTGTGGTGGATGCCACACAGGGAGTGGAAGCCCAGACGCTTGCGAATGTATATATGGCTGTTGAAAACGATCTTGAAATTATTCCTGTTATAAACAAAATAGACCTGCCGAGTGCGGAGCCTGAAAGGGTTGCTGAAGAGATAGAGCAGACTATCGGAATAGATGCAAGCGACGCTGTTTTGGTAAGCGCTAAAAGCGGGATAGGTATTGAAGAGCTTCTTGACGCCATAGTAGAGCGTGTTCCTGCACCCCAGGGGGATGAAAACGCACCTCCCAAAGCTCTTATTTATGACAGCTGGTTTGATAATTACCTGGGAGCGGTATGTTTAGTCAGAATGTTTGACGGTTCTATTAAAAAAGGGCAGGAAGTGCTGGTAATGGGAACGGGGAAAAAGCATAAAGTTCTGGATCTTTATTATCCCCATCCTCTTAAAAAGCTTAATACCGGCGAAATTAAGACAGGAGAAATAGGCGTAGTTGTAATGGGACTTAAAAATGTCGCAGATATCAAAATAGGGGATACTATTACTGATGCCAAAAATCCAGCAAAAGAGCCGGCTGACGAGTTTGAAGAGGCAAAGAGTTTTGTTTTTGCCGGAATTTATCCAATCGACACTGATAAATACGATGATTTGAGAGACGCTCTGGAAAAACTTCAGCTTAATGATTCGGCGATTACTTTCGAGCCTGAAACATCCCAGGCACTTGGATTTGGGTTTAGGGTCGGATTTTTGGGTATGCTTCATATGGAAGTTGTAAAAGAAAGGCTTGAAAGGGAATTCAGAATAGAACTTATAGCCACTGCCCCGAGTGTTACGTATCAGATAAAACTTACAGACGGCAGTGAAGTTGAAATAAGCAATCCAAGCGAACTTCCCCCTCCTAATAAAATAGAAAAAATTTATGAACCGTATGTTAAAGCCACAATTTTAACGCCGAGTGAATTTGTTGGTAATCTGATTACCTTTATGAATGAAAAAAGGGGAATTCAGACAAAAATGGACTATCTGAATCCGGAGAGGGTTTTGCTCGAATATGAAATCCCCCTGAATGAAATAGTTACCGATTTTTATGATAAACTCAAAACACTTACAAAAGGGTATGCGAGTTTTGATTACGAGCCGATAGGATACAGGGAAGGCGATCTTGTAAAAATGGATATAAGGGTTGCCGGTGAGCCTGTGGATGCGTTAAGCGTAATAGTTCCGAAAGATAAAGCCGAAAGAAGAGGGCGTGAGCTTATAAAGGTTATGAAAGAGCTTATCCCGAGGCAGCTTTTTGAAGTTGCGATACAGGCCAGTATAGGCAATAAAATTATTGCCCGTGAGAGTGTAAAAGCTCTTAGAAAAGACGTAACGGCGAAATGTTACGGCGGGGATATCAGTAGAAAAAGAAAACTTCTTGAAAAACAGAAAAAAGGTAAAAAAAGAATGAAAGCCATAGGAAAGGTAAATATTCCGCAAGAAGCGTTTTTAAGTGTGTTAAAAATAGACTGAAAAAAAGGATGAAAATGGGGACGCTTTTAATTTTTCTGATAAATGTCGTTGTGTTTTGGTATATCAATATAAATCATTCGGATGCCAGCGGGCTGTATATGCAGCGTTACGGAATAACATATGATAATTACAATAACCCGGTTGTATGGATTACAAATGCTTTTATTCACGGAGGATGGGGACATATTATTATGAATATGATGGCACTGCTTGAAATAGGCTTTGCCACTGAAAAAGTGACGAACACATTCTGGTTTTTTACTGTTTATGCAATATCTTTGCTCGGGGCGGATATTGCGTCCGTTTATTATGTTCAGGAGAATGTTAATGTTTATGTTATAGGGGCTTCCGGGGCAATATTCGGGCTTTATGCGTTTTATTCCCTGATTACGAAAGAGTTTAAAGATTTTATAATATTTGCTTTGATATACAATGGTGCGGTTTATTTTATGGATATGAACATTGCATGGTTCGGTCATGCCGGAGGTGCTTTTGCAGGGTTTATAGCCGGAATGGTATTTTTGCTTTTTAACAAAGGTTTTGTAAATGATGAAATTCAATATGAAAACGGGGAAGAAGAGGAGTGATTAAGCCCCGCAGGCTGCTTGACCGCCTTTCCAATATTTGTGTTCGAGTTCTAGGAATTTCTGTTTTTCCTCTTCGCTCATTATTTTTTCATCATATTCAAAATCAAACCCCATGTTTTTTAAAGGCATTGCGACGGAATTTATAATCTGCTCTCTTATCGGAATATTCGGAAAAGGCCATACAAATGTGGCTTTTACTGTGTTTCCTTCAAAATCTATATCCTGCAACATCCCAAGATTTACCAAACTTGTGGCAATAGCCGGATGCTGAACGCTTTCTATTGTCTGAACTACTTTAAAAAAATCCATTTTTTCTCCTTTAATAATGTTTGAGTTTTTAAGGTTGTGAAAAGTTGGTCAGTATTTTAAAAATAATAACCAACTTTAATTATTTATAATTTTATATTTCTGACCCCGTAATTTTCCACTACAAAATCTATGTCTTTATCGCCTCTTCCGGAAAGATTTACCAAAATTGTATCATTTGGTTTTTCTTTTGCCAGTTTCATGGCATATGCTACGGCGTGAGCGCTTTCTAGTGCAGGAATTATACCTTCATACTGGCTTAAAGTAAAGAATGCGTCAATTGTTTCTTCATCGGTTATGGCCGCTATATTCAGCCTTCCTTTCTCTTTAAGGTAAGCCTGTTCAGGGCCTACACCCGGATAATCAAGTCCGCTTGCTATTGAATAAACCGGAGCCGGTTCGCCGTTTTCGTCTTTTAACATAAGGGTGTTAAATCCATGAATTACGCCTTCGTTTCCATATGTAAGTGTTGCGGCGTGCTCACCAAGTTTTGTTCCTTTTCCAAGAGGCTCTACCGCATATAATTCAACTTCGTCGTCAATAAATCCGCTGAATATTCCCATAGCGTTGCTTCCGCCTCCTACACACGCTACAACGTTATCAGGCAAAAATCCAACCATTTCTTTAAATTGTTCTTTTGCTTCAAATCCCACAACACTTTGAAAATCACGCACCATTAAAGGGAACGGATGAGGTCCCACAACGCTTCCGATAGCATAAATTGCCGTATCCGTCTGTTTTACATAACTCTCGAATGCACTGTCAACGGCTTCTTTAAGTGTTTTTAGTCCGTGAGTTGCCGGAATTACCTCGGCTCCTAAGATTTTCATTCTGACGACATTAGGGTGTTCTTTTTCTATGTCAACCTCCCCCATATGTATTTCACATTCAAGTCCGAAATATGCCGCAGCAGTTGCGAGAGCCACTCCGTGTTGCCCGGCTCCCGTTTCGGCTATAAGTTTCTTTTTGCCCATATATTTAGCAAGCAGTGCTTCACCCATGCAGTGGTTTAGTTTATGGGCACCCATATGGTTTAAATCTTCTCTTTTAAGATATATCTGGGCACCTCCTACGGCTTGTGAGAGTCTTTTAGCGTGATATACCGGCGTTGGTCTTCCCTGGTAATGTTTTCTAATTCTTGCAAGTTCACTTAAAAAGTCGTGAGAATGTCTTAATTTCATATATGCATTTGTGATTTTTTCAAATTCTTCTTTCAAAATTTCAGGTATGTAAGCTCCTCCGAATTTACCGAAAAACCCGTCATTATCGGGAAATTTTTGTAAATGTGATTTTTGCATGATAACTCCTTTTTTGCTTTTGATTATTTTAGCATAAATGAGAAAAAAATGGGGAAGAGGGGAAAAAGATGGGAAAAGTGAAAAATAAAAAGTGAAATGTGCTTCAAATTCCAGTTTTACGGTTTTTTATTTAATTAAATCATCACATAAACATTAGTGTCTGACACAATAACTTTAAAATCCTAATAACAAATATTTAAATGATGAAAAAAGGAGAAAAATTTTATTTAAGATTTAAAAAGTCTTTTATTTCTTCTACTTTGTTTAATTTTTCCCAGGAAAATTCTTCTCTTCCGAAATGTCCGTAAGCGGCGGTATTTTTGTATATAGGTTTGAGCAAATCGAGAGAATCGATAATTCCTTTCGGAGTAAGGTTAAAAAGTTTTCTTACCGCGTCTTCTATTTTTCTTTCATCAACTTTTGCACTCCCGTGGGAATCTACAAAAATACTTACAGGCTCAACTACTCCTATGGCGTATGCAATCTGGACTGTTATTTTATCGGCAGCTCCTGCCGCTACGAGGTTTTTGGCGACCCATCTTGCGGCGTATGCTCCGCTTCTGTCCACTTTGGTAGGATCTTTTCCGCTGAAAGCTCCTCCGCCGTGAGGTGCGGCTCCCCCGTATGTGTCAACAATAATTTTTCTTCCTGTAAGACCCGCATCTCCCTGAGGTCCTCCTATTACAAATTTTCCTGTCGGATTTATAAAATATTCGACATTTTTGCTTAACATATTTGCAGGAATTATTTTTTTAATTACTTCTTCGATTACGGCTTCTTTTATTTCTGAATAATTAATATCTTCCTCGTGTTGGGTTGAAACTACTATTTTTTCAACGCTTACGGCTTTTCCGTCAATATATCTGACGCTTACCTGAGCTTTTCCGTCAGGTCTTAGCCATGGGATTATCGCTTCTTTTCTGGCAAGTGAAAGTCTTTTTGTAAGTTTATGTGCCAGCATTATAGGTAACGGCATAAGCTCCGGAGTTTCTGTGCATGCATATCCAAACATCATACCCTGATCCCCGGCTCCTATTTCTTCGCCTTTTTCAACACCCTGTCTGATATCCGGGCTTTGTTCTCCTACACCGTTTAAAACCCCGGCCGTTCTGTAATCAAACCCGTATCTTGCGTCTGTATATCCTATTTCACGGACAACTTCTCTTGCGATTTCCTGCATTGGGGCGTAAGTTGTTGTTTTAAGTTCACCCGCTATGATACAAAATCCGTTACTTAGAAGTGTTTCACAGGCGACTTTTGCATTTTTATCTCTTTCGATTATATAATCAAGTATAGCATCGCTTATCTGATCCGCCATTTTATCGGGATGTCCTTCGGTTACCGATTCGGAAGAAAAAAGATATTCTCTCATAAAATCTCCTTGGGAATTTTAATTAGAAGTATAGCATATTAATTGAGAATGGAGAATGGAGAATGGAGAATGGAGAATGAAATTTTTTTATTTATTTTCAATTCTCAATTTGAAAAGACATTTGCGAGAAGCTTTTTTTATAAAATTCAAAACTTCCGGTGAAGTGGAATTAATGTTGAAATAATGATAAGTAAAACGTTGAGTAATTTTTTCATAAACACATTTACAATATTGCTGTTTTTGAGTGTGGAGATTCGAATTTTGCATACATGAATGGATAAATTTAAATTTGAAATTTAGTGGATAATAAAATGAAAATGCAAAAAGAGGGATAAGAAAAATTAATTTTTTCATTATTTAAGTTTTGCTCTTACCTCTTTTGCGGCTTTTACCATATTTTCAAGGCTTGGTTTAACTTCCGGCCATTTTCTTGTTTTAAGTCCACAGTCAGGGTTAACCCATACTTTTTCAGTAGGTAACACTTCAAGTATTGCTTCAATTTGTTCTATCATTTCCTGTGTAGAAGGGATTCTCGGGCTGTGGATATCGTAAACACCGGGACCGATTTCACCTTTATACCCTCTTTCTTTAAAGATTTTAAGAAGGCTGTTGTCGCTTCTTGCGTTTTCGATTGAGATAACATCAGCGTCCATATCTTCAATAGCGTCCATAATATCGCTGAATTCAGAATAACACATATGAGTGTGGATTTGAGTTTCAGGTCGAACGCTGCTTGTTGTAATTCTAAAACTTGTAATAGCCCAGTCTTCATATTCGCCTTTTTTGTTATTTCTAAGAGGATAACCTTCTCTAAGTGCCGCTTCGTCAACCTGGATAACTTTAATTCCCGCAGCTTCAAGTGCTTCAACTTCGTCTCTTATGGCGATTGCCATTTGATAAGCCGTTGTTCTTTTATCCTGATCATCTCGGACAAATGACCAGTTAAGCATTGTAACGGGACCTGTGAGCATACCTTTCATAGGTCTGTCTGTAAGGCTTTGAGCGTATGTGATCCATTCTACCGTCATATCTTTTGGTCTGCTTACATCACCAAAAATCAAAGGCGGTTTAACACATCTGCTTCCATAGCTTTGAACCCATCCGTTCCCGGAAAATGCCACACCTTTAAGTTGTTCACCGAAGTATTCAACCATGTCGTTTCTTTCAAACTCACCGTGAACAAGCACGTCGATGTCAATTGATTCCTGATATTCAACCAAATCTTTAATCATAGTTTTGATTTGAGTTTTGTAATCTTCTTCGCTGATTACACCGTTTTTGAAGTCTCTTCTTAATTTTCTAAGTTCAGGCGTTTGCGGGAAAGAACCGATTGTTGTTGTAGGAAGAACCGGATATTTTAGGTTTTCTCTTTGAAGTTTGATTCTTTCTTCAAACGGAACACTTCTGTGTTTGTCTTTGTCTGTAAGGTTTGAAACCCTGTCCTGGACAACAGTGTCGTGGATTTTGCTTGAAGTTTTTCTTGTGGCGATTGCTATTTTGTTGCCTTCAAGGACTTCTTCTTCATATTCGCTTAAATTTTCACCTCTGAACAGTTTGTCTATTACTTTTATTTCGTCAAGTTTTTCAAGAGCGTAAGAAATCCATGATTTAATATCTTCGTCCATTTTTGTTTCGTATTTAAGCGTATAAGGAACATGTAATAATGAACAGCTGCTTCCTACCATGATTTTGTCTGCATCATATGATTCTGCGATACCTTTTAAAAATTCTACTGATTTTTCAATATCATTAACCCATACGTTTCTACCGTTAACAACACCTATACCGACAGTTTTACCCGCTTTTGCAAGTTCTTTGATACTGTTTTCATTTCCTGCGACAAAATCCAAAAACATACCTTTGATAGGAGTAGCTGCAAGCACTTCGTTTGCTTCGTTTGAATGTTCGAAGTATGTTGCTACGAAAATATTTGCAAGGCCTCCTAGTCTGTCGTAAACTTTTTTAAGCGTGTCAAGGTCTTTTTTGTTAGGGTTTGTTACAAAATAAGGCTCGTCGAACTGAATGGTAATGTTTTCGTCAAGTTCTTTGATCTGAGCTATTAAATCTTCATACACCGGAAGAAGTTTTTCAAGTATTTCATCTTCACTACCGTTTACTATTTTTGAAAGTTTTACAAATGTTACAGGTCCTACGAAATTTACTTTTGGATTAATTCCAAGCTCTTTTGCTTCATTGTATTCGATTTTTATTTTTGTAATACTTGCTTTGAAATTCATATTAATGTCAAGTTCAGGAACGATGTAATGGTAGTTTGTATTAAACCATTTTGTCATTTCCATGGCTTTATGAGTGTCGTCTCCCCTTGCCATGGCAAAGTTTTTATCCATGCAGTTTTTTACATCGTCATATCTTTCAGGAATTGCGTTAAGCATTGTCATAGCGTCAATCATATTGTCATAAAAACTGAAATCGTTTATGCTGATCAGATCTATACCGGCGTTTTTTTGATAAGTCCAGTGTCTTTTCCTTAATTCACTTGCTGTTTTTTGAAGTTCTTCTTGTGAAATTTTACCTGCCCAGTAAGCTTCCAGGGCTTTTTTTAGTTCTCTTTGTTCACCGATTCTCGGGAAGCCGATAACGTAAGTTGCCATTATTGTCCTTTTTTAAGCGGAATTATAACAAATAAATGGTGAAAATGTGAAAGTGTGAAAGTATGTAAATTATTTTACCTGCCTGAAAGCTCCGTTAATAATTTTGTAAAGGCTTGTTTTATAATTTATCTGGTTGTCAAAAATATAAATATTAAAATCGCTCATATAAAATTCATCCTCATTGTTTTGCAGATTATACGCTTTGTTTGCAAGGATGCATGAAGCGTAATTGAGCCAGTTGTATCTTATTCCGGAATTTAAAAGCATTGCGTAATCATTTATCAGCATAGGAGCGTGTATTATAGAGTTTGCAATCAGCAGTTTTTCAACATCCGCAGGCTGTGTAAGAATAATTAAAAGAGGGTTGTATCCTATCTGTGGGGTGAGTGTCAGTTTTGTGCGGATCTCTTTTTGGGTTATTTTGGATAACACTTGGGCTGTCTGTCCCGCATCGGTGTTGAATATTACGAAAGAATTATTTAAATCCTTATAATATATATTCGGAAATCTGTATATGTGATTGACGTATGTGCAGTTGCTTTCATATTTTGAAAGTTTTTTCGCAATAACCGTATGTGCGGTTATAATGTCTGTTTTGTCATTTATAAAAGATAGAAGGGTGTTGGTCTGGTTTTTTAGATTAATTGAACCGAAGTAAATATTCGGTGCCGTTACATTTGTGTCGTTTTTATTTATTAACGGCAGTAAAAATGTTTTTGGAATTTTTTTTAGTTTTTCAATACTGTTTTTGTCTGTTGTAAAATATAAAATACAGGACGAATTGACGTCTGATAGATTTGTATCGATGTCGTATAAAGATATTTTGTAATCAATGCCTTTTTGTGCGTAATATGCGTTTAACGCATTCATTAATGAAGGAATGTATTTAAAAAATCTTTTTTTATTTATTATAACGGCAATATTAGATTTATTATTTATTGAAACATAACTGTCGTTAAAATCTTCCGATACGATTTCGACATTTGAAACAGAATCGGGAGATGCGGAAATCTGCTGTGAAAGCGTATTGTTTGTATTATTGTTGATAGGTGTTTCAAAATTCAAAGTCCGGGCGTATAAAAACAGTGTCGTAAAAAGAATTAACAGTTTTTTCATAACAGTCCTTTAATCAATAAAAAATCTTTATAAGCGTCTTTTTTTGCACTCGGGTTTCTTAAAAGAAAACTCGGATGAAATGTAGGAATTACTTTTTTCCCTTTAAATTCAAAAATCTGTCCCCTGACTCTGCTTATCGGCACATCTGTATTCATAAGATACATAAAAGCCGTTTTCCCCAGGCATACAAGAATTTCGGGGTTAATTATATCAATTTGTTTCAGTAAATAAGGAATACAAGTTCTTGCTTCTTCAATACTCGGCACTCTGTTGTTTGGAGGACGGCATTTTACGATATTGCCTATATATACGTCTTCCCTGGTAAGTTCGAGAACGTTTGTGATTATTTTTGTAAGAAGTTTTCCCGCCCTTCCTACGAAAGGTTTTCCCGTTTTGTTTTCTTCGGCGCCGGGACCTTCACCTATAAACATCAGTTTTGCATTCGGGTTTCCTTCTCCGAAGACAACATTTGAACGTGTTTTGCTTAAATCGCAAAGAGTGCAGTCCAGGCATATTTTTTTAAGTTCATCAAGTTCCCTGGGCATATTTATTTCCTGCTGTTCGGAATGAAAGCCTTCAAAATATTCAACCCCGGCTTCTTTTAAGCGGTATAAATACTGTAATTTTATTAGATTTTTCATTACATGTTTTCCGTTTTTAATTCCCTGTTTTTCATTTTCAATTCTCCGTTCATTGTGTATGTAGGATATGCGATTGTTATGTCGTCTTCTTTGTTGAAGGCTTCTACGATTTCCGCTGAAATATTGCTTCTTAGATTAAGCGGTGCGTAATTATTCAGATACCAGCAGCTGATTCTTATCCCGTTGTCTTCAATAAACGTGAAAATCCTGGGCTCCACATTTGCGTTTTTTATATTGTATTCGGATTTGAGCTTTTGCAGTCTTCTTTTTGTGATATCGGTGTATCCTTTTGAATATTTGCTGACTATTTCTTTTGCAAGGTAAACCGCCTTTTTATGGTTGGATTCAAAAGTTATGGTAATATCCACGCCGTCCCAGATAGTTGACATTCCGTGGTGCGTATAGTTGAACACCGGATTTGTAAAAATAACGTTGTTCGGAATAAAAACTATTCTTCCGGCTCTTCTGTTGTGAAGGTATGTTGTAAGAGTTACGTCTTCATAAATTACTATTCTTGTAACGGTAATATCTATAACGTCGCCCACTATTCTGATCTGGCCGTTTTGAAGGTCGATTTTAATTCTGTCTCCGACTTTGAAGTTTCCGCTTGTCATTATAACAAACCAGCCGAAAATATTCATAAACCAGTCTTTCATAGCGATTGCTATACCCGCGGATGCAAAACCGACGATTGTTATAAGGTAAGTGGCGTTGTTTATGTAAAAAAATGATATTATTAACAAAACCACCGTAACGTTTATAAAATTCAGTATTTTATTGATTATGTAAAACGATTCTTCTTTTGCGTATTTTTTTACGGCAAATTTAATCAGTGTAAATATTAGAATACTTATAGCGATGGAAATAATAAGTGAAATTAACTTGTAAATTTCTTTGTTTATATTTTTGTTAACTTTTTGTTTGAAAATTTTAGCTTCGGCTTTAAGTGTTTTTAGTTTTGTTTTATATATGTTGTTTATCATTATAAAATCTTCAATTGCCTGAGTTGTTTCGCTGTCTTTAATATTAAGCTTTTTATTAATTTGATGCAGTTTTTGAAGGGTTTTTAACGTTTTTTTAAAATTTTCATATATTTTAAAATTTTCATTTATTACGCTGTTGATGTTTTCTTCGTAATTAAGTGCGTTGAAAATCTGAAACGGATTGTTTATCGTAGGAGGTTTGGGGATGTCTTTTATTTTAATAAGTGTTTTAAAAATATTTTTGTTTTTACTTAAAAGTTCAAGTTCGGTTTTAAGTCGTTCAAGTTTGTTTTTATATTTTTTAGGGTTTCTTTTCGCAAGTTTTTCAAGAAAATAAATTTGGTTTTGAAGTTTTTTATAATTAATATAAGACTGATAATTTATAAAAAATTCGTCTTTTTTTAATATTTCGGATAAATTTTTTGATTCTTTTTGTAAAAGTGTTGTATTTGTGTCGTTTGCAAACAGTGATAAAAAAAAGAATAAAAAAACAATTGTTCTCATTTTTCAAACTTTTTTAAGATATTAATAATTATTTTTTTATCTATATTTTCTACAATTTTGAATTTTCCTATTTTTTCGGGAATGATGAATTTTATTCTGTTGTCAAGGGTTTTTTTATCGGCAAAGAAATGCTCATAAAATTCTTCCGTGTCTTTAATCTTGTAATAAACAGGCAATCCTTCTTTTTCAAGCAGTGTTTTAATTCTTTTTGCTTCTTCTTTGCTTAAATATCCCAGTTCGTATGAAAGTTCGTTTGCCATTACCATGCCTATTGCCACAGCTTCGCCGTGAAGGTATGTTTTATAGTTTGTCAGGTTTTCTATTACATGGGCAAAGGTGTGTCCGTAATTAAGAACGCTTCTTATTCCTTTTTCTTTTTCGTCCTGATTAACCACCCATGCTTTAATTTCTACCGATTTTTTGATAACTTCTTCTATTGTAAGCGTTTTATTTTCAAGTTTTTCAAAATATTGTTCATCAAACATTACCGCCATTTTAATCACTTCCGCCATACCCGCCGAGAATTCCCTTTTCGGAAGAGTTGAGAGAAAGTGTGTGTCAATATATACGGCTTCGGGCTGGTAAAAAGCGCCTATGAGGTTTTTGCCGTATTTGTTGTTTATTCCGGTTTTCCCGCCGACTGAGCTGTCAACCATTGAAAGTAGGGTTGTAGGGATTTGTATAAAGTCTATTCCCCTTAAAAACATTGATGCCGCAAAACCGCTCATATCCCCTATAACACCGCCTCCAAATGCGATTACTATTGAGTTTCTGTCATATTTGGCGTCAAATATTCTTTCTAATGCGTAGTTTACGTATTCCATTGTTTTATATTCCTCTCCGTCGGGAATGGTTATAATTTTAAGCTCTTTTGCTTTTAAGCGGTTTAAAAGATAATACAGATGATATCCCGCAACCGTAGGATTTGTAATAACCGCAACTTTTTTATCTAAGGAAATTTCAGAAAGATTCTGAATTAATATATCATAAGTTTTTTGAGGTGTTTTTATTGTAACTTTCATTATTTTCCTTTATTATTATTAGGATTTAGGGTTTTTATAATTCAAAATTAATTTTCAATTTCCCACTTTTCATTTTCCATTTTTCACTTTCTTTTACCTTTACTTTACAGGGATTAAAAACTGGTTAAATTTATTTAAAAACAGATAAGAATATTCCATTTTCGGATTCAGTACCTGCCATATTTTAGATATCGGTTTTTTGCAAAACGGTGTAATAATACACTGCTTGTCTGTTTTATTCAGTTCAAATATCGGGTTATCTTTTGTTTTTTTAACCTTTACATCTTTAAAACTGAAAAGTTTTGCAAAATTTGTAAGGTATTCTATTAATTCGGTATGTGTGTTTTCAGGATCGCCATCTATAAATATCAGGGGTTTGTCCAGTTGAAAAGAAAGATCGAAAATAACGGATGCAATAGGTTTGATTTCCTTTTCCTGTAAAAGAACTTTAATTCCTTTGCATTTTTTTATTGATTCTTCCCCTTTTTTGAAAACGGGCAGTTTTAAATTGAAAAAGAGCGTCGAATGTTTATAAAAAAAGCCGTTGTTTGTGATTATTAGCCCTATATTGTAAATGTTTATATCTTTTTTTATTGATCTTTCATAAGATTTTTCATAATAATCGGATGTAATTTCAATATTTTTAAATTTATAAAGTTTATATATCTGGTTGTTTATTGAAGGGTTTATTATTTTGATTATGAGTTTTTTATTTTTAAGCTTTCTATGTAAAAACAAGGCTGTTTTTAAAAGTGAGGAAATTTCGTTTTGTGCCATATTTTTCATATCAAGCAGTAAATAAATGTTTTGACCGTAAGGCTGGGGAAAAGCACCTATGTTTTTTTTGATTTTGTTAAACAGGTCTTTTAAAGCTTCGGGTTGTCCTATTAAAAGCAGTTTGTCGTTCGGTAGAATCATTGAGTTTTCATTTACGAGTCTTAATTCGTTGTTTCTGTAAATGGCCGCGACTTTTGCGTCTTCATTTTGGAGTTTGTTCGGATGTGAGTAAACAAAAGGTGAATGGGGCGGAACCTCAACTTCAAGTATTTCTCCGATTCCAAGCCCGATATCCCTTGCAAAAAGCGGAACCCCCGGAAGAAAGTCTATTATTTTATTTGTAAGAAGATTCGGAATGTTTATTAGTTCAATATTGTTGTTTTCGGGCATCTCAAAATCAATCCAGAATTTTATAAAGAGAATGGGTGATTTTTTATCAAGGGAATTTTTAAGTATAAATTCGGCTTCTTTTTTGTTTTTTACAAAAATAATAATTTTATTCAGGTCTTTATGGAATAGGTTTTTATAAAGTTCATAAGCATAAAAATTTATTTTGTAAAAAAAAAGGTTTTCTTTTTCGTTGAATCCGTTTTTTATTTCGTCTTCTTCATAAATTATATGGAATTCCCCCAGATTCAGATGGCTTTCGGATAATTTTTTTATCAGTAGCGTAGCCTCCTGACATCCCGCAAATATTAAAACTTTATTCAACTGTTTCCTTTTGTTAAAATTTCATAAAATTATAACATACGAATGTATAATTGAGAATTGAGAATGGAGAGTTAAAAAAATATGGAATTTAGAATAGATAAAACAGACGGCAACGCAAGGGCCTGCACGATAAAAACTGCACACAGTGAAATAAAAACGCCCATTTTTATGCCAGTAGGGACGGTTGCCGCCGTAAAAAGTCTTGATGCTGTGGATATGACTGAAATTTTGGATGCGCCGATAATTTTGGGCAATACCTACCATTTGTATTTGCGTCCTGGAGATGAAACGGTGTCGAAACTCGGGGGACTTCACGGGTTCAGCGGATACAAGAGAAGTTTTTTAACCGACAGCGGGGGTTTTCAGGCGTTCAGTCTCGGGGATAATGCAAAATTTACGGATGAGGGAATATGGTTTAAAAGCCATATTGACGGAAGCAGACACTTTTTTTCACCTGAAAAGGTTATAGATATCGAATATAATCTGGGTAGTGATATTATGATGGTTTTGGATGATTTGATTGCTCTTCCGAATACGAAAGAAAGAATAAAAAAATCTATTGAAAGAACCGCCCGGTGGGCTGAAAGAAGTTTAATTTATCATGTAAACAAAGGTAAAAAAAACAATATTTTTGCAATAGTTCAAGGAGGGACCGATTTTGAATTTAGAAAAATAAGCGCCGAAAGCCTTGTGGGAATAGAATACCAAAACAGCACATTTGACGGATTTGCCATTGGCGGATTGAGCGTGGGTGAGGAAAACAGTCTGATGTATGATACCATCGAAGCCACCATGCCGTATCTTCCGAAAGACAAACCCAGGTATTTAATGGGGGTAGGGACCCCCGAAGATTTAATAGAGGCAATCGAGAGGGGTGTTGATATGTTTGACTGTGTAATGCCGACAAGAAATGCAAGAAACGGTTATCTTTTTACAACATTCGGAACGCTTAGAATTAAAAACGCCAGATACAAACTTGACGAAAGTCCGGTTGACCCGAAATGCGGGTGTTATACGTGCAGAAATTTCAGCCGTGCTTATCTGAACCATCTTTATAAAGCGAAAGAACTTACATATTTTAGACTTGCAAGTATTCACAATCTGCATTATTATCTGAATTTAGTTAGAGAAATTAGAGAAGCAATTATTCAAGGAAGATTTAAAGAGTTTAAAAGAGAATTTTATAGTGAAAGAGAGAGTTAAAAAAGCGAAACATGTAAACTTTAAAATGGGTTTTGGTATTTTGTTAACAGAATAATGTCACCGTCATTTCGCACCTAATAATTAAATTTTTAAGTGCGGAATGTCAGATATCATATTACATTTTTCAAACACTTCTTTATATGTAGGGCTTTTTTCACAGTCCACACAGTCGATTGAAACGGGGAAATTTTTTAAATCTTCCAATTCAATTTCTTTTGAGACCATTGCCGAAGTCCATCCTGTTTCCATATCATAAGCATAAACATCACCTCCTTTGACATTTGGAAAAATAAGTCTTAATCTGCTTCCTTTAGCGTTTGGAATATATCTGTTTTTTTCCAAATCGTATATTTCCGGTGGTCTGGCGATTTTTATTATATGTTTTCCCGGTAAAAGTTTTACAACTAAAAACGTATTCGAATAAAAAATTCCGGCATATCTGCAGTTGTCTATAACAAGATGACTAAAAGACGGGTTACCCCAAACTTTTTTATGTGTTAAATAAAGATAACCGTATGAAGTATCAGTCGATGGTAAGGATAAAATTTCATTTGGATTAATAGCGGATTTGTAATATGGAGACGGTTCGTTGCAACCTATAACAAACAAAACGACAAAAAATGTAAAAAATACCTTTATTGATGACTTTAGTGAATTCATAAATACTCCTTTGATTTTGATAAAGCTTCAAAAATTTTGTTATTATTCATATCCTTTTTTGGGGTCGTATTTGCCCCATCCCCAAAACGGATTAGGTTGTAAATCGTAGCCTTTTAATTTTTGCATATGAAAATACTCTTTTAACTCTTTTTCATTTTTCAAAACCGCCGTTTTGCCGTCGGGAGAGTATGCTGTAAGAGGAAAATCAGGTTTGGAGTTTTTATTCATGAAATTATTTTCCGCACCGTGATGAATTAGCAGTCTGTCTTTGTAAGCATCCGTTTTCATTGCTCTGTTTAATTCTATTATAGTTTCTTCTTCACCGGAGGTAATATATCCCATTAGAACGTCTTCTTGTGCTACGGAGTTCTTATTTTTTGTTCCAATTGCCAAAAGATCAATATCAGCGGTTAGATAATTGTCTTTTAAATCGGTCAAAACTTCAAAAGGCTTTAGGTTTTTTAAATCATACTCTTTTAAAAGTTCTTTTTTTACTTTATGAAAATTTTCATCAACTATTTTACCGCTATCAGTGACAAACAGAGCCAAAGAACTTTTACCGTCTTTTTTTACTATTTCAACTCCGTAGTAATTAATCCCGTCTTTTTTTACGATTAACTGTTTTGATTTTACCATTCCCGGTCTGAATTCTACACCGTTAACAACATCGACTTCAAGCGATTTATCTACTTTTTTTTGAAATTCTTTGATTTTATTAGGATCTTTTAGTTTTGAAAATTTTTGATTTCTCGGTATCAAGCCGTTTGCTATACCACTATCGGCGCTTTTTCCTTTAACGTTCATACCTTTAGTATATGCACCTTCTTCGAGTCTTTTAAACATACTTTGATTTACGGGTCTTGTGATAATCACTCTGTCTTTTTTTGTGGCGATTTCTTTGAATTTTTTTTCAAATTCTTTAGTCATGTCGCTTTTTCTCTCAAAAACATAGGCTATGTTTTTTTCAATTTCTTTTGCTCTTTGAATTTTAATCTTTTGAGGAATTGAGGCTAATTTTTTTGCTTCTTCAAGTTTTTGATTATAAAATTTTCTCCATTTTATTATTTCTTCACTTGGAGTTCCTAAGGAAGACAGTTTTTTTTCTACGATATTTATGTTTTTAAAGTTTGCTTTGGCTTTTTGAGGAAGATTTGAAAGATATACTTCAATTTTTGCTAAACTTTTTGAAATGTTTTTGTTTCTTTGTATGAGTTGGGTTAAAACCTCTGGAGTTAGCATTGTTACAAAAGTAAACGCTTTTTCACAGTTTGATAGTTGATGACCGCTTAAATCTTTACCGGTTACGAGGGATGTAATGTCAATAGCCTCTCCGACTACCGGCAAACCTGAAGATAAGTCAGCTATAAGTTTTTGCTCGGCTACCAAAGTTTCGGCTTGTGCTATAAGCTGTTCGCTGTCGGCGGATTGAATTTTTCTTAAAGAATTTACATATTTTTTAAACTCTTTATAAGCTATATACGGGTCTTTTGCGGCTATGGCTTTTATATACTGCAAAGTAACTTTTTTATAAAACGCAACTCTTTGGGATTGCGCTTTAGCTTTTTCTTCTTGGATTCTCGCATACTCGAAATTGGTTATATCGACCCATCGCAAAAAGGTGTTTGTTGTATTTACCGCCTCTTTCGAATCTTGAGTTATAAAATCGCTTCTTAGGATAACTTTTTTGCTAAGTTCATACAGATTTTTTAGTTTTGCTATATTAAAACCGTTTAGTTTTGCTATATTGTATGCTTTTTGCAAACCTTCTTGCAACTCTTTTATACTCGAATCGTCATCTAAATTTAGATTTTTGAGAGATTCTTTTTCTTTTTGCAGTAATTCATCGGTATAAAGTTTTACTTTTACGAAAAGCTCTCTGTTTTTGGATTGGAGAGTTTCTATCTGTTTTAGTATCTCTTCGTCTTTTGCAAAAAGTGAAATGATGAAAAATAAAATTAAAAAAATTTTTTTATTAGCATACATTTTGTATATCCTGTTTGATTATTAATATTTTGCGTTATTTATTATATCTTACGCATCGAATGCCATTGTAATTGCTTTTATAGTTTGTGCTTTTATAACCATAATTATTCCACTCAGCATCAAAAAAATCAATTTCCCAAGCTTTATTATGCTTTTTAGCATATGTTGTTGATGACCAATAAAATCCTAATTCATTTAAATTTTTAAAAGCTTTATCTATTAAATAATATTCTTTTCTATTTTTTTTAACTATCAAAGAATAAAGTTCTTTGATAGTAGGTAAACGCCAATCGCTATATCCGCCAAGAGTTAAATTGTTACAATATTTTACAGCTTCTTTCCATTTTAAATTTAATATTTTTACATTTTTATTATCTTGCCACATAAGATTTGTGGCTTTATCAATTACTACTTCTTTTTTAGGGTATCGTATGAATCTTTTATTGCCAAGATTTAATTTTGTAATATAATTTTTTTTATTGTGTATATAATCTTGATTAAGCGTTATATAGATTCTTTTTGTGACTCTGTTTTTATTGGCGTCTTCTATATTTATATCTATATAGGCGGTTTCTTTTTTATCGGTTATTGCCTCAATTGTGCCGTTAAGTCGGTTTTTTTTGTGTCCTATTAAAATACCGCCGTTCGGGTTTACGGATATTTTTAGAGGTTTTTGAAAAGCTTTAGGAGGAGATATATAAAACTTTTTTGTTTGGTTTGTTTTTAATTTCGCAGGGAAATTCGCTTCCCATTCGTAAGAAGAGATTTTTACGGTTTTTTCTTTTTTTATCGGATTTATGCCCTCAGCACCCAATGAAACGCTTACATGCAATACTCTGTTTTCCAAAGCCAGTTTAGCGGGGATTAAAACTCCTATCTTTTTAAATTCTTTTGAAGGTTGTTTTTCAAACTTTTTGTCAAAAATCACTTCTTTGCTTTTAGCGTCCGTTATAGTTATTTGTCCTTTTAGGGGTATTTGAGTGTTGTTTTTAAACGGCATAAAAAGATAAAATTTTTTGTTCGGTATCAAAACTTTATCGCTTGAAGTTGTGTTTAAAAAGACGGATGTTATGATTGGTTTCGTAACTATCGGTTGAAATACGCTAAAAGTTTTACATTTTTTATATTTTTCTCCGTTTTCTTCAAATAAAGCACATACTTTATAGTTTTCGTCCGGTTTTATGATTTTAAACTTTATATGTTCTTTGTGAATGCTGCCTTTTTCATAAAGTTCTATATGTTTTGTCGCTAAAAGGGTGTCTTTTTTGTATATAAAAAAATCCAAACCGGAATTTGTATATTCTTCGCTTTTATTGTGGGAAGTTTTTGCTTCTATTTCTAATATATCGCCGATTTGAAGATTGTCCAACGGCTTTTGACTTATCAACTCCAAAGAGAGTTTTGGGTAGTATTTTTCTTTTAGTTTTTTGAGTTTTTTATTGTTTTCATAAAGAATTTTACTTATTTCCAAAAGTTTTGAGATATTGTTTTCTTTTTTTTGTATCTCAAAAGCCTTTTTTGCTTTTTTTATAGATGTTTCTATTTGTAAAAGTTCTTCATTTGCGAATAAAATATTTATTATCAGCAAAAATAAAAAAAATTTCATATGTTACTCCAATAATTCAATCGCCTCCTGTTTTAGTTTCTTTTTTTCTTTTAAAATAGGGGCAGATTTAATTTTTTTCCCTTTTTTAATTATGTTTCCATTAATATCAAAAAAATATTTTACAACCGGTGCTTTTTTCTCTGTTTGTTTTAAGTCACTCTCTTTTATGTCCATTGCTACAGATAGTTTTTTTCTGTTTTTTGTAAGACCGAATTTCCAATCGGAATATCTTTTAACCACCCACAAGGCATCTTTGTTAAAAGGAGATCTGTTAAAAAGTATTTCATAAGCTTCATCATCTTTACCTATGTCCAAAAGATAGGTGGCCCTAAATATACTTAGCATATCTTTTTGATATTTTGAGGCGTTTTCTCCTATGAATTTTTTATATTCATCTATAAAAGGAGGAATCAAATCTTTAAATCCTGCTCTTGAAGCAAAAAATACATAATTTCGAGCGGCTCTTTCAAACTCTTTGTCTTTTATGCCTTTTTTGCTATATCGTTTAAAAGCCAACAAATTTACATAAGCTTCTTGAGGTATATTTAAAAACTTAGTTAGTAAATCGTATTTTTCAGAAAAATAGTCAAACTTATCATTTAAAATCATTGTTTTTATCATTGATAAAGCTCTTTTTTCAAATCCTGCATTTAAATATTTGTTTATTTTAGCTAATTTTTTTGCAGCTTCTATTTCTTCTTTGCTGATTTCATATTTTTTTGGTTTTGCTCTTGTTGTAATTACTCCCTTGTCAAAAGAATAGATGTTGTAATCTTCTGTAAATAGTAAGGATTTGTCTAACTCTTCTTTTGTTTTATATCGATTCATGTCTAAATATACTCTTTTTATCAAAAAACAGTTGTTTTTTTCGAGATGATATATCTCTTGTTTGACTTCGTCATGCCAAATGGAAATTAAATTTAGAGTATCTTTATATACAAATTGCATATCACCGATCCATGCATCTATTTCACAAACCGTTTCTTGTTTATCGGTATCAAATACATACAGCTTTTTATTTACTTTGGAATTTTTTTCTTCACCTTTTTGCCAGGCGAATATATAATTTTTATTAGATTTAATTACTATAAAATTTTTACCGGGAAGTTTTACTTTGCCAAAACTTGCAACCTCTTTTTTCTGAATTAAATCAAATACTTTAAAGTTTTGCCTATAATCTTTATATACGAAATATCTTTCATCATCACTAAATCCCCATTTCGGTTTAGGAAAAGAATAAGTGGAACTTTCAGAAGGAAATTCAAATTGTTTGATTGTTTTTTTGTTTATCGTATTAAAAACAAGTATGCCGAGTGTTATATAATTTTTTTGGTAATAAATTACCATAGTCGCTAAATATTTTCCGTTTTTACTAAAAGAACATAAATTTGACACAATCTTGAAAGGTTTTTTTGCCAAAATTTTAAAAGTTTTGGCTGTATTTAGGTTCAGTATGCTTTTATCTCCTGTAAAAAACGCCATATCCGCATTATCCGAAAGTGTCACTTCGTCAAAATTATAAAAACCGGAAGTGCTATAATAAAAACCTTTTGGTTTTTTTGTTGTATCGTCAAAAATTATAACAAAGAAAATAGACTTTTTTATAGGTTTTTTTTGTCCACTATAAACAATCTCATAATAAAGTTTACCGCTTAAAGCATATTCTTTCCTTTTTTTGCTGTGTTTAAAATAAGAAAAAAACATTTTGTCGGAATTGTAATTTAAGTTATCAAAGCTGTTAAACACATATTTGCCATTAATTTTTTTTAGCATATTCATGTTAATTATATTTTGTTTAATTACTTCTTGAGCAAGAAATGCTCTCGCTACATAGGTATTGTTTTTTTGTGCAAGATTGATTAAATCTTTTGGATTATAATAATAAATACCGTTACCTAAGTATTTACCTTTGTAATGAGTGTTATTAACGGGAGGTGTTTTGTGAACAACTGTTTTAGTGCTGGAAGCGCAACCGATAAAAAAAACCAAGAGCGAAAAAATTAGCACAAAATGTTTCATATTAATCCTTCATTTAGTGTTATCAACATAATAACTGTTTTTGGATTTAATGTCAAATTAATACTAATTATGATTGTTTTGTGCTGAATGTATTGGTTATGATTGTTAAGGCGAATCTGATGTGTTCACTTTTTTACCATTGTAAATTTTGGTAAAAAAAGTGATTGGTGAAAAAAGTTATTCTGATTTTATTTACGTCCTATACTTTGTGGGGAGAGGTTTTAATTCTATTCCTTTTTTAATGTTTTTGACATTTCCCTTTTCGTCTATTGTAAAAGTCATTTCTTTTTTGGCCCCCATATT
>Ga0256837_1000885_pt1 | contig 22638 bp, 15 predicted proteins | sample 4562384metaG_FD_185976 | JGI IMG/M metagenome (GOLD analysis project Ga0256837, IMG submission 185976) | Hydrothermal vent microbial communities from Guaymas Basin, Mexico - 4561-384 | ecosystem: Environmental > Aquatic > Marine > Hydrothermal vents | place: Mexico: Guaymas Basin | collected...
TGTTAGATATGGATTCAAATAATCTACAGTAGTTTTCATAGTCTCTGCACTCTGTAATACAAATGGTAATTGCATCTGTCCACTTCCAAACAGTTCACCCACTACTTTCATAGCATCAATAAGTATCTCATTTACTATTCTGTCTGGATTCATATTTTTTCGTGCTTCTTCAACAAGAGGTATCATTCGCTCTTTATCTCCATCAAGAAGAAGTTTAGCAATTTTTTCCTCTTCACTCATAGCTTCATACGCCTCATCTGCTCCATCATCTTCTATAGTCTTATCACTAAAATGTTCTATAAATTTAAAAAGAGATTGGTCATCAGGAGAAAATAGTAACTCTTCACATATCGCTCTATCCTCTTCATTCATCTTTGCTAATGGTACAATATGTTTTACATTTATAATTACAGAGGTCATACCTGCTTCTAGGCAATGGTGTAAAAATACTGAATTCAAAAATCTTCTGGAATTTATATCTAATCCAAATGATATATTACTAAGTCCCAAGGTTGACCCAACTTCAGGGTGTCTTTTATGTAATTCTCTAATGGCTTCAAGAGTTTGAATAGCAGCATCTCTATACTCTACATCACCAGAACCAACTGTAAAAGTTAGCATATCAAATATAAGATTTCTAGGGTCTATTCCGTGACGATTTACGCATAAATTATATATTCTCTCTGCTTGTGCTATTTTATCTTCTGTAGTTTTTGCCATTCCTACCTCATCAATAGTTAAACATACAAGAGCTGTTCCATATTTCTTGGCTAAAGAGCATATAGCATCTAATTTATCCTCTCCATCTTCTAAGTTTACAGAATTAATAATAGGTTTTCCACCAATACACTTAAGTCCTGCTTCCATTGTATTAACTCTTGTAGCATCAGGCATTAATGGCAATAGAATTTTTTGGTTATAAAGTTCCATTATTGCACTCATATCTGTAGCCCCATCTCGTCCTGCAAACTCTACATTTACATCAAGACAATGAGCTCCATCTCTTACTTGTGCTTGACCAACGGTTAAAGTTCCTTCATGATTTCCTGCAATAATAAGCTCTCTAAATGCTTTTGAACCTGTTGCATTACTTCTTTCGCCTATTAAAAGTGGTGCTGGTTTTTGATATAGCTCTGTTGAGTTAAAAAGTGAAGCTATTGATGGAGCTACATCACCTGTTGGTGCTTTAGGTTTTATATTTTTAACTGCTTTTTTTAGTGCATTTATATGTTGAGGAGTTGTACCACAACAACCACCTAAAAAACTAACTCCATCAAACTGTGTAAACTCTAATTGTTTTGCTGTAAACTCATCTGGTCCCATTGGATAATATGTATACCCTCCTCTATTTTGTGGCATTCCTGCATTAGAGTGAACCGATATTGGGAATTTACATAATTCGCTAAGTGTTTTTAAATGTTTTTTAACTTGGTCTGGACCTGTTCCACAATTAAATCCTAAAGATAATATATCAAATGGCTCTAAGATAGTCACAATAGTTGAGGCATCTGTACCTATAAGCATAGAACCACTTAATTCAATAGTTACAGATACCATAATAGGTATATCTATATTTCTCTCTTTAGATGCATCATTACAAGCATGAATAGCTGATTTTATCTGTAGTGGGTCTTGACAAGTTTCTAATAAAAATATATCACAACCACCATCAATAAGCCCCTCTGCTACTATCTTATATCCTGCATACATCTCATCATAATGAATATGCCCTAAAGATGGCAATTTTGTACCCGGACCTATAGAACCTAATACAAATCGTGGTTCATCAACTGTACTATGTTCTTCACAAACTTGTTTTACAAGTTCTGCACCTTTTTTTGTTAATTCATAAGCTCTATCACCCATCTGATACTCATCTAATACCCAAGGCATAGTTCCAAATGTATTAGTTTTGATGAGGTCAGCACCTGCTAAGGCATATCTATTATGTATTTGTCCAATAAGTTTTGGAGCTGTAGCATTTAAAAGTTCATTACATCCCTCTTGGTCTACACCCTTACTATCTAACCATGCAGTAGAAGGAATATTAAGTGATTGGATTTGTGTACCCATAGCCCCATCTATGACCAGAGTCCTTTGAGTTATAAGTTCTTTAATAATTTTAGTAATAGACAAGATAGTTCCTTTTAATAGATATAAGTTGTTATATTTGCAATTATATTAAATAATAATAATAATGAAGTTTAAAGCTTATCTATTTTTAAAAGAAAAAAGTATATAATATTGTAAGAAAAATTAAATTCAAGGAAATATCTATGAAAAAGATTATTAGTTTAGCATTAGTTTTAGCTACAAGCATGGCATTCGGCATGAGCGTTCAAGATTTAAATAAAGCTCCAAAAAGTGAATTAATGAAAATAAAAGGTATTGGCTCTAAAAAAGCTGACGCTATTATTAAATATAGAGCAAAAACTCCATTCAAAACTATGTCTGATATAGAAAATGTAACAGGTATTGGTTCATCTTTATCACAAAATATTGATAAAGATGTTTATAAAAAAACAACAACCAAAAAGAAATCTTCAACTACAACTACAACTGCAACAAAATCTTCCAATACTAATAAATCAAGCAAATTGACAAAAGATACAGAAGAAAAAGATGTACAGAATAATAAAAAATAAAATTATTCTGTCTATTCTATGTAGTAGTATGCTTTACTCTTATGATATACTTTTGCCGAAAAGTTTTCAATCAGATTTTACGCAAACTATTACAACTGATCAAAATAAAAAGATTAAATATAGTGGGAATATTCTCTTTTCCTCTACAAACAGTTTCAAATGGAGCTATAAGCAACCTACAAAAAAAGAGGTTTGTACAGATGGTAAAGATTTATTAGTTGTTGATCACGATTTAGAACAAGTTTCAGCTTATCGTGTAGATAATGGATTAGATTTAAATAATATCCTAAAAAATGCTCGAATTCATCGTGAAAGTGTATATATAGCTAAATATAAGTCTAAGAACTATACTATACAAGTAGACAAGATAGGTAAATTATCTCGCATAGCATATAAAGATGACTTAGATAATACCGTTCTAATTGTATTTAAAAATATGACTTATAGCACAGTTAAGATAGAAAGAAAAAAACTCAAATGTAATTATCCATCAACTTATGATTATATAAATTAATTTAAAAGCTTAGATATATCTCTAGCCATAGATAACTCTTCATTTGTAGGTATTACACATATTTTTACTTTACTATCATTTTTATGTACTAGCTGATTATTGATATGATTATTTTTTTCTTTATCTATCAATATACCCAAAAGTCCACCTAGTCCCTCACATATCATTTCTCTGATAATTGAAGAGTTCTCTCCTACTCCACCTGTAAATATTATTGCATCTACTCTACCTAATGAAACTGCATAAGAACCTATATATTGTTTTATTCTATATACATACATATCTAATGCTATATTACATAATCTATCACCTTTCGTATTTGCATTATGAATAATTTCTCTCATATCACTTTGACCACAAATTCCTTTTAAACCACTTTGATAATTATAAATATCATTTATCTCTTCAATAGTTTTTCCTCTTTTATTAGATATATATAAACCTATGGCTGGGTCAATATCTCCACACCTAGTTCCCATTATTAATCCATTGAGAGGAGTCATACCCATAGATGTATCAATACTTTCACCTCCACGAATAGCACATATACTTGCTCCACTACCTAAATGCATAGATATAATGTTAATCTCCTCTATATTTGTATTCAATAATTTTGCACACTCTTTAGATACAAAGGAGTGAGATGTTCCATGAAATCCATATTTTCTTATACTTAACTCTTCATACATATTATATGGTATTGCATAAAGATAGGCATAGTATGGAATTGTACTATGAAATGATGTATCAAATATAGCAACTTGTGGAATGTGTGGATATTGTTTATTCATTATTTTGATACCATCAAGATTAGCTTTGTTATGTAATGGAGCTAATGGAATTAAATTTCCTATTTCTTTAATTACTCTATCTGTAATCTTAGTGGGTGCAATAAAACTATCTCCACCATGTACAACTCTATGACCAATTCCGTCAATATCTACAATTGATGGCAGGACTCCAGAGTGCATAAGCATAGATATAATTTCATTAATAGCTTCAGTATGGTTTCCTAAAAATCTTCTGTTCGTATTTCTATTATTTGCATACCATAAAGTACAGTCACTACCATTTTCATCTCCTATCTCTTCAATTAATATAGATGCTACGCTAAGCTCACCTATAAAATATTGACATTTAATTGACGAACTTCCTGCATTAAGTATAAGTATCTTTTTCATAATCTCAACTCCCTTTTGATTGTTGTGCTTGAATAGCTGTAATTGCTACTGTATTTACAATATCATCAACTAGACATCCACGACTTAAATCATTTATAGGTTTTTTAAGTCCTTGAAGTATTGGACCAATTGCTAAAGCTCCTGTAGATCTTTGAACTGCTTTGTATGTATTATTACCTGTATTTAAATCAGGAAATATAAATAGTGTAGCCTCTCCACCAACTTTACTGTTTGGTAGTTTTTGTTTTGCTACATCTTTATCAATTGCTGTATCATATTGCATAGGACCATCTATTATTAAATCTGGTCTAAGCTTTTTAGCTATTCTTGTGGCTTCTCTAACTTTTTCAACAGCTTTACCATTTCCACTATCTCCTGTTGAATATGACAACATTGCTACTTTAGGTACTATTCCAAAATTTATAGCTGTATCTGCAGATGTTATTGCAATAGATGCTAACTCTTGAGCATTTGGATTTTGATTAATAGCACAATCTGCATATATTAACACTTTTGTATCTAAACACATAAAAAACAGACTTGATACAATATCTATATCTGGTTTAGTTTTAATAATTTGTAAAGCAGGTCTAACTGTATCAGCTGTTGTGTGTATTGCCCCTGATACCATTCCATCTGCTAGACCTTTATATATCATCATGATTGCAAAATAACTTACTAAATCCATTGTATCGCAAGCCATTTTTTTACTTAACCCTTTATCTTTTCTCATAAGATAGAATGTATGAGCAAAGTCTATTAACATTCTTGATGATTTAGGGTCAATAATGGTTGCTCCAGATATATCCAATCCTAATTGTGAGCTTCTATGTTCTATCTCTTCTTTATTACCCAATAATATTATATCTACTATATCTCTATGAAGTAGTATATCTGTAGCTCGTAAGATTCTTTCATCACTACTCTCTGGTAAAATAATTCTCTGTTTATTTGATTGAGCTTTTTCTAAAATTTGATACTCAAACATTACAGGTGTCAAAATATTATTAGAACTATTAAAAAATTGCTTAGATAACCTTTCCATATTAATAGATTTATCAAACAAACCTTTTGCTAATGAGATTTTTTTTGTATCTTGTAGCATTATTTTAGGTTTTATCTCTTCTATCATTTTAATAGTTTGGAAACTGTTATCACTTAAACACCATATAGGAAGAACACTTTTATCTAAATCATTCAATATATTTAATACTTTTTTACTAAGATTTATATCACCTGTTAATAAAAGACCTGAGATATTAGCATGATTAGGTGCATAGAAAGATATTATAGATGAGAGTATAATATCAACTCTATCTCCTGCAACTATAACCAAATCACCATCCTCTATATGTTCTAAATACTTTTCTACGCCCATACTTGCTATTTTATTATTATAAATTAATCTATCTAACTGGGAATCATCACCAAAAATTTTAATTGCTCCTAATTCATGGTATAATTGATTAAGTGTTGGACTTGCTAATTCTGTATCTTCAGGAAATAGATATATTTGCTCATTCTCTTTTTTTTGAAGATATGATTTTAAATCATTGATGATATTCTTATCACATCTATTAACAAATGTGGCCAAATGAATACAACCCTCTTCTTTTATAGCCTCTTTTACAATACTTGCTTGAGTAATAACATCATAAATATTCTTATCTTTTGCATTTAATACAGGAATATATAAAGTTCCTAAATTTCTAGCTATACGCAAATTTATATCGAAATCAAATAAAGTCTCAAATTGATATTTAGAAGAGCCTTGAATAAGCACAAAGTCATGAGTATCTTCTAAAGTTTTTATTCTTGAAATAAGTGTTTGATATAGTTCATCTTCTGTATTTGTAGCATAAGCATTTATATATTCATCTACTTTAAATCCAAAACATTCATTATAATCCATATCTAATTCAAAGTAATTAATCATAAAATCTATATCACTTTCATTAGTTGAATCATTAGGTATAATTGGACGGAAAAATGCCACTTTTTTATATTTACCTTTTAATGTACTCATAAGACCAATAGTGATAGCCAAACTGCCACCTTCTGGCTGATTTGACGCAATATATATACTCTTTGATTGCATTTTAAAACTCCAATTATATTTAATCTATTAATTATAGCATAGAGAGGATATAATATGATAACTAAAAAAGGAAGAAATAAAATATGAAAAAAACATCATTAATAATAGCACTAACAAGTTATATATTATTAGCTCAAGAAAATGATAATACTATAGATATAGAGAAGAGTGGTGAATGGATTATTTTACCTTACGCTTTCGTTTCTGATAGTACAGGAGTTGTTGGTGGAGTTGGAACTATTGCACAAGGATTGCTTCAAGATAATACCACTTTAGTATCATCAATAATGTATGGTTCAGAAGAAGATGTTGTTACTAATGGAGTAGATACAAAAGAGAACTTTTCAGGAGCTTTCTTATCTTTCTCTAATTTAAAAATACCATATACAGATAGACTTTTTTTCTCTTTCTGGGGATTAAATAAAAGCACTCCAAAAGGAAGGTATTATAAAGATGGTTCTATGAACTCTCAAGAGAAGAATGTATTAATTAGCTCTGGAGAAGTAAATTATTTATCTACAAAACTTCGATATGTATTACCTATTGGTGATGGGCTTGAAAATCCAAATGGAAGATTTAATTTAAAAGATGGTTTTGCCTTAGGAAGAGAGGGAAAAGGTAATGGTGAGGTATTTACTACAGGAGAAACAACTCTTGGAATAGAATCATTTTATATATCACAAGAGTATGATAATTGGAGAGAACTTCAAGAGTGGAAAAGTAGTGGATTTAGAGTTTTTATGGAACATGATAATACAGACTTTAAAGTAAATCCATCAAGAGGTTATAGTTTTTTACTTAAATATTCTAATGATAGTGGAAGTGGTGATAATCTTCAAAGTTGGGATTTTTTAGAATTTAAATATAATAAATATTTTGAATTGGATAATTTTTCATTTAGTAAACAAGATATATTAGCTTTCAGCACTTGGACAGGATATTCATTCAGTTGGGATAATGATAGTGAGATAATGCCTTATGTTGCATCTAATAGACCTCCTCTTGATGAGGGTGGAAGACTTGGTGGTATGTTTAAAATGAGAGGGTATGATAGCAATAGATTTTCTGGAAAAGCTGTCTTATATGGAACAGCTGAATATAGAAGTACATTAAAATATAATCCATTTCAAAGTGAGAAATTTTTAAAAGATAATTCTCCTATAGCGATAGATTGGTTTCAAATTGTTGGATTTGTTGAAGCAGGAGCTGTCAGTGATGACTATGATGCTAATTTAATTAGTGATATGAAATTTGATGTTGGTTTATCTCTTAGAGTTATGGCTGCTGAATTGCCAGTAAGATTTGATGTAGCTTATGGTGATGAAGGTGTTAATATGTGGGTTATGATAAAACACCCATTTGATTTTTAATATAAAAGGAGATTAAAATGTCAGCAGGATTTTTTGCAGTATTTGATGATATTGCTATATTACTAGATGACGCTGCAACAATGGGGCAGATTGCTACTAAGAAAACAGCTGGAGTATTAGGCGATGATTTAGCAGTTAATGCTCAAAAAGCTTCTGGATTTAGTGCCTCAAGAGAGTTGCCAGTGCTTTGGAAAATTTCTAAAGGATCTTTTGTTAATAAACTAATTATTTTACCTTTTGCATTTTTGCTTAGTTCATTTGCTCCTTGGGCAATTTTACCTATTTTAATGATGGGTGGAGTCTATTTAGCTTATGAAGGTGCAGAAAAAATATATGAATATTTTATACCTCATCAAGAGTTAAATATTATAGAAAACATAAAACTATCCGAAGACAACTTTCAAGATTATGAAGACAAAAAAGTTAAATCAGCTATATTAACAGACTTTATATTATCAATAGAGATAATTATTATAGCTTTAGGTACAGTTTTTGAAGAGAGTTTAGCCATACAAATAATGGTTGTATCATTTGTATCTATTATAGCTACAATAGGAGTTTATGGAATAGTTGCTTTGATTATTAGAATGGATGATTTAGGATTTTGGTTAAAAGATAGAGGGTTTAATTTAATAGGTTCAATTTTGATTAAATCTTTACCTCAAATAATCAAAGGATTAACTGTTATCGGAACTATTGCAATGCTTTTAGTCGCAGGTGGAATATTTTTACATAACATAGATTATTTTCATCATTTATTATATCCTTTACCACTTATTTTCAACCTCATAATTGAGTTTTTAGTAGGATTAATTATAGGTCTTATTGTCCTATTTATTAGACCATAAGAGTAAAAAATTCTTATGGTCTAGTTGATGTCATGTTCATACCAAGCCAATCATCCATTCCTCCTTGATACCATTTTATTTTATTTGGAGGATATCCAATTAAAAGAAGTGTTCTTATCATTGATGGAGATTGTCCACACCAAGAACCATTGCAAAATAGAGTTATTGTTTTTGCTTTACTAAAATTATACCTATATTTTTTATCTTTTTTAATACCTAGTAGTAGAGCTTTTTTAAATTCATTCTGATATTTTTTTGGTTTATTAATAACATAATATGGTATATTTATAGCTCTTCGATTTCATTTCCAAATAATAGAGTTGACAATGTAAGTAATAATAATATTTTTTTCATTATAAAAGTCCAAATCTTTTGATGAACTTTTCATCTATATCTATAACACCTATTTTTTGTAATTTATCTAGTGTATCTTTATCACAAAGAGTATCCTCTGGCCACTCTCTTTCATATCCATCTAATAAATTCTTATTTGTTCCATCTATTGCTATAAATGGTGTAGTTATTATATCTCTTCTAGCATCTATATTATTAACTACTCTCCATAATAACATATATAGATTATCTATTGTGTTTGTATTACTATCAACTATTACTAATATTTTTATGTGTTTATCTAAAGAAGACAATAATTTAATTACTTCTAGTTGAGATTTATCTTTATCTATAGATATAACTGTAATTGGATTTTTTGTATGAGTCATATATTGCTTTAGTTCACATACATTATTATATATAGATTTTATACGCTTAAATAGTTCATCATCGCTAAGGAACTCTTCAATTCCATGCTTGACCTCATCACCTGTTGCATCTACTCCAAGTTTACCACCTACTAAACTTTCTGGACTTGAATGGTCTAATGCATCTACTATTCCACCTGTAATTAATATTTTATTTTTATCTATTCTATTTAGTATATATTCTGTAATCTCTAAATTATTTTCAAGTTCTGGAGAGTCTTCACCTATGAATATTGCATGTTTTACAAAACTCATCTGTCCAATACCCCAAAATGCATGCATAAACTGTTGAGCATGTCCTTTATAAGCTACTTTCATCTTTCCTAAAATAAGATTATGAAATACACCATTTTCTGGCATATAATAGTCGATGAGGTCTGGAGCTGTTGTTTGAAGTAATGGTAGAAATATTCTCTCTGTTGCCCAACCCATATATTTATCTTCTAATGGAGGTTTTCCAACAACTGTTGCAACAAAAGTTGGGTTTTTTCTCATAGTAATTGTTTCAACTTCCATAACTGGATAAGGTTCTTTTAGCGTATAATATCCTGTATGGTCTCCAAAAGGTCCTTCTATTTCCATTTTTGATGGGTCAACAAATCCCTCTATAACTATATCTACATCTTTAGGAATATATATATCATTAGTTATAGATTTAACAAGTTGTGCCTTTTTATTTCTAACAAATCCATACAACATCATCTCAAACATTCCATAAGGTAGAGGAGCTTGTCCACACCAGATGTATAAAGGGTCTCCACCAATAGCTATAGATACAGGCATTTTCTTACCAGCTTTTTGATATTGGTCAAAGAAATGAGAAGCATCTTTATGTATTTGCCAATGCATTCCCAAATGATTTTTATCATATTGTTGTAATCTATACATTCCAACATTTGCCATATTTCCATCAAGACTTTGAGTATAAACTTGACCCATTGTAATGAAAGGTCCACCATCCCCACTCCAAGTGGTTAAAATTGGCAATTTATCTAAATCTACTTCATCTTTATTGATAATAATCTCTTGACAAATCCCTTTGCCCTTTAGGCGTTTTGGAAATACATTCTTTAGAGATATAAGTTTTGGAAGCATTGATAATTTATCCATAAACCCTTTTGGTGGCTTTAATTTAAGTAGTTCAGCTATATTTGAGGCTATATCATCTGGTTCTTTACCAAATATCTTTTTAGTTATATCTTTATTTGCAAATATATTCATCAAAACAGGAATATCATACTCTATACCTCTGGATTTACTAATAGGTTTTGTAAATAGAATAGGTCTTGAATTCTCTTTTTTAACTTCAATATAAGCCGTATGAGGAATTTCTAACTCTATATCCAACGGCTCATCTATAATCTTTAAATCACCATTATCCTTTAACCACTGTATAATATCTTTCATTATTTACTCTCTTTCCAATCTGCACCAATAGCTTCACTAATATGTTTATATCCATCTTTATTTAGTAATTCTATTAATCCCTCATTTATATTTTTAATTAAAATAGGTCCTTTGTAAACTAACATACTATATACTTGGACTAATGAAGCTCCAGCTTTAATTCTTCTATATGCTTCTTCAGGAGAATCTATACCACCTACTGATATTAAAATAGTTTTATCATGAAGAGCTTTTCCAAGTTCTCTAAATAATTCATAACTCTTTTTAGTTAATAAAGCTCCACTAATCCCACCAAAATCTTTTGCATTTGGAGTTAATGAATAATCTATAGTTGTATTTGTTGCAATAATCCCAGAAGCCCCATACTTTATTGCTACTTCAGATATATCAATAGCATCTTTTGGAGTCATATCAGGAGCTATTTTAAGAAATATAGGCTTAGTAGTTATCGTCTTAGCTAGTTCAAATAGAGATTTAATAAATGTTTCATTCTGTAAATCTCTTAATCCAACTGTATTTGGAGAGGATATATTAATAACGACATAATCACCGTAATCTTTAAATTTTCTAAGAAGCATTTCATAATCATTTAGAGCATCATCTTCTGTCGTTAGTTTATTTTTACCAATATTTATGCCAATTGGATAATCTACAAAATAGAGTTTATTTAATCTATTCAGCATATAATCACTACCTTTATTATTAAAACCCATAGCATTCTGAATAGATTCTTCCTCTTTAAGACGAAATAATCTAGGTTTTGGATTTCCATCCTGAGGTTTTGGAGTAACTGTTCCTATTTCGGTAAATCCAAATCCTAAAGTTGGCATAGCTGTAATATATTGACCATTTTTATCAAATCCAGCACCTAATCCAACAGGATTTTTAAATTCAATTCCTAAAATATTTTGAGCTAGTCTGGCATCTGTTATAAAATATCTATCTTTAATGGAACGCATTAGGGGTCTACAATATACAACACTTCTTAGTGCGATACCCCCAAGTGCATGTGCTGTTTCTGGGTCTAGTTTAAATAGTATTTTTTTTATTGTATCGTAAGATAATATTGACATAATTTTTTCCTTATCTATCATTAAAGTATCGAATTATATCAAAATTTAAAATAGATCTATATTTTGATAGATAAAATTAATATTACTTAGCTATTAATGTAAATTCAATTATAATAAAAGATAAATTTTTTAGAAGGATTATTATGACTAAAACAAGCTTGATGAAAAAAAGAGTGGGATTTACTATTCTATCTTTTATATTAGCTTCAGATTTGAGTATGGCAAAAGATAACAAATTATCTACTCTTGAGCTCATTAATATAGCAGGTCAACAGAGAATGCTATCGCAACGGATATCTAAAGATTATCTATATAAAGGAGGAGATGTTGCTGTCAGTAAAGCTACTAGACAACTGTCTAAAACACTAAAAGACTCTACATCAGCTCAAAATAAACTACAATCATCTATTACAGATGAAAAAATTCTTAATCTTTTAGAGTTTGTTGAGATGAATAATGAAGATATTGTTATCAAAACAAAAGAGAAGTTTACTATTGATAACGCTCAATATGTTCTGGATTTAAGTGAGTCTATGCTTGAAGGCAATGAGTATGTTATGAAAGCTCTAAAAAAATCTGCAAAGACAGGATCTTCTTCTACACTTGTAGATACCTCTGCAAGACAAGGTATGTTAGCACAAAGGATTTCTAAATATTATATTGCTTATCAATTAGGGATTAAAGATGATAATACAATTAACCAAATGAGCAAAGCTGTAGAAGAATTTACAATAAATCATAAAGTACTCCTTGCAAATAGCACTAATAATCAACAGATAAAAGATAAGCTTCAAGAAGTTGATAGATTGTGGAGTGTAGTTTATAAATTTTATCTTGATATAGAGGCTGGTGGATTGCCATTAATTGTATTTAATACAGCTGATGACATAACAAAAAAGATGGGTCATATCACTAATCTTTATTCAAAACTTGACAAATAGGAAAGGTAATAAATTATGAATATATTAAAAATAGTAAAATTAACAATACCTACAATAATATTAATTATCAGTTTAAGCTCTACTTCTCAAGCCTCAGAACTTAGAAAGAGTATAAATACCGTTTTAGCTATAGGTGGGCAGATGACTAATATGAGACATTTATTAGAAACTTATGCACTTATTGCTACAAGTGTTAGTTATAAAGCTCCAGAAAAAAGACTACTTAAGGGTATATTAGAGTATGAAGGAGCTATAGATAGTATAGAGAAAAACTATAAAGATAAGGCTATTCAGGATAATATAAAAAATGGAAAAAAAGCTTGGAAACCTGTAAAAAAAGCTCTTTTAACAGCTCTAAAAAATAATGATTCTAAAAGAATGAGAAAAGAAGGATTATTTATTCATGCTAATATTCGTTCCGTCATTATAGAATTAGCTAATATGAAAAAATATATTTTAGATAAAGATAAACCAAAAGATAGAGATGAATTAAATGCTATTATTGAAATAGATGCTTCATCTCAAAGATTATCAGCTCACTATATGATGAAAATGTGGAAACTAGAAGACCCGACAATAGAAGAGCATTGGAATAAAGGTGTTGAAATATATACAAACTCTATTATAACTTTAAAAGCTTCTCACTATTATAAAGATGCTAAGTTTAAAAAACTTTTAGATAATACAGAGAGAAATCTTAGATATTTTAAAATGGTTTTTACATTTGATGATAAGTTTGTACCAGTTGTAGTTCAAGAGAGAGCATCAACTGTTTGTAAAGATGCTGATGCTATGGGTGAAATACTTTTAGATGAAATTTCTAAATAATTAAGATATAATATCTAAAAATTTGAGGTTATAACAAGATGAATGATATAGTTGAATGGATAGAACGAAGTAAAGGTTTATTTAAATATTTTAATTATATTTTAATGATACAAATAATACCCCTTCTTGTTATGTCATCGCTTCTTGTATATGAAATTAGTGAAGCACTATTCAAAAAACAGATGATATATTATGCTATTGGTTTTATCGTATTTTTTTTATCTTGCTTCATACCGTGGCGTAAAATTTTATGGTGGTTTGTGCCAGTATTTTATGTAGGCAATCTTATATTATTAATAGCAGTTGAGTTTATAGGTAAAAAGATACTCGGAGCTCAACGATGGATAGAGATTCCATTTACTAATTTTACAATGCAACCATCAGAATTTATAAAAGTAAGTGTTTTACTCATGTTGGCATATTTTATTAGTAAAAATCCACCATCAATAAAAGGTTACAATATAAAAGATTTTATCAAATTATCAGTTATTATATTAGTTCCTTTTATTTTAATAGCCAAAGAACCAGATTTAGGGACTGCTTTAGTTTTATTAATTACAGGATATGGGACTCTATTTATTGTTGGTATTAATTGGAAAATATGGGTATTTATAATTGTAGGATTAGGTTTATCTGCCCCATTACTGTATTCAAATTTACATGATTACCAAAAAAAAAGAATAACAGATTTTATAGGAAAACCTAGTTATCATGTTCAACAAGCATTAATTGCAATTGGGTCTGGTGGAATGTATGGAAATAAAAAAGATGAAGCTACACAAACACAATTAAAATTTCTTCCCATATCATCTAGTGACTTTATATTTGCATATTTAGGTGAAAGATGGGGTTTTGTAGGAATGATGAGTGTAGTTATTTTATATATATTTCTTATAATTCATCTTCTTAGTATAACAAGGAATAATAGCACGGATTATTTAGTTATAACACTATCCTCTGGATTAGCATTTCTATTTTTTGTATATATGGGAGTAAATATCTACATGATTATAGGATTAGCTCCAGTTGTAGGTCTCCCACTACCAATTTTTAGCCATGGAGGTACATCTTTTATCATTTTTGCAATTATTTTTGGTATTTTGCAAAATTTACTTGCTTTTAAAAGAGATTTGTTGTATAATACTGACTCGAAAGTGATAATGAGTTCTAAACATAAATCATTTGATCGGAAGAAAAGTATACCACAACAAGCGGGTCTTTAGCTCAGCTGGTTAGAGCACTCGGCTCATAACCGAGTGGTCCGGGGTTCGAGTCCCCGAGGACCCACCAGTATCAAATCCCTAAATACAATACATCATAACAATCGTTCTAAATCAATGATCATATCAACCCATAAATTAGTATTCTTTTATCTAAAACTCTTTTCTAAAAACTATATCTGCACCACTACTTTCTCCATTGCTGGATATGCTTGATTTTATATTCTTACTCCAATCATATTCCAATCTTGCACTGGATACTTCATCATTTACATATATTATAGTTACTTTATCAGATATTTTTTTTCCTATTTCCATACTTCCATCTGAACCTAAAGAGAGGTGGTCTATCTTTACGCCTACTCCTGATAATGCTGATTTTGCTATTTCACCACCCATCATTTTCATCATATCATTTCCACTACTTGAATCTCCTGCATTTTCATTATCAAAAAGAATTACAGATAAAATTTGCTCTTTTGTTAATCTTGGAATTGATGAAAATATTATATTTGGAGTATTAGGATTTCCTGTTATTTGTATAGTTATTTCATAATTAATAGAATTATATATCGCCGAAATATCTAATATTGGATTCTTTGGATTTCCAGAAAAGGCTATTATACTATCTTTTGTAGTAAATTTTTTATTTTGAAACTTATAATATGAACCATCTTTTATCTTAACACTACCTAGAACTTGAAGAGAAGAACCATGAGTTTGATGAATTACTAAATTTGGATTAACTTTTATATTTGCTGATGAATTCTTATACACTAATGATTTTTTAGTATATATATTTAGTAACAAATCTATATTATTCTCTTTTTTACCTTTTTCATCCTTTTTAGGCTTAATATTTTGAAGAATTAATATGTCATTATCCGACGCAAAAGTTTTTTTCTCTGTATCCAAATAAACTCTACCACCTAAAAGGGTAATATCTCCTCTAATAGTTGTATCATTCTCTTCTAATTTTGTTTTTACATCAATGATACTTTTTAATTTAATCATTTTATGAGATATTGATAAAGGGTTAGCATAGGCTAAAATATTACCTTTTTTATCTTTTAAATCATATATTCCCGTAACTTTTATTTCATCGTTTATCCATAGAGGAGATATTTTAATTAGAGATTCTTTTATATTTATTAATGATGATTTTGTAGCAAATATTTTCTGTTTTTGAAAAGTTGTTTGATAACTATTTAGAGTTAAATTTCCATCAATAAATCCTAAAGATATTTTTGTATCATTGACTCTATGCTCTGTTTTACGATCAACTTGTAATTTAAGTTTATTTGATGATAAATCTAACTTTAAATCTTTTCTATTCTCTACAGATAAATTTAATTTAGCATCTCCAGAAATTTTAGGTGTTTTAAATTTATATAATTTTTGCATATTTCTTATAAACTTTTCAATAGATGGAATACTTTTATCTAACATAATTTTTTTATCAATATTCCCATTAAATTTAAATTCTTCATTATACAAAACTATTAATCCATCTATATTTTTACTCTTTTGATTTAGATTTATATCTGCATCTATGGTCTTGGAGGATATATTAGCTTTAATAACCTCATCAATATTTGCATTAATTTTTAGAGGAGACAGCCCAGTTAAATTAATATTTTTGTCTAAATCTCTTAAAATAGACTTCTTTGGTATATCTATTTTACTCTCTACCTCTATTACTTTGTTATATACTATATTACTCTGCATATTGACTATATTAGAGTTTATATCAGCTTTTATATTTAATGGCATAGTTTTGTTGAAATCAATGGGAATAGATATATTAAACCCTATAATTGCCTCTTGTATTTTTATATTTTCTTTTGTAGATAGATTAAAATCAGCCTTTTTAAAATCATCTGATATAAATTGACCTTTAATAGATGAAGAATCTAAAAATGCTTTAATACTACTCTTATCTCCACTATAAGATAAGTTTAAATCTTGAATTAAAGTTATTAGATTTTTATCTACCTTTTCTATCTCCTCTACTTCCAGCTTATTTGGCAAAATAAAACCATTATAATCTAAAAGTTCATTTACTAGAGTCAGCGTATTAAAAAAATATATATTCTTTGCATAGCGAGTTGATATATTTCCCTCATTTATTACTTTTAAACTATTACTCTTTATATTATATTCTATTTTATTGATAATATTTATACTATCTATATTGAATTCACTACTATTCACATCTAATAATCTATCCCCTGTTATATATATATTGCCATCTATTTTATCTTTATCCCCATTTAGATTAATTTTAATTGGAGATAAGGAATCATCTCTTAAAGGTATTTTATATGTTGTAAAAAGTTCCTTGAGAGGAGTTATTACACCTTCACTTTGAATCTTATTATCTATGATATTTGCACTATAATTTATAGTAGATAGGTTAGTATCAACTGATATATTTAAATCACCTCTATTTACAATCTTATTTGTTATATCTATTAATATATCTCTTGCATCAATTTTAGCTGAATTGACTTTAACAGGATTATATTCAAATGATTTTGTATTTGTATTTAAGGAGTTTATAATTAATCTTTTAGGAATAAAGTTTGATGGTTCAGTTTTATTTTTATCTTCTTTATTAACATTAGATGTATTCTGATCTTTTGTATCTGCAGATATAGCCATTAAAGTTAGAATATCAATATCTTTAATAGATAAGTTATCTACTATTATTTCTTGGTCTTTAATAGATGCATTAAATGATATATTACTAATATTTGTATCAGCATTTAAATTAATATCAGCTATATTTATTATCTCATTAGATAGATTTACTTTAATATCTTGGCTTGTAAGAGATGCGTAAGATAATAAAATATTTTTATACTCTCGTGATAATATATTTATATCTACTGATTTAAAAATTATAATATTTGGAATGAATAGATTCTCTTTACTCTTATGCTCTTTATCATTTGAACTTGATTTAGATGAATTATCTTTTATAATATTCTCTATAGCTACAGAGTTAATATCTTTAATAGATAATTTAACAATTTCTACTTTTCTATTATATAAATTACCAATGACTTTAACATCTGTTAAATTAGTATCAGCTATTAATTTAAACTGATTTACTGATATAGAACCATTATAAAGTATACCATCTGTATCTAATGATAAATTTTCTATTTTGATGTCATTCTGAATAAATGGTTTTATATCTATATGGATATTGTCTAATCCTATTGATATAGGCATTTTAAATTCTGATTTCTTTTTGTCTTGTTTTGAACTATCCGATGAGGTAAAAGATTCTGCTGTATATTTTATATTATCTATATCAGCACCAATAATTTGAATATCAGTAATAGATAATCTCTTATAAAATAGTGTGGCTGGATTCCAACTAAAATTAAATTTTTCTAATATATCTCTATCTTTAAATCTTAATTTTTCAACTTCAACTCCACTAAATAATGAACCTGATACTCTATTATAAGAGAAATCATATTTAGGAGCAAAAGTATTAGCACCCCACTCTACTAATTTACTTGAAGTGCTTATAAAAACTATTACTATAATAATTAATATTAAAAGAGTTAAAAGCGTATACCCTATCCATTTAAATATATTTCTCAAAATGATTGTCCTATCTGAAATTGTATCCCATATTGCGAACTGTCGTGAACATTCATACCCACATCTATTTTAATTGGTCCTACAGGAGTAATATATCTTACTCCTAAACCAGCTGTTGTTAAAATATCTCCACTAAAATCATAACTATCTACAGTGAGGATTGTATTATCTGTAAAAACTGCTCCATAAAGGTCTCCAATTATTGGATAATCTGCCTCTAATGATAAATTTGCCATTGTAGAAGCTCCTTCTATTCCATAACTTGTAGGAGAATATATAACACCTACTCTGCCATATCCATAAGCTCTATTACTATAAGCTCCTCCAGAAAAAAACTTTTTTGATTCAGGAACTATATTATTTAGTTCATCTAGAATTCCAATTTTACCTACCATAGCCAAAGTTAACTCTTCAAAACTATTAATTAATCTTCCTTCAATAAGATACTTAAGATAGCTACTAGCTTCATCTTCATAATCAATTCCATATTCTATATCAGTAGATATGTAATATCCATCTTTAGGATTTAATTTAGAGTCCCTTCTATCATAAATAAATTTTAAAAATGGATATGCTAAGAAAAAATTACCCTCTTTTATCGCTCTGGTTAATATAATCTCATTAATATCATCTTTTAATGAGATGTCAATATTCTCAAAACCAAATCCAGCTTGAAGAGTTGTCTTCTCATTACGATAAGATAGATATGATTTTAGATAACTTTTTTTCTCCAAAAACCCCTCATAATCTATATCAGAATAACCTATATTATTAAAATAATCTATTGAATAATTTTCTATATTTATAAATGAAGGAATAAAATGAGTCAAATCTAAAACTTTCTCTATACTAGAATAGTTTGCTATTATTTTTAATTTCTGAGCATCTCCAAAAAAGTTTTTTCTAATATACTCACCTTTAATCATTGCCCCAATATTGGTATCATATCCAATACCACCCATGAAATAATTCTTCTTTCGAACCTCTCTTACTTCTATATCGATAGGTACAACATTATAAAATTTTCTATTATATTTTATGGATACTATATCAAAAGTATCTAGGTCATATAAACTATTATAACTTTCTTGAATTCTCTCAGTATTAAAATCATTTCCCTCTCTTGCCATAACTCTTGAGACTACTATGGACTTATCTATACTCTCTAATCCTCTAACTGATATTTCACCAAATTTACAAACTCCACCCTTTTTTATAATAAATCTTAAATCAACTATATGTTTATCTAAATCTACAAAAGCTTTACTATCTAAATCATAACTACAATATCCATTTTTGAGAAGTTCTTTAATAATATTACTCTTTACAGATATAAAATCTTTAGCTCTAAATCTATCATCTTTTTTGAATATAATTTGATTATGATTAGAGATATTAAAATCACTAGAGATGTTAATATCTCTAATTAATATCGGATTATTTTCCTTAATATTAACTGTAACTAATTCAGGAGTTGTATTAATTGTAAAATTTGCATCATAGAATCCTATAGAGTCATAATATCCTCGTAAAGATTCATTTAAAGAAGGAAGTAGTTTATCTTTTATTTTAGGCTTATAATCTTTCCAAAATTCAAATTTATTTTTAACCTCGACACCCATAGCAGATTGTAGATTATCTTCTGAAACAGAATCACAACCTATAAATATTATATTATGTTTTAAATGTTTTACTTCAGAAGAATAAAGAAAAGTAAATAGAGATACAAAGCCGATAACTAAAAATTTATAAAACATATAATACCTTAAAGATTAATCTATTGAGATAATTTTATCACTCACCCAATTAGCTAAATCTATATCATGCGTAATAAGTAAAATCCCAACTCTATCAAGATATTTTATCAAAATTTTCATCACATCTAACTGTATAACATTATCTAATGCACTAGTAGGTTCATCGCATAAAATTAAATCTGGTTTCATGAGTAATGCTCTCAATATGCTACACCTTTGCAACTCTCCACCAGATAATCTATTTGGAGTTTGATATAATAGCTCTTTGGTTATACTCATTTCTAGAGCTAACTCATTTAATCCATCTAAAGAAGCTACATCTTTAATTTGATTTATAATAGTAAAACTGGGATGAAAGGAACTATATGGATCTTGAAAAACCCATGCTATCTTCCCCCGTTTAATATTTCCATCTAGTGGTTTTAAATTGTTTGATATAAGCTCAAAGAGAGTAGATTTACCACTACCACTCTCTCCAACAATAGAGATAACTTCTCCTCTTTTCATCTCTAAATTAAAATTATTATAAAGTAGTCTCTTTTTGTTATATCCAAATGACAAATTCCTTATCTCTAAAACCATAAATTTATATTAGCCTCTAACTTGTCCAGTTCCATATATTTTGAATTTATAAGTAGTTAACTCATTAATTCCCATAGGTCCTCTTGCATGAAGTTTATTAGTAGATATTCCAACTTCTGCACCAAAGCCAAAAGCTCCACCATCTGTAAATCTTGTAGATGCATTTACATATACACAAGATGCATCTACTCTCTGCAAAAATTCTTCAGAAGCACCATAATTTTCTGTTAAAATAGCTTCGGAGTGACCAGAACCATATTTAACTATATGCTCTATAGCTTCATCTACTCCATCAACGATTTTAATACTCAAAATATTAGCTAAATACTCTGTATCATAATCTTCTGTTGTTGCTAACTCAACTTCTATTATTTCCTGAACCTCTGCATCACCTAAAAGTTTTGTCTCTTCTATGGTAAAGGCTTTATATAACTTTGGTAGTATATCTCTAGCTATATCTTTATCTACCAAAAGAGTCTCCATTGCATTACATACACCAACTCTTTGACATTTTGCATTAATTGAAATATCTATAGCTTGTTCAAAATTTGCATCTTTATGAATATAGGTATGGCATAATCCTTTATCATGTTTTACTACAGGAACTGATGAATTTTTAGATATATATTTGATAAGCCCCTCTCCACCTCTTGGAACAATTAAATCAACAAAATTATCCATACTAATAAGTTTTGCCACACCTTCTCTTGAACTATCTGGAAGAAGTGATATTATCTCTTTTGGTAAATCATTTGCCTCTAAAACACTTTGAAGAACTTTAGCTATAATCTGATTTGAGTTTTCTGCCTCTTTCCCACCTTTTAGTATTGCTACATTTCCACTCTTAAAACATAATGCTCCGACATCAGATGTTACATTTGGTCTTGATTCATAAATAACACCAACTACACCTATAGGAACAGATACTTTTTCTATTCTTAGTTTATCATCAGTAACCCAACCATCTAATATTCGTCCAACAGGCTCTTTTAATCCTGCTATTTCTCTTAATGAGTTTGCCATAGATTCAACTCTATTTTCATCTAACAGAAGTCTATCAAGAAGTGCATTATCTAATCCATTTCTTTTTCCATCTTCCATATCTTTTTTATTCTCATCAATAATATCACTACTACGATTGACCAAAGCATCTGCCATCTCTTTAAGTATTAGATTTTTTCTAGCACTATCTAAAGAAGCTATGATTTGAGCTGATGATTTTGCTTTTTTTAAAAATTCTATCATTTTTTATTCTCCTCTAATCTGATAAGTAATATCTCCTGCACCAAAGGCAGTTATTATATCTCTACTAAATTCATTTATAATATGTCCATCTTTAAAGATTTTAACTATACAATCTTCTTTTTTAACGCTATCGGCGATAATTGGATTATACCTGCTAAATGCACCTTTAAGGTCAATATCAACCTTTATCTCTCCAGATGACCAAATAGGTAAAATAACCAATTCATCAACACCTTCAAAACAATCTACAAAACCTTTTAAATTATCTATCGTTCGACTATATTTATGCGGTTGCCAAATAACTTGTATTTTATTAAAATTTCTTAATTTAGCGTATGTTTTAAGTGCATCAATGGTAACTTTTATCTCTGTTGGATGATGTCCATAATCATCTATTACAACTATATCATCTTGATTTAATATAACATCAAATCTCTTCTTAATACCTTTATAATTTAGTAAATTCTTTTTAATATCTTCTATATTCTCACCTACTGCAATACCTGCTAAAATACCTAAAGCTGTATCTAAAGCGATATGTTCAACT
>Ga0256837_1000886_pt1 | contig 22628 bp, 26 predicted proteins | sample 4562384metaG_FD_185976 | JGI IMG/M metagenome (GOLD analysis project Ga0256837, IMG submission 185976) | Hydrothermal vent microbial communities from Guaymas Basin, Mexico - 4561-384 | ecosystem: Environmental > Aquatic > Marine > Hydrothermal vents | place: Mexico: Guaymas Basin | collected...
CAAGTTATGGCGAATAAAAGTAACGAAGTAATAAAATTTCAATAAAATAGCCCTATGGGTAAAACAATAAAACACTTATTGCTTCGTTAAATTTTATCAGCTTAACCAGTTAAGCTTCAAAAATTTGTCTCGCACTAAATATTTTCTTGTTTTACTATGAAAATAATATAGTGCGTAATATCAGTTAATAATAATTTTTTCATTTATTCTCCTTACATAAATCCTATCTCTTTTTCATCTCCAAAAGCAGATATTTTTTCTCTTTTAATTTCATCAATAAAATCAGATATTTCAAAGATAGGATTATCTTTTATGGCTACTTTATAAGCAGTATTTTTGGTAATTAAATTTATTTGCCCACCTGTAAGTTCATATTTAGCTAATTGAGAAATATCAAAATCATCTGAATACTCAGCATTTTTAGGAAGTATTTTTTCCCATAGTTCTATTCTTTGATTTAAGGTTGGTTTTTTAAATTCTACTTTATAATTAAATCTTCTTGAAAAAGCAGAATCTATATTTTCAAGTAAATTTGTTGTGGCAATTAAAATACCATCAAATCTTTCAATTTGTTCTAAGAAAATATTTTGCATTTGATTATGCATTTTATCAGCACTACTTGAAGCACTTGTACTTCTATTACTTAAAAATTGGTCAGCTTCATTTAAAAGTAAAATAGGTTCAGTTTTTGATTTTTGTGCTATCTCTTTAAAGTCATCAAAAATTTTTCTTACATTTTTTTCACTTTCTCCTACATACATTGATAATATTTTAGAACAATCTAAACTTAAAATAGGTTTTTTTAAACTTTTGGCTAAACTCATAGAAGTCATAGTTTTACCAGTACCAGGATAACCATAAAAAAGGATTTTTGCTTCAATTTTTTTGCTACTTTTAATCCCCCATTGTTTAAGTAAATTTTGAACTTTTTTATCCATTTGTTTAAGTATAGTATTTAAAATATTTCTTGTTTCATCATTTAATACAACATCATCAAGAGTTGTTTTAGTTTCAATGAGTTCAAATATTTTTTGTTCTTTTACTACACTATCAAGTTTAATTTTTTGTTTTTTTGGTTTTTGATGGTCAGGGTGTAAAAATTGATTGATTAAATCTTCGTTAAGATAAAATAATTTGCTAAATCCTCCAAAAGCTGAAAATAACTCATCATAATCAATAATTCCTTCACTTATAAGTTTAGAGTTTTCTTCAAAATATTTTCTATTTTTTATTCTTTCAATTTCATCACTACTAATTAAATTTAATAAAGTATTTAAATCTCTTAATCCTTCATCAACCCCTGTTACTTCCTCTTTTAAGAGAGTTATAAAAATTAAATTTTCTTTTTCATCAAGTTCTTTTTGTATTATAAAATCTAATACAGGAAGTTTAATTTCACTAATTTTAAATCGATTCGCCATAGAGTTTTCAACAAGTTGAATTTTTGATTGAATTCGTTTAATATTTAAAGAATTTTCATTATAATTTTGGCGATAATTTGCCAATTGATGATATAAATCTACTCTTAAAAATTCATCTTGAAGATATTCTAAATGGTCTAAATAAGGTTTTTCTTCTGGAATAATTAGTTCTAAACTACCATTTTCAAGAAGTTTTAGAAAAGTTATTGATAGTGAAATAGTTGAATTAAATAATTCTAAAATAGTTAAATTTGTATTTCTTAAATTAGATATAATTAACCAACCTTTATTTAAAAGTTCTTGAATAATTTTTATTTTTTTAAGTGATTCTATTTCTTCTGATTTATAAAAATCATTTAATATTTGATAAACATAATTATCTTCTATGCCAGAAATATAGGCTTTTAAAATATATTTTAATAACTCTGCTTCCTCTTTTGAACATTTTAAATGAGGATAAATTTTTGTTTGTTCTATTTGATTTTCTAAGAAGTCTATGATATAGTCCAAATTATTCCTTTTTTTTTGATAGAATTATACTAAAAAAGGTAAATAAATGCAGTTTATTTATGAAGAACAATTATTACCGACAATGGCAATTTCTGGGGATAATTATAAATATTTAGTTAAAGTTAGAAGATTTAAAATAGATGATTTTATAAATATTACAAACTTTCAAAAAACATATAAATATCAAATAAAGAATATTACAAAAAAAGAGGTAAATTTAACTAAAATTGAAGAGATTAAAATTACTCAAAAACTAAAACCTTTTCACATAGGATGGTGTAAAATTGATACAAAAAATATAGAAAAAGTTTTACCAAGTTTAAATGAGATTGGGGTTACAAAAATCACTTTTATTGATTGTGATAGAAGTCAAAAAAACTTTAAAATAAAAATGGATAGAATAGATAAAATACTTGTAAATTCATCTCAGCAGTGTGGTAGAATAGAAAAAATGGAGATAGATTTTTGTGAAAATTTAGATAATTTTTTAATTAAATATCCCGAAGCGAAAGTATGTGATTTTGGAGGTGAAAAAATATGTGAATATTTCCAAACAGCAGTTGTAGGGTGTGAGGGGGGATTTAGTGATAGAGAAAGGGAACTTTTCACAAATATAATAGCTTTTGATACCCCTTTGATTTTAAGAAGTGAAAGTGCGGTTATATCTCTTGCGAGTAAGGTTCTTTTATGATAGCTTTGATAGGTCCCACAGCAAGTGGTAAAAGTGATTTAGCGATTAAATTAGCCCTAAAATATGGATATGATATTTTGTCACTTGATAGTCTATCAATCTATAAAGAGGTGGATATAGCAAGTGCCAAGCCAAGTATAGATGAATTAAATTTAGTAAAACATTATGGGATAAATGAGATTTATCCAAATGAAAAATTTGATGTAATGAAGTTTATTGAAATTTATCAAAAAATAAAAGATAAAAAAATAATAATTGTAGGAGGAAGTAGTTTTTATTTAAAAGCTATGCTTAGTGGAATTTCACCAATGCCAAAAATTACAGAAGAGATAAAAAAAGAGGCAAAAAAATATAATTGGGAATTTTTAGAAAAAATTGATAAAAACTATGCTTTACAAATAAAACCACAAGATAATTATCGTATTGAAAAAGGGATAGAAATTTATCTATCTACAAACACTCCTCCAACTAAATATTTCGAACAAAATCCACCAAAACCTATAATTAAAAATTGTAATATTTATGAAATAGCAGTAGATAGAAATATTTTAAGAGAAAGAATAAAAATACGAACTCAAAAAATGTTTGAGATGGGACTTATTGATGAAGTTGCTTATCTTGAAAGTAAATATAGAGATAGAAACTTACCAGCTCTAAAAGCGATAGGGGTTAAAGAAGTTTTAGAATATTTTAATGGTGTTTATGATAAAAAAACTTTACAAGAAAAAATAGTTACAAATACAGCAAGACTAGCAAAAAGACAGCAAACCTTTAATAAAACTCAGTTTAGTGGAAAAATTTCCTTATCTTTAAGAGATTTAGAAGATAAATTATTAAAAAATAACTAAAAATTATCTCTTTTGTGATAAAATGATATATATAAAAATAGACTATCAACAATAAAGGTTGTTATTATGAAAAAATTATTATTATTGGGGCTTTTAAGTAGTTTTTTATTAGCACAAGATGAATTATTATTTTATTGTGGTATTACAATGGTAAAACCAATGAGTAAAATTGCGAAAATTATAGAAAAAAAAGATAATGTAAAAATTAAAATAGTTCAAGGTGGAAGTGGTGATTTGTATGATTCTCTTTGTAGTTCAAAAAAAGGGGATATGTATTTACCAGGAAGTGATATTTATATAAAAAAGCATTTAAAAGAAGGATTATTAGGATATAGAAAGTATGTAGGATATAATCAAATTGCTATTTTTACTCAACCAAATAATCCTAAAAATATAAAATCTTTGAAAGATTTATTAAGAGAAGATTTAGCTGTATCTTTGGGAAATCCAGACACTTGTAGTATGGGAAAAGTTAGTATTAAAGTATTAAGAAAATATGGAGGAGATGAGTTTTTAGAAGAAGTAGAAGATAATATTATAATGTATTCTGCTGATTCAAGAGATTTTAATAATTTATTGAAATCTAAACAAATAGATGTTGGACTAAATTGGAAAGCAACAGCATATTTTCCAGACAATAGGGGTAAGATAGGTATAGTAAAAATAGATGAAAAATATGCACCAAAGAAAAAATTAGTTTTAACTATGCTTACATTTTCTAAACATAAAAAAGTTGTAAAAGATTTTATTGATTTTACAATTTCAAAAGAAGGTAGAAAAATAATGAAAAATTATGGGTTTTTAGATGAATAAAAAAATTATATTTTTACTATCAATTCCCATTTTTGCTTTTATGTTATTTGTTATTATCCATTTTTCTTTTTTGAAAAATATTAATAATGCTCAAAAAGAGACAGATAATTTAAGAGTAAAACAGATAATTTCATCAGATATAAATAATGAGATTTTAAAAATTAAATCTCTGTTTTATCAAATACCATTACTTAGTTCGAATAAAAGGTCTTTGAAGTTTAATGTAAATTTATTAAATAATGAGTTAATTAAAACAAAAAAATTATTGATGATTTTAAAAGATGGTGGAGTTTATCATAAAAAGATTGATTTAAATATTGTAGGAAAAGATAGTTTTGAGAAAGATTATATATTTGTAAAAAACAAAACTTCATTAGAAGTGATGGATTTATTACCTAAAATAGAGTTTTTAAAAAAGAAACTTGAAGAATTAAATAAAATTTTATCAACTTTATATATGATGAGAAAAAGTAATATTGATATAAAGTATATTAAAAAAAGAAGAAAAAAACTGATAAAATTTTCAAGAGGATTAGATTCTGTATTTAGAAGAATGATAGAAAATAGTAATAGAATGTTTTATGAATCTCAAATGGAATTTATAAAATTAGAAAAAATGTTAAAGAAAAAGAGTGATATTTATCAAAGCATAGAATTTATGCTTATCATATTTTTAATTTTAATATTTATCATAATTGGATATATTGTTATTAAAAAATTAACTCTTTTAAATGAAGCTTTAAGTAAAAAACTTTATAGTGATGAACTTACAAATACTTATTCAAGAGTTAAATTAGAAGAAACACCTTTTATGGAAAGTTCTGTTTTGATGCTTATAGATATTGATGATTTTAGTAGTATAAATGAACTTTATGGGATAAAAAAAGGCGATGTAGTTTTAAAAGTAGTAGCTGAAAAATTGAAAAGATATAATCTATATTGGAGTATTTATAGGGTTAGTTCTGATGTTTTTGCTATATATTTAGATGATGTTTCTAAAATGAGAATGAGTGTTGAAAACAAAATAGAGGATATCAAAAGACATATAATGTTTGAATCTATTGAATTAGATGATGGGGTAATTGATATAAATGTTACAATAGGGGTTGCTTTTGGTACAAATGTATTAAATAATGCTTTTGCTGCACTTAATATGGCAAAGAATGAGAATATTTCATATAAACTATTTCATAATGAAGATGAATTTAAAAAAGAGATAGAGTTTAGTAAAACTTGGCAAAAAGAGATAAAATATGCTATTGCAGAAGGAAGAATTGAACCATTTTTTCAACCACTTGTAGATAAAAATAAAAATATTGTAAAATATGAATGTTTGATGAGAATGAAAAAAGTAGATGGTGAAGAAGTAACATATATACCACCATTCTTTTTAGATGTAGCAATTAAAACGAAACAATATTTAGCTATTTCAAGATTAATGATTGAAAATACTTTTATAGCTTTTAGAGATGGTGGAGAATTTAGTATAAATCTAAATTATATGGATATGAATAGTGATGTCACAAAAAAACTTTTAGAGAATTTGATTATTAGTTATAATGCAAAAAATAGAGTAACTTTTGAGATATTAGAGAGTGAAGGGATAAAAGATTATAAAGCAGTAGAAGACTTTTTAAAATATTTCAAAAAATTTGGTGTGAAAATAGCTATTGATGATTTTGGAAGTGGGTATAGTAATTTTAAGAGAATTATGGAATTAAATCCTGATTATATTAAGTTTGATGGTAGTTTAATCCAACATATTGATAGTGATAATAAATCTTATATAGTAGTAAAAAATATGATAAATTATTGTAAAGAGTTAAATATCAAAACAGTTGCTGAATTTGTTCATAATAAAGATGTTTTTGATACTTGTGTATATTTAGGGATAGATTTATTACAAGGGTATTATATTAGTAAGCCAAAAAAAGAGAAATAAACTAATTATTTCTTTTTATTTTTTTTTGTAGATTTGCTTTTTTTTGCTTTTTTTGCTACTTTTTTCTTATCTTTCTTTTTATCACTTTTTTTCACTTTTTTCTTGTCATTTTTTTTAGTTACTTTTTTAGCAACTTTTTTATTTTTTTTCAATTCTTCTTTTTTGTTTTTTTTGTTTTTAGCCATATTAAGCTCCTTTTAATTTGTTGTTAGAGTATGATAACATCTTTCATTAGAAATATCAAAAAAGTTGAGTAAATATAACTAAAAATGAAAAAATTGTGATGTTTAGTAACAGATTTTTATATATAATAAAGCAAACATTTAATTTGAGTTGATATATGAAAAACAGAGAAGTCAAATAAACTATAAAAATAGTTTATTTTGCTATTATAGAAGTAGCTTTTTCTTTGAATTCTTTTAGTTTAGATTTTAAGTCGTTAAATAAATTATTTGTATTTTTATTGTGATTTAATTTATTTTCAATATTTTCAATATTTTCTTTTAACATTTTATATGTTGTATCACTTGAAGATGTATATCCTAACAATTCAGCAATTTTGAGTTGTTTTTTTGCTTCATTTAAATAGTTTAATGTTTGTTTTTTATCTTTATTTGAAATTTTACTTGCTTCTAAGACTAAATCATTAGCTTTTAATAAAGGGATAGGAATTATTGTATCAGTTGTAACAAGTGTATTTAAAGCCATAGCAATTACATCTTTTGCTTCTTTTATTTTATTTTTATTTATATATCTAATAGCAAGTTTAATAGCATCTGGATAAGTTGCAAGAGGAATATTTATTGATTTTATATCTATTTCACTTTTTAGACTATTTAAAATAGTTCTTGTAATTGGTAATTGATGTTTTGCTAGTGCAATTTTTGCATCAGTTATCTGTTTTGAAATATTTTTTATAGAACCTAAATATTCATTTGCTTCAATAGTTATATTTACAGGTAATAAATATGGGGCATTTGGTTTATTTAAAATTACTGTTAATTCGCCTATTGCTTTTTTTAAACTTTGAATTGCTTTATCGGTTTTTTTAGCATTTAAATATATATAAGCATCTTGTGTATATTGTAAAGCTCTAATAGCTTCAGTTACAAGTTTTTTATTGTGAGCTTTATTTTTAGCATTTTCAATAGATTCTTTTTTTATATTTTCTGTTTTTACATCTGTGGCGAATGAATTTGTCATAAGTAATCCAGCAACTACAAACGATGAAAGTAATTTTTTCATTTTTTCTCCTTTTAGTCTGTTTCTATAAACTTTATTTAGTTTAAAAGTTTAATGAAAGTTTAGCATTGTAGTATGAATAAAAAATGAAAAAAAGAAAAATTATAAGTTACAATTACACTCTTTTTCTCTTAATTGCCCACAAGCTGCTGAAATATCTATCCCTTTACTTTCGCGAATTGTACAAATTACCCCTTTTTTATTTAATAGTTCTTTAAATTTTTCCATTTTTTGTGGAGTTGGTCTTTTGTAGTTAGTTCCTGGATATGGATTAAAATAGATTAAATTTACTTTCGCCTTTATTCCATTTAAAATTTTTACAAGTTTATTAGCACTTTTTTCATCATCATTTATATTATCAATAACTAAATATTCAAATAAAACTTTTTTTCTTCTATCAACTGGGAATTTTTTAACAGCATCAATAACAGATTTTATATTGTAAGCTTTATTCATAGGGATTAACTCTTCTCTAAGTTTATCATCAACAGCATGAAGTGATATTGCTAAATTTATATTTAGATTTTCTTTTGCTAATTTTTCAATTTTTGGTGCTATTCCAGAAGTTGAAAGAGTTTGTCGTCTTGGTGATATGTGTAAGCAATGTTCATTTGAAATAATTTTAATAGCTTTTACCATATTATCATAATTATCTAATGGCTCCCCCATCCCCATATAAACCACATTTAGTGATTTTGTAGGATTGAAATTTTTTACTTTTTTCATCATCCATACTTGTGCTACAATTTCAGCAGGAGTTAAATCTCTAATAAATCCACCTTTTGCAGTTAGACAAAAACTACACCCTACTTTACACCCTACTTGGCAACTTACACAAACAGTATATTTCTCTTCACTAATTATTTCACCATCTTCATCTACTTGACCTTCTTTCATTCTAAGTAAAACAGTTTCAACTGTATGTCCATCATTAAGCCCAAAAAGAAATTTTTCAGTTCCGTCAGTAGCGATTTCGTGATTTAATATTTTTAAAGGATTTATAATAAACTCATTTTGTAATTTCGATTTTAACTCTTTTGGTAAATTTTTCATATCATCAAAATTTTCTACATATTTTTTATATATCCAATCAAATATTTGTTTTTTTCTAAATTTTGGTTCTATTTCTAAGTCGTCAATTAAATAATTCATAATTTGTTTCATATTATTCCTTTATATATTTATTATTTTTTAAATATTCTATAAGTAGATTTTTTGCTTGTTTTATATTTTTTATATATTGCTGATGAGCATCTTTATCACAATAATTTGTAATTACAAAAATTCCAATTACTGGAATATTAAACTCTTTTGCTACACTCATTACACTATAAAATTCCATATTTTCAATTTCCATTCCTAATTTATCAAAAGCAAGAGATGAAAGTTTATCAGTAGTTATATAATTTGATGAATTAACAATTATTTCTTTTGATGGCGAACTGCTGATAATTTGTGAAATGGGTGTAAAAGACTCTTTTTTTAAAAATGATATTTCTATTTGTGAAGCACTTGAAGTTGTGATAATATCAAAAATTTTATGTTTTTTTGGGTTATAACTTCCAGCACTTCCTACAAAAATGAGTGAATTTGGTCTATCAAAAAGACAAATTCTTGTGAGATTGATACTACTATCAATAAGCCCTATCCCTATTGGACGGGCAAAATTAAATATTTCTTCATTCCCGGCAGATACAATCATAAAAAACCTTTTTATGAAAGTATATCAAAAAGGGGAAAATAAGTTATTTTTTTAGATGACTTAAAGCCCTATCAAGTAGTTCAGCATGATAAACTTCTTGTCTTGAAATAAATAATAAAAAGTTTGATAAATCTTCATTTCCAATCTCTTCTGCTAAAATAAGACACTCTTTTTCAGCACCAATCTCTTCTTCAATATTTTCTTTTAAAAATTTTACAATTTCTACATTTTGATATTTTTCTTTATCTATACTTCTTACAAAACTTAAAGTTCCAAGTTCAGCAGCATATTTGGCAAATCTTTTAAGATGATAAATAGAATCACTTGCTAAATCTGCAAAACAATTTACTGCTTCAACATTATTATCAATATGTGCTTTTAGGTATGAATAGATTGTGATTAGTTCATACTCTTTGAAAGTTTCTCCTATCAAAAAGAAATTAAAAGCATCAGCTTGTTTAGGTGTGATTTCTATATTTTTAAGAGTTTTATGCTCATCAAAAGCTGTGATTTTTGAATTATCATCTAATGTTTTTAATACGGTTAACATATATTCTTCATCACTTTTAAATCTATTTAATGTTGTTTCATCAACTCCATTTTTATTTTTATTTTGAAGAGAAGTTTCAATTTGAGTGATTAGTTTAGATATTACTTCATTTGTAGTAGTAGATTTTAAATCTCTTAAAGAATCGATATCCATATCAAATTCTACCTTATTTTTAACCATATCATTCATTGCCCACATCATATGTTTATATTCAATAAGTCCAAAATCTTCGAATATTTCTGCTATTTCTCTGTTTGTAGTCATAAAAGAAGCATATAAAAATTTTAAATAATTCATTTGTTTTTGTTTTACCATTGATTTTCCTTTTTTTAACTCAAATTGCTATTTAAAAAAGGCAAAACATTATTTTCATTCGAGACAAGTTTCCCTTTTTTAACGGCAAAAACTCCTTAAAAATCGCAAACTCCTACGGAGCCCTATCGGGTTTAGTGCGATTTTTTAGCAGTCGTTTTTACCTAAAAGGAAAAAATCTCTCATTCAAATAATTTCCTTTTGCCTTTTTATTTTGTTGTTATTAGAACTAGCAATTTGGGTTTTTTTAGTTTATCATACCATAAAAAAAAGAAAAACAGCTAAAAAAGAGTAATTTTGTCTTTGATTGAGTAAAAAAGTAACGACATTAAAAGTTTTAGTCGTTTTCTACCACTTCTACAAGAGCATTAAAAAGAGTAATAACATCATTATCTGCTTTTCTTAAATGTTTTGCTAAATTTTTTGCTGTATGCCACATAATTTGATAACCAATATCTGGATTTTTATCCATAAAAGTCTTTAATTTATTACTTGTAACTTCTAAAATTATACAATCTTCTACTGCTTTTACTGTTGAGGTTCTTTTTCCTTTGTCTATTAAGTTTATTTCACCAAAAAATTCATCACCACCTGCTTCTATAATGGTTACGATATAATCTTCTCCATAAATAGTTTCTTTTACGATAGATACTTTTCCTTTGATAAGTAAAAAAGCACTATCTCCTGTATCACCTTCTTTTATAATTATTTCATTTTTTTTAATATGTTTTTCTTTAAATATTTGTATGATTTTTTGATATTGTTCTTGTGTTAAATTTTTAAATAAAGAATGGTTTTTCATTTAATTCCTTTCAATTACTATTAAAGCACTATATTTTTGGATTATATAATCGGCATTTGGTGAAATTATTATTTTATTTGTTTCTAAATTTTTTAGATTATGTATTTTTTTATATAATTCATTTATATCAGGAGATTTTTCTGCTTCTTGGATATATTCTTTTTTGAATACATTTATATTTCCATAATTTTCTATAATACCAATTAAAATAATATTTTCTTTTAAAAGTGTATCAAAAACTTCTTGAAATGTTTGATTATAAATTTTTTTTGTAATGATTTTAAAATTTTCATTCATAATTAAATTCCCTACAACTTTTGAAATACCAGGGTCAATAATTGCTTTTGAGATTAAATATTTGTTATATTCTTCACTTAAAATTATTTCATCACACCCTATTTTTTCAAGATAACTTTCAAATTTTGGATTTATAATTTCAGCTATTATATACATATTATGATTAAATGATTTTAAAAGAATAGTTGTAGCTAATACTTTTGAATCACTAGTTTCAGTGTTTTCTGACATAATAATCACTTTGCTAGCTTTTTGTACTTTTGCTTTTTTTAGTATCTCTTCTTCACTAAAATCCCCCTCTACAAATTTAATATCTTGTAATTCACTAAGCATAATCTCTATTTCAGGAGTTAAAGAGTTATGAATAATTACAATATCTTTGATAGTAAGTCTTTTGTTTTTTCTGAGAAAATCTTTTATTAAGAGTTTTAATTGCGGTTTATATCCACAAATAATTAAGTGTTTATTTAAATTATCCACCTTTTGCCATTCCTTTAAATTAAAAATTGTTTTTTTAATTAGATTAGAAGTTACAACTGCTGTAAATAATGAAACAGCAATAACTCCTGATAAAATTAAAAATATTGTAAGAAGTTTTGAAAAATGGGTATGAGGGACAATATCCCCATATCCTACGGTTGTTACAGTTACGATTGACCAATAAAAACTATCTAAATAATTAGAAAAGTTTTTATCAATATTTGGCATAATTATTGAAACAATAATTATAAATATAATAAAAAATATAAAATATATGGTGCTTGCTTTAATTTCCTTCAACTATATGTCCTGTAAATTTACTCATATTATCTAATATTAAGTTACCTTTTCTATATCCTAATCCACAAGCTTCATAAGCAAAGAATACTCCTGCTTGATAATATTCACTATTCACTTTTGGAAATTCCACAAATTCTTGATAAACTTTATTAAAGTTTCCATATTCACCATCTATTTTGGAGATAATTTCCATATTTTCATCATAAATAGTTACATTTTCCCCTTCTCTACCAAAAGTTACTTTTTGGACTTGTTTTTTATTTTTTAGTGGTTCAAATTTAGTTTCAAGCAATAAAGGATGATTTGGATATAAATCCCATAGAATTTTTAATATTCCTTTTGATTGAAAAAGTAAAGTATAAGCAGGATTTAAAATAATTGCTTGTTTGTTTTTGACAATATTTGTAAGAATTTCACATAATTCGGGTTCTTCTATCGCTATACTTTCCCATGGAAGTAATTTAAAAAAGAATTCATATTTTTCATCATTATAAAAAATCCCATCATCATCAAATCCAACTTCATCAATATAGGCAAATTCTACATCCCAACCAGCTTCACTAGCTATACTCATAAGAAGTCTTGTAGTGTTTTCTTCTTCAATATTACCTCGAATACTACTAAAAAGCATTTTCCACCCCTCATACATCTCATCAAATCCACTAATATCTTCTTGTAAAGTTACAAGTCTTTGAAAATTATCTCTTAGAGCTTCATAAATAAAATTAAATTGAGATTCTTCATCTAAATTGTTTGCTTTTAACAAAGCCCATTGAATAATAGAAGTTTCAAAAAGAGCAGTTGGAGTATCTGCATTAAATTCAATTAGTTTAATAGGTTTATTATCAACTCCACCAGCTAAATCAAATCTACCATATAGATGCCAATGAACATCATTTTCCCAACTTTCTTTGATAAGTTCAACTAAATTAAAAGGAATATTTAATTCGTGAAAAAGATTATTTTCAATTACATATTCAGCAGCTTCTACAAACATATCATATAATTCATTTACTGCATTTGCATAATTTTCGGCCTCTATTTCATTTATGATTACTACATTATTATCAATATAACTACTCATATCTTTATCTGTGTGCCAATAAAAACCTATATTTTCTAAATAACTTTTATCAAGAGGTTGTAAAGAGTGTAATCTCATATTAACCTCCAAATCTTGATGATGAAGTTCTACTAGAACTACTACCAAAGAATCCTTTTTTAGGCTCTTTTTTGAAAGAAGAAAAAGTGCTTTTTGATTTATTTCTAAAACTATCCTTGCTTCTTTGCATTACACTTGGAGATTTATAACTTCTTGCTCTTTGATTTTGATAATTTTGGTTATTAAATAATTTACTTCCTATCCAACTTCCCAAAATTGCCCCTGCTGCACTTGCTAAAATAGTTTCACCTAAACTCATTCCTCCACTGCTCATTTCTGGATTAGTTAAAGGTGATTGATTAGATTCTATTTTTTTGTCAGCTTCTTTGATTAAATTATCAAGTTCTTCTTGTGAAAGGATTTTTTCTTTTCCATCAAGGGTTTTTAAAATAACTCTTGTTTGGCTTGCTGGATATTCATCTATAATTTTATATTGTTTTGGAGCAGTTTCTTGAATTACTACAAAAGCACCCTCTTTTTGATTAGCTTCTTGAAATACATTTTCATTATTTTCCTCTTTTTTATCTCCACAACCTACTAAATTTACCATTAGTAAAGCACCAAGTCCTCCAACTATTGCATAATTTGATATTTTTCTTAAAATCATAAAAAGTTCCTTTTTTATTTTTATTATATCAAAACTACACTTTTTTATGCCATACTCCTGCTATTTTTTCTCCACATTTAGGACAAGTATTCTCTTTTGTAATCTCATTTTTTAATACCTCAAATCTATCTCTTATGACTAATTCTTCATTACAATTAGGGCAATAAGTTATATCTACCATATTTACATTTCCAAAATAAACATACCTTAATCCATATTGTTTCGCTATTTTGTATGCTTTTTGTAAAGTTATTATGTGAGTTGAATTTTTATCTAACATCTTATAATCAGGATGAAAAGCAGATAAATGCCAAGGAATATTTACATCTATACTTGAAATAAATTTAGCCATCTTTTCTATCTCTTCTTTGCTATCATTAACCCCTTCAATCAAAAGTGTAGTTATCTCTATCCATATCCCTTTTTCATACATTCTTTTGATTGTATCTAACACAAAATTCAAATCCCCTTTTAACTCTTTTTTGTAATATTGTTCATTAAAAGATTTTAAATCAATATTCGCAGCATCTAACCAATCCATATCCTCAATCTCTTCTATACTTTCATATCCATTTGTAACGAATATATTTTTTGCTCCTTTTAAAGATACTAATTCTGCTATATCTTTTGCATAAGGATAAAAAATAGAAGGTTCATTATATGTATAAGCAACCCCATCACAACGATATTTTGCTACAATATTCATCATATCATAAGGTGTTAATTCTCCTATGGAATTATCAATATTTGATGTTTGTGATATTTGCCAGTTTTGACAAAAAGGGCATTTAAAGTTACAACCAACTGTCCCGATAGATAATATTTTACTATTTGGTAAAAAATGATAAAGTGGTTTTTTTTCTACTGGGTCAATATTTAAAGCAGCAGGATGATTATATACTAAGTTTTTAAGTTCATTATTTTCATTTTTATTTATCCCACAAATCCCTGTTTTATCTTTTTTGATATGGCAATGATGACGACATAAAAGACACTCTATGGTGTTTTCATTTAATACTTTGTAATACTGCATAACTTCCTCCTAATGTTAAAATTACTAATAAATTAAAAATAGCGAAATATTTAAAATTTTCACGACTTCCTACAAAATAGCTATAACTAAGTTTAGCAATTTGATTGGTAAAAGTAGCTATTAAAATCCCCCAAATTGCTATATTTATATCAAGTCCATTAAGAGCATATTTACTAAGAGATATAGTTATAGCATCTACATCAGTAATTCCTGCTATAAAACTTACTATTAGTGTCCCACTATCTCCAAAATATTGATGACCTACTTTTACCCCTGCAAAAATTAACCCAAAAATAATCCCATATTTTAAACTTTCTATTAGTTCAAGAGGATTTTTAAATTCCATTTTTGTATCACTTTTTGTAGAAATTGTTTCTTTTGTTAGATAATAAATATACCCAAAACCAACTATTGATGAGATTAAAAAAGGGATAGCAACCTCTTTGATTAAAGAAAAATTAAAAATAAATACCCATACAAAAACTCTAATCAACATTATTGAATTTGCTAAATTTATAGCAATGGCAGTATGTTTTGAGAGAGTTGGATTTTGTTTTGATTTTTGTGAAAAAGTGATAGTTACAGCAGTGCTTGAAGCAAGACCACCTATAATTCCAGCTAAATATATCCCTTTATTTCCGAAAAGTTTGTTTAAAATATAACCTAAAAATGAAAGCCCACTAAGTAAAACAACAAAAAACCATAATTCATAAGGGTTAATTAGATGAAATTTATCTATATATTGATTTGGTAAAATTGGTAATACAATAAAAGTGATTAGTAAAAATGTAACCGAGGCATTTAAATCTTTTTTTGAGATATAAGTTTCATAACTTGTAAGTTTCCCTTTTATATTGAGTAAAAAAACTACTAAAACTGCTATAAAAATGGCAATTTCTAAATTTTTATTTACCATTATTCCTAAAATATAAGTTGTAATTAAACTAATTTCAGTAGTAATCCCTTTTGAAGTTTTATCTTTGGAATTTAGATAATAACCAAAAACAACTAATAATATTATCCCATAAAAAGGGTTGAAATCTAAGTAAGTTGATAAATATCCAATTAAACTAACTAATGAAAAAGTTCTAGCCCCTGCTAAATCTAACTCTTTTTTATAAAGATTATGAAGTTCTCTTTGAAGACCTATTATAAAACCAATAATTATTGAAATAAAAATTTTTGTATATTCATTATTTAAATAGTCCATAAATTACTCCTTTTGGAGTAATTATAACATATTATAAAATATAAGTAATTTCTGGATGATTTTTTAATCTTGAATAAAGTTCATTTCTTTCATCTTCATTATTTACAAAAACTTTTACTTTTTGTGAATGAAAACTTTTATGAGATTTTGAATCATTATGAGATAATTTTTCTGGAATACACTCATCAACAGCACATCTCATTTTTTCTTTATTTTTTCCGAATACACAAAATTCCCATTCTCTTGGATATTCTACTTTTACCTCTTTATTTTCCATTATCTAACTCCTTTAATAAAGATTTAAATAAATTAAACATACCACCTTTTAGATTTATAATATTTACATACCCTTTTTTTTCTAAAATTCCAGCTGCCACTTTTGTTCTATGACCTGTTCTGCAAATTATAGCAAATTTTGAATTTTTTGTAATATTATACTTTTTTAATTCATTTATAAAATCTTGATTTATACTTCCATTATTTGTAAAAAAAGTGATTTTTAAAGCATTTGGAATAGTGCCAGTTGCTCTCCATTCTTGGGGAAGTCTAATATCAACAATAGGAATAGTTAGTTTTTCAATATTTGTTTTTGTTGCTTGAATATTTTCAAAAGCAAACATTTGCCCTATAAAAAGGGCTAAAATTATTAATTTTTTCATTTTTACCCCTTATTGAAAGAAAATAGTTGGAACTATTGTTGGATATTTTTTCATATTTCTAAAAATATGTTTTCTTACAACCCCTCTTAATTCATTTTCAAAAACTCTATTTTTTTCAAATACATAAGGTTTAGCATGTTTTATATAATTAAGTAATACATCTTCCATCTCTTTCGCGAAATTATGGTCTTCTTTATCACTTACAAGTCCATAAGTTGTAACTTTTGGTCTTCCTATTAGTTTTTTAGATTTATTATCAATTTGAGCGATGATAATAATAATTCCATCATTTGCTAATTTTTGTCTATCTATTACTATATCATCTGTAATTTCTTTGTTGATTTGATTATCGATATAAACTTTTCCAACTTTTACATTTTTTACTTTTCTTACACGATTTTTTGTAATTTCCCATTGTTCTCCATCTTGCATAATAAAGATATTTCTATCATTTATACCTACACTTTCAGCTGTTTTTTTATGTCTTAAAAGATGATTATATTCTCCATGAACGGGTAAAAAATATTTTGGTTGAGTAAGTCTAAGCATAAGTTTTTGCTCTTCTTGGGCAGCATGACCTGATACATGAATTTCACTAAAATCTTGATAAGCGACTTTTGCCCCTTTTTTCATAAGATAATTTATAAGTTCACTTACTCCTGGTTCATTTCCTGGAATTGCTTTTGCAGATAGGATAATTTGGTCACCCTCTTTTAGTTTTACATGTCTATGCTCATCAATAGCCATTCTATATAAAGCAGACATACTTTCCCCTTGACTACCAGTTGTTACGATTAACACTTCATTATCTGGGTATCTTCCTATTTCATGTGGTTCAATAAAAGCATCTTTTGGTATTTTTATATAACCTAAATCCATAGCAACATCAAGATTTTTTTCCATACTTCTACCGATAATACAGATTTTTCTATTATATTTAATTCCATGTTGTATTGCTTGATAAACTCTGTGAATATTTGAAGAGAATGTACTCATAATAACCCTTCCATCACTCTCTTTAAAAAGTCTATCAAATGTTGGACCTACTACACTTTCACTTGGAGTATATCCTGGTTTGTATGAATTTGTAGAATCACTAAATAGTGCTAACACACCTTTTTCACCATAATAAGAAAGTCTTTGTAAGTCTGCTGGATATCCATCTATTGGAGAATGGTCAATTTTAAAATCCCCTGTGTGAATAATCGTCCCTGCTGGTGTTTGAATAGCCATTGAAGAAGCATCAATGATAGAGTGAGTCATGTGCATCCATTCAATATAAAAATCTCCTATTTTAATAGGTCTTCTTTTTTTAACTGCTCTAAAATAACTTGTATATTCTCTCATTTTATGTTCATTGAATTTATTTTCAATCATCGCAAGAGGTAAAGATGTTCCATAAATAGGAACTTGTAACTCTTTAAATAAATATGGAACTGCTCCAATATGGTCTTCGTGTCCGTGAGTAATAATTAAAGCTTTGATTTTATGTTTTATTTCTCTAAGGTAAGTAAAATCTGGAATTAAAATATCAACTCCGTGCATATCTTCTGTTGGAAAACTCATTCCACAATCGAAAATTATCGCACTATCTTCTGTTTCAAATACAGCACAATTCCCACCGATTTCATCAAGTCCTCCAAGTGGAGTAAATCTAACCCATCCTTTTTTTTCTTTATCAAGTTTATTATCTGTATTTAATCTAAAAGAGTGAATTTTTTCATTTTCAATAAACCCTTTTTTTAAGTCTTTAAACCATACGAAATTTTTTGGATTTACTTGTCTGTGTTGTGTATTATTTTTTGTTTGTGTGTTGTTTGGTGTTGTCATTTTTTGTTTCTCCTTTCAATTCAGAAAAAACTTCAAAAAACAACTCTTTGCTTATTTGATGAGGTCTAATATTTTTTTGAATATTTAATTTTTCAAAAACTATTTCTATTTTATTTTTGTTATATTGTGAAGACAAATTTTTTATTAGAGTTTTTCTTGGTTGGCTAAAAGCAATTTTTAAAAATTTCGCAAAGTTTTCATCATATTTTGATTTAAATTTTTTAAATAAAATTACTGATGACATTATTTTTGGTGCAGGATTAAATGCTTGTGGAGGAATATCAAATTGTATTTCAACTTCTGCTATGCTATTAGCAATAATAGAAAGACTTCCATATATTCTTTCACCTACACTGGCATTAAATTTTTCAGCAACCTCTTTTTGAATTAAAACCAAAATATTTTTACAATTCTTATCATTTAATGCTTTCAAAATAATGTTTGTGGCTATATAATAAGGTAAATTAGCGATTAAGTTATAATTTTCTTCCCTTAATCTCCCCGTTTGCCAACTATCAAGCACATCACCACAAATTAACTCTAATTGTGGAAATTTATCTTTTAATATTTTACATAAATCTTCGTCTATCTCATAAGCTACTAAGCTATTTTTTTGAAGTAACTTTTCTGTTAAATCACCCAATCCAGGACCAATTTCTACAATTAAATTATCATTATTGGGCATCGATTCGATGATTTTATCTACATACATTTTATCTTGTAAAAAATTTTGTCCAAATTTCTTTTTAGCTTGTATTATAACATATCCTTTGTTTTTTTTGGTAGAATTATAATATATTTTTTAAAAAAGTGAGAAAGAGTGTGAAAAAAGCGAAAGAGGAATTAGGAAAATCATTTTTTAATTTGGCTAATTTGTTGTTAGTTTTATTTTACTGATGTTATGCATTATATTATTTTCATAGTAAAATAAGAAAATATTTAGTGCGAGGCAAATTTTTGAAGTTTAACTGGTTAAGTTGATAAAATTTAACGAAGCAATAAGTGTTTTATTGTTTTACCCATAGGGCTATTTTATTGAAATTTTATCACTTCGTTACTTTTATTCGCCATAACTTGTTATGACTCATAAAAGTGTCTTGTCCTAAAACACACTAAAATAGCTATGAATTCAATATAGTGCATAACATCAGTTATTAAATACTTACTTACAAAAGGAAAATATAAACTTTGGACTTTTATTTTTCTTTATTTATGTAATTTTAGGTATTTATTATGTAGGTTATTATTTGATTAAGGAGAATGAAAATGAGTAATTTTGAAGCAATGATATATATTTTAGCTGTAATTGTAACAATTGGAATTATTTATATAGAATTAGTAGAAAAGAAAAAGGTAAAAAATTGAATTATTTAGCAAAAAGAATAATCCCTTGTTTAGATGTAAAAGATGGAAGAGTTGTAAAAGGTGTAAATTTTGTAGGACTTAGAGATGCAGGTGACCCCGTAGAAGCTGCTGTAAGATACAATCAAGAAGGTGCTGATGAACTAACATTTTTAGATATTACAGCAACTCACGAAGAGCGAGATACAATAGTTGATATTGTTAAAAATGTAGCAAAAGAGGTTTTTATCCCACTTACAGTTGGTGGAGGGATAAGAGAACTTAATGATATTTATAAACTTTTAAATGTTGGTTGTGATAAAGTTAGTATAAATTCATCAGCAGTTAAAAGACCAGAATTTATTGATGAGGGTGCGAAAAGGTTTGGAAGTCAGTGTATTGTTGTGGCTATTGATGTCAAAGAGGTAGCACCTAATAAATGGAATGTATTTGTAGCAGGTGGGAGAAAAGATACTGGAATAGATGCTATTAAATGGGCAAAAGAGGTAGTTGATAGAGGTGCTGGTGAGATTCTTCTTACTTCTATGGATTCTGATGGGACAAAAGCAGGATTTAATATTCCAATTACAAAGATAATCTCTGAAATGGTAAATGTGCCAGTAATCGCAAGTGGAGGAGCTGGTAAAATGGAGCATTTTACAGAAGTTTTTGAAAATAGTGCTGATGCTGCTTTGGCTGCGAGTATTTTTCATTTTAGAGAGATAGATATAATTGACCTTAAAAAATATCTACAATCACAAAATATAAATGTTAGGTTATGAAATATTTAATAATTTTTATAACCTCTTTTCTTTTTGCTTTTGAAGTGGAATTTGTTGATACTCAAACTATAAATATTATTCCAAATCAAAAAGCAATTTTACTTAAAACAAAAAAACCACTTACAATAGATTATACTCCATTAATCCATACTAAAAAAGGGATTGTTTTATTAAATTACCAAAAAGCAGATGAATTTGTTAGAAATGATTTATATTTTAATGGTGAAATAAAAGATATAAATATTGCTATTTTAGAAATTGATAAGATAAGAGATAAAACTATTCAAAAATTAAATAAATATTATAAAAATTGTAAATTAAAAAAAATAATATTTTTAGAAAATCAATATAAAACAATCTATTTTAAGGCAATAAATTTAAAAATAACATCAAAAGTTATTCTAAATTGCTATTAACTCTTCCTTTTATAAAGGAAAAAATCAATATAAAAACATTGTAAAAACATCTAATTTTTTGTATAATTTCACTCCCAAATACAGGTTGGGAAAACCAACGAGATCTTTAAAAGGAAATTTATGGAAAGAATTAGACTTAAACTACAAGCTTACGAGCATAGAGTGTTAGACAAATCAGTAGCAATCATTATTGATGCTATTAAAAGAACTGGAGCTGAAATTAAAGGTCCAATTCCATTACCTACAAAAATTAAAAGATATACAGTTTTAAGATCGCCTCATGTAAACAAAGATTCAAGAGAGCAATTTGAAATTAGAATTCACAGAAGAATGATAGATGTAGTTGCAGCAAGTGGAGACACTGTTGACCAACTAATGAAACTTGAACTTGCACCAGAGGTGGATGTTGAAGTTAGGGCTTTAAATAAGTAAGGAGAATTGAATGGAATTTATAGTTGAAAAAATTGGAATGAGCAGAACAGTTTCAGTTCCAAGCACACCAGTTACTCTATTAAAAGTAAAAGATGCTAAAGTAGTAGAAGTAAAAGATGGTAAAGCATTAGTTGCATATAGCGATGGTAAAAAATTCAACAAAGCTATCGAAGGTATGCAAAAAAAATATAATTTAAGTAAAGAATTTAATAGATTTGCTGAAATTGAAGTAGCAAACACTGAAGCTGGAGATTTAGATGTATCAGCACTTACTGAGGGAACAACAGTAAAAGTTACATTTAAATCAAAAGGTAGAGGATTTAGTGGTGTTATTAAAAGACACGGATTTGCAGGTGGTCCAGGGGCACACGGAAGTAGATTCCACAGAGCACCAGGTTCAATCGGTAACTGTGAATGGCCAGGTAGAGTTCAACCAGGACAAAAAATGCCAGGACATTACGGAAATGAAACAAAAACAGTTAAAAACGAGATTTTAAGTTTTGATGCAGAAACTGGAATTATCGTTGTAAAAGGAAGTGTTCCAGGTGCTAATGGAGCATTAGGAAGAGTAAGGATTGCGAAATGAGTATCGAAAAAGTAACAACATTACCAGAAGATTTTCAAGGGATTAACTCTCATAACCTTTATTTATATACAAAAGCTTACTTAGCGAATTTAAGAGCAGGAACTGCTCATACTAAAACTAGAAGTGATGTAAAAGGTGGTGGTAAAAAACCTTGGAGACAAAAAGGTACAGGTAGAGCAAGAGCTGGAAGTATTACTTCACCAGTATTCGTTGGTGGGGGTGTTGCACACGGTCCAAGAAACGATAGAAATTGGTCTCAAAAAATCAATAAAAAACAAAAAACAGTAGCTTTAAAATATGCTTTAAATGAAAAAGCAGCAGGTGAAAGTTTATTTGTAGTAGAATCAATCAAAATTGAATCTGGAAAAACAAAAGATGCTATCGCATTTTTAAACCAAATCAATAAAAGAGATTATTTAGTTGTAGTTGATACACTAGATGAAAAAACATTCTTAGCATTTAGAAATATTAAAAATGCTTATGTTATTGAAGTAGATGAATTAAATGCTTACGATGCAGCAAGTTTCTATGCTATCGTATTCGAAAAATCAGCTTTTGAAAAAGTTATAAAAGGCTAAAAAATGGCAGATATTACAGATATCAAATCAATCGTATATACAGAAAAAGCTCTAAATTTACAAGAGCAAGGTGTTTTAGTAG
>Ga0256837_1000888_pt1 | contig 22550 bp, 19 predicted proteins | sample 4562384metaG_FD_185976 | JGI IMG/M metagenome (GOLD analysis project Ga0256837, IMG submission 185976) | Hydrothermal vent microbial communities from Guaymas Basin, Mexico - 4561-384 | ecosystem: Environmental > Aquatic > Marine > Hydrothermal vents | place: Mexico: Guaymas Basin | collected...
GCTTTTAAAAGAAAGAGGTATCGCAAAAGCAGCTAAAAAAGCTGATAGAGTTGCAGCTGAGGGTCTATGTGGTATCAAAATCGCTGATGACTTTTCAAAAGCAACTGTTGTTGAGATAAACTCTGAAACTGACTTTGTTGCTCAAAATGAAGGTTTCCAAAATCTTGTAAAAGATACTGTTGAAGCTATTTACAATGACCAACCAGCAGATGTTGAAGCTCTTATGGCTAGTGATTTTGGTAAAACTTTTACTGAAACTGTAATCAAAATCGGTGAAAAAATCGAAGTTAGAAGATTTAATACATTAACTGCGGATGCTACAACAGCACTAAATGGTTATATCCACTCAAACAACAGAATAGCAGTTATCGTTACAGCTAAGTGTGATAGTGAAAAAACTGCTGAGGGTATGAGAGATGTAATGAAACAAGTTGCTATGCATGCATCTGCAATGAAACCAACTACACTTTCTTACAAAGATTTTGATGCTGAGTATGTTGAGAGTGAGACAAAAGGTAGAATTGAAGCTATCAAAAAAGAGAACGAAGAGTTATCAAGACTTGGAAAAACTCTTAAAAATGTTCCTCAATATGTATCTATGATTCAACTTACTGATGAAGTTTTAGCTCAAGCTGAAGAAAATATCAAGGCTGAATTAAAAGCTCAAGGTAAACCTGAGAAAATCTGGGACAAAATCATCCCTGGTTCTTTAGCTCGTTTTATCTCTGATAATACAACTTTAGACAAAGAACAAGCTCTACTTGACCAAAATTATGTTTTAGATGACAAATTAACTGTTGCACAAGCAGTTGAAAAAGCAGCTAAAGCACTTGGTGGTACTGCTGAAATTACTGAATTTATTCGCCTTGAAGTTGGTGAAGGAATTGAGAAAAAAGAAGACGATTTCGCAGCTGAAGTTGCTGCACAAATGGGTTAAGCTTAGGCTTACCCATGAACTTATTACAAGCAAACAATCTTTCACATAGTTTTGATTATAAACTATTTTCTGATATATCATTAACTTTAAATTCTAAAGAATCCATAGCTATTATAGGTGCAAGTGGAAGTGGTAAATCAACACTATTAAATATCCTTTCAACACTTTTAACTTCAGATGATGGTAAGATAACATTATTTGACAAAGATATATCAAAGCTTAATAAAAAAGAATTAGCAAAAATGAAACGGGATGATTTAGGTCTTGTTTTTCAATCACATTATCTTTTTAAAGGCTTTTCAGGTTTAGAAAATTTAGAAGTAGCTTCTATCCTTTCAAATCAAGCCATAGATGAAGAACTTTTAAAGAGATTAGATATTGATAATGTTGTTAATCAAAAAGTGACAGAACTATCTGGTGGACAACAACAAAGAGTTTCCATTGCTAGAGTTTTAACAAAAAAACCTCGTATAATTTTTGCAGATGAACCAACAGGTAATTTAGATAAAACAACAGCAAATGAAGTTATAAATCTTTTTTTTGAATATATTCAAAATAATGATGCTGGGATGATTTTAGTAACACATGATGAATCTTTAGCATATAGATGTGCAAAAGTTTATATGTTGGAGAATAAAGAGCTAAAAAAAGTAAAATAATGGCTTGGGCTCAGATTTTTACAGACTCATATATGGTGGGTTTTGTACTATTATTTTTTCGTTTTGCATCGTTATTTATAGCTATTCCAATATTTGACCATCAAAGTATTCCTATAAATGTTAAAGCTTCTATGGCTTTCTTCTTTGCCATAGTTTTTTATCCATCTATGCCACCTTTGGAAATTTCTATAGATGTTGCAACTATTGTTTTAGCAATACTTAGTGAGTTTTTATTTGGACTATCTATTGGGATTATACTTCAAATCGCTTACAATGTAATAACTTTTGCTGGTGGTATTATCTCACATATGATGGGGTTTTCTATGGCTAGTGCTATTGACCCCCAAAGTGGTGTATCGATGCCAATTATATCTCAGTTTTTATCCCTTATGGGTTTGATGGTATTGTTCTCTATAGATTTACATCATTGGATTTTATTATTTATTGATAACTCTCTTCAGCATATCCCTTTGGGTGGATTTTTAATGCAAGAAAATCTTTTTAATTATATTATTCAAGCATCTTCAAATATGTTTGTTGTTGGTTTTTCTATAGCATTTCCTTTGATAGCTTTGGCTTTACTTCAAGATATAATTTTTGGTATGCTTATGAAGACTATGCCACAGTTTAATATTTTGGTAATTGGCTTTCCGATAAAAATTATGGTTGGTTTTGCAGTTCTTATATCAATCTTTACAACAATTATGTTGCTACTAAAATCACAGGTACAAGATGCATTTAATATTTTAGAGATGTTTTTTTAGATACAATGGTAATAAATAGTTTTATTTAAGGAAATTCTAGTGAAAATTTTACTTTTAAATGATAACCCAGTTGTAAATAAGTTAGTTACTTTAAGTGCTCAAAAAACATCTGATGAACTTGAATCTGTTAGCTCAATAGATGAAATAAATGGTGGAAGTTATGACCTTTTAGTTGTTGATGATACTTTATATAGTGATGAACTTATTGATGAATTAAAAGAAAAAGTAAGTTTTGAACGCTCTCTTTATATATGTTCAAGAGATGCACAAGAGATAGACTGGTTTACTGCTAGATTACAAAAACCTTTTTTACCAACTGAATTAGTTGAAATGTTTGCAGTTTTAGGTAAAAATACAGATGAAGTAACTTTAAATAATACAGATGATGATCTTGATATTGCTCTTGAAGATGATGATTTAGATGGTTTTGATCTTGATCTTCCAAGTGAACTTGATGAAGAGATGGAAGAAGATAGTGTTTTAGACAAAGGTGATTTACAAGAGGTTCAAAATCTTTTAGATGATGATGAAGAACCTGATGAATTAGACTTTGATTTGGATGATGATGAAGAAAGTTTAGATTTTGAAAAAACAGAAGAATTAATTGAAGATTTAGAATTAGATAGTAAAGATGAAGATATTGATGGTTTTGATTTATCAGAAGATAATATGGAAGAAGATTTAAGTACAGATATTGGGTTAGAACTAGAAGAAGATATAGAAGAAGAAAAATCTGAAGATCTTGATTTAGATGATGATATAGGTATAGAATTATCTGATAAAGAAGATTCTGAAGATGATTTTAGTTTAGAAATGGATGAAGATTTAGAAGATTCTAATAATGATTTTAGTCTAGAAATTGATGAAGATGATTTGGAAACTTCTGAAGAAGAAGTTGAAGAGAAAACTGAAGAAGAAGTTTCTGAAGATTTAGAAGAAGATGATTTTAGTTTAGAGATAGAAGAAGATAGTGAAGAAGCTGAAGATTCTTTAGAATTACAAGAAGAAGAAAGTTTAGATAATGATTTTAGTTTAGAAATTGAAGAAGATGACTTAGAAAGTTCTGAAGAAGCTGAAGAAAAAATTGAAGAAGAAGTTTCTAAAGATTTAGAAGAAGATGATTTTAGTTTAGAGATAGAAGAAGATAGTGAAGAAACTGAAGACTTAAGTCTTGAATTAGAAGAAGATAATGATTTTAGTTTAGAAATTGAAGAAGATGACTTAGAAAGTTCTGAAGAAGCTGAAGAAAAAATTGAAGAAGAAGTTTCTGAAGATTTAGAAGAAGATGATTTTAGTTTAGATTTAGAGGATGAAGAAGAAGAAACTAAAGAAGCTGAAGACTTAAGTCTTGAATTAGAAGAAGATATAGAAACAGATGAAGCTGATGATTTTAATTTAGAAATCGAAGAAGATGAAGAAGAAACTAAAGAAGAAAATGAAGATTTAACATTAGAAGATGATATTGAAACAAAAATAGAAGATGCTGTTTCTAAATTAAGTGAAGATGATTTATCTGCTGAATTGAGTGAAGCTGATATGAATTTTAGTGACCTTGATTCATTAACTAGTGCTGCAATTAAAAAAGCAGTTGGTGAAGAGGTAGTTGAAGAAGAAGCAGAAGTTGAAGAAAAAACTGAAACTGAAGAGATTGAAGAAACAAAAGAAGAAGCTCAAGTAGAAGAAGCTCAAGAATCTCCTATAGTAGAAAACAAAGGTGTAGAAGCTCTTAAAACTCTTTTAAATGCACTTAGTGATAAAGATGTAGTAGCATCATTAGATGGTATGAAAATTAGTATAAATATAACTTTAGGTGATAACTAATGTATAAAAATAATGGTGTTGTTTTAGTTTTATCAGGTCCAAGTGGAGCTGGTAAAAGTTCTTTAATAAAAGAGATAGCTAATGATATTGGTGATTTTTATTTTTCTATCTCTACTACAACTCGTCAACCTAGAGATGGTGAAGTTGATGGAGTTGATTATTATTTTGTAAGTGAAGAAGAGTTTAAAAAAGATATTGAAGATGATTTCTTTTTAGAATATGCTTTAGTGCATGGTAACTATTATGGTACATCTATAAAGCCTGTAAAAGAAGCTTTAAGTGTTGGAAAGCTTGTTATTTTTGATATTGATGTTCAAGGAAATACAGCAGTAAATAATAGACTTGGAGATATTACAACTTCAGTATTTATAACACCTCCAACATTATCAGAGTTAAGAAAGAGGTTGGAAAATCGTTCAACTGATGCTCAAGAAGTTATAGAAAAAAGATTGGTTATGGCAAAAAGAGAAATTCAGAGAATTTCAGAATATGATTTTATTGTTGTAAATGATGATTTATCTTTAGCAGCTGATGTTTTAAAACAAATTACAATAACAGCAAGATTAAAAATTCCTACAGATAAGGTAAATGCTTTTGTGAATAAATGGGAAGATATAGAATAAAAACTTATAATAAAGTATTTTAATAAGAGTATTTACAGCATTTTATAGATATACTCATGCAATAATTTAATTTTAAAGGAAAGATATGGGAATGCCTGGTGGACAAGAATTATTAATAATTTTAGCGATAGTTGTACTATTATTTGGTGCTAAAAAGATACCAGAACTTGCAAAAGGTTTGGGTAAAGGGATTAAAAATTTTAAAGCTGAGATGAAAGATACAGATGTAGAAGTTGCATCTTCTGAAGCTCCAAAAAAAGTAGAAAGTAGTGAAGAAACAGTAGCTACACAAAATACTAAAACTACTACACAAGCATAAGTTTTGAAACAACGAGTATCGACGCTTTTGCGTGAGACATTGGGTCGTGAGGTTGTTTTAGAAAAACCTCGTGACCGTTCGTTTGGTCACTTTGCTACACCTATCGCTTTTTCTTTAGCTAAAGAGCTTAGAAAATCTCCTATGATTATAGCAGCGGAATTAGCAACTTCATTTAATGAATCAGATATTTTTTCTAGTGTTGAATCTGTAAAAGGTTACTTAAATTTTCGTTTAAGTGAATCATTTTTAAGTGAATATGCAGATTGGGCTTTAAAAAATTCAGATAACTTTGCAAAACAAGAAAAAAATGAAAAAATTCTTTTAGAGTTTGTAAGTGCAAATCCTACTGGACCACTTCATATCGGTCATGCTCGTGGAGCAGTTTATGGTGATACACTTTATAAATTAGCAAAACATTTAGGTTATGATATAACAGCTGAATATTATGTAAATGATGCTGGTAATCAGATAGATTTACTTGGTCTTTCTATCCAACTTTATGGACAAGAAAATATTTTAAAACAAGTCGTTGAGTATCCTGAGAGTTACTATCGTGGTGAATATCTTGAAGAGTTGGCAACTGGTGCAGTTGAAAAATTTGGTAAAGAAATTTTAACAGATGCAACTCGTCAAAAAGAGTTAGCGATGTGGGCTAAAGATAAGGTTATGGAAATAATTGTAAAATCTTTAGCAGATATGAATATTCATTTTGATACTTTTGTAAATGAGTCTTCACTCTATGCTGAATGGGATAGAGTTATGGCTAAAATGGGTGATGGTGTTTACGAAAAAGATGGCAAGATGTGGATTGCTTCTGAGAGAAAAGGTGATGAAAAAGATAGAGTAGTTGTTCGTGAAGATGGACGACCAACTTATCTTGCTGGTGATATTGTTTATCATAACCAAAAATTCGAAAGAGGCTATGACCATTATATAAATATCTGGGGTGCTGACCATCATGGTTATATACCTCGTGTAAATGCAGCAGTTGAATTTTTAGGATATGATAGTTCTAAACTTGAAACACTTTTAGCTCAAATGGTATCTTTACTTAAAGATGGTGAACCATATAAGATGAGTAAAAGAGCTGGTAATGTGATACTTATGAGCGATATAGTAGAAGAGATAGGTTCAGATGCACTTAGATTTATCTTTGCTTCTAAAAAGAGTGATACTGCTTTAGAATTTGATTTAGCTGAATTTAAAAAGCAAGATAGCTCAAACCCTATATTTTACATACAATATGCTCATGCTAGAATTCATACTCTTCTTGGAAAAAGTACATTATCAAATGATGAGATAATGGCTAGTTCTTTAAAAGGTCTAAATGAGAGTGCTGATTCATTACTTTTTGATGCACTTTTACTACCTGAAGTTGTAGAGGATGCTTTTAATTCTCGTCAAGTTCAAAAACTTCCAGATTATTTAAAAGCTTTAGCAGCATCTTTACATAAATTTTATTATGATTATAGAATCATAGGAAATGAAGATGAAGCAAAACTTTTAAAACTGTTTATACTTGTAGCTTTAAGTATAAAAACAGGTCTTTCACTTATGGGCATAGAGGCTAAAAATCATATGTCTAAAGAGGATGATGAGTAACTCTCATCATCTTTTTCTCTTTTTTAAATAAAAATTTCAACTTATATCATTAATTAAGAAGTTTGTTAGTGTAATTTATGTTACTATTACTTAGAAATGAAATTAATTTATGGAAAAATTTATGAGTATTAAAATAAGAAAAGCAGAAGCAAAAGATGCACCTTTTTTAGCAGAGATGATTTTACAAAGTACAAGAGCTGGTAAAAAGAGTGGTATTTTTGATGTAATTTTTGAAACAACAAATGATAAAGATATTTTAACAAAATTAGAAGCTTTAACTTGTACAGAGGCAAAAAATCATTGTCACTATAGTAATTTTTTAATAGCTGAATTAGATGATACTAGTGTTGGAACATTATGTAGTTATGAACCTAGAATAGTAACTCATAAGGTATTTATGGATGCTTTAAATGAAGTTGGATGTCCAGATAGTTTAAATGATAGTTTAGAAATTATATATAATTGTGATTTTGAACTAAACAATAGAACTTTAATGTTTGATTTTATGGAAGAGAAAAAAGGTTTTATAGATGTTGGTGTTTTAAAAGCATTGATGCAAAAATCTCTTTTAACAGCAAGATTAAAAGGTTATAGAATTGCTCAAACAGTTGTTGAAATAGGTTCTATGGATCATATCTTATTTTATAAAAAATTAGGATTTCATAAAGTTAAAGAGATGGAATGTGAAGCTTATAGAGAGCGTTTTGGAAGAGCAGGGCTTGTTCTTTTAGCTACTGAGTTTTAATGAAGCATATTGTATTTAGGTCTGATGATAAAGCTGGTATAGTTCAAGCTATACAAAAATCTAAAAATAGCAAGTATAAATCAGCTTTGCTTCAGATATTTTCATATCAAACGGATGAAAAAGAACTTCAAAAAATTATAGATAAGTTTGGTAGAAAATTCCCAAATGCTATTATTATAGGAGCTACAACAGCTGGAGAGATACTAAATGCAAAGATGTATGACAACTCAACAATATTGAGTCTTTCTTTATTTGAATCAACAAAAATAAAATCAAAATATATTAAAGATATAGATAAAAAATCTGGTATAAAACTATCTTCAAAAATATGTTCTAAATATACTAAGGCCACAATTATATTAAGTCAAGGGCTTAATGGTGCTGATTATGATGGATTTATTCGAGGTTTTAAAGAAGAAAATCCAAATATTATAGTAGCTGGTGGATTGGCTGGCGATAATTTTAAATTGGAAAAAACATTTGTTTTTTTAGATGGTAAAATCTATAATAAAGGCTCAGTAGCTGTATCTTTTTCATCTAAGAAACTATATGCAGATAATAGATATAATTTAAATTGGACACCCATTGGTAAAGAGTTTACTATTACTAAGTCAAAGGGAAATGTTGTTTATAGTATAGATGGTCAAAGTAGTGTTGATATATTTAAAAAATATTTAGGAGAACAGATATTTTCTTTTGATGCAAAAGCTTTGCCTGATTTCCAACTTCTATATAAAGAGGGCTTAACTATTGTTGCTAGGACTCCTATGGCTAGAGATGGAGATGCTTTAATATTTGCAGCTCCTATAAAAGAGGGACAAAAAGTTCAATTTGGTTTTTCAAATGCTCCATCTGTTATATCTGGTTCTAAATTTATAAAAAATTTGATTAATAAAAAACCAGCAGATGCTATATTTATCTTTTCTTGTATAGCTAGAAAAACATTACTTGGTAATAGTTTAGAAAAAGAGTTCAAGCATTTTGAAGAGATAGCTCCAACGGCTGGTTTTTTTACTTATGGGGAATATTATAGTACGAGTGCTAATAATGCTTTGTTAAATTGCACAACTACTATCTTGATACTTGCAGAATCAAAAAGTAGAAAAAAATTTAAACCATTAGATGATGAAGTTATTCATAATTTAGATGATGTTACTTTTAATGCACTTACTCATTTTGTTGAACAAACATCTCAAGAATTAAATGCAAATGTAAAACTTTTAAATCAATATAAAAATGCAGTAGATGCTTCATTACTTGTATCTAAAACAGATGTTAACGGGATAATAACTTTTGTAAATGATAATTTTTGTAAGGTTAGTGGATATTCAAAAGAAGAATTAATAGGTAATAATCATAATATTATAAGAGATATTAGAGTATCAAATTTTATCTTTAAAAAAATGTGGGCTACTATCAAAAATGATAAAATTTGGAAAGGTCAATTTCCAAATAAAGCTAAAGATGGTACGATTTATTATGTAAGTGCGACTATAATGCCTACACATAATGAAAATGGTGAAATTGATGGTTATATAGCTATTAGGCAAAATATCACAAAACAAGTTATTGCTAAAAATAGAATACAAGAGAAAGAAAAATTTATAAAGGCAATATTTGATAATCAAGAAAATATAGTTGTATTAGCTTCAAAAAACAAGGGTATGATTAGTGTAAATAAAACTTTATTTGATTATTTTAATTATGCTAATTTTGAAGATTTTAAAGATAAACATAAATGTATATGTGAACTTTTTTTAGATGAAGAGGGATATATTCATCCAGATAGAGATACTGACTGGTTAGATATGTGTTCTCAAAATAGAAATATTGATTATAAAGTTAAGATGATAGCTAAAAATGGTCAATTATATATATTTGATATGAAAGTAAATAAAATAAATGATGAATATATTATCAATTTATCTGATATTACAAATTTAGAAACTGCACTTCAAAAAGCATACTCTTCAGAAAAAGCAAAATCTATGTTTTTAGCAAATATGTCACATGAGATAAGAACACCATTAAATGGTATCTTAGGTTTTACAGATTTACTTAAGAAAAAAGAGATAAATAAAGAAAATAAAAAATATATAGATATTATTCATAATAGTGGTAAAAGTTTATTACATATTGTAAATGATATTTTAGATTTTTCTAAAATTGAAAATGGTGAACTTTCTTTATATCAAGTATCATCTGATCTTTTTAATGAGATGGAATCAGTTGTTTCAACATTTGTTTCAAGTGCAAAATCAAAAAAAATAGATTATTATATATACATAGATACAAATATCCCTAAAAAGCTTATATGTGATGTTCAGAGGATAAAACAAGTTGTAAGTAACCTTATTAGTAATGCTATTAAATTCACACCTAAAAATGGAAGTGTAGGTGTTAATATATTTTTAAAAGAGATAGTTAGACAATCCGCTATACTTGAATTTAGTATACAAGATAGTGGTATTGGTATATCAGATAATAAAATTAATACTATTTTTGAGGCATTTTCTCAGGCTGATAATTCTATAAGTAGAGAATTTGGAGGAACTGGATTAGGACTTTCTATAAGTAGTCAATATATCGAGATGATGAATTCTAAACTTAAGGTGAAAAGTGAAGAGGGTAAAGGTAGTGAATTTTATTTTCATATTGAACTACCTATTGTAGATATATCTTGTAGTGTAGAGAAAAGTTTTGATATACAAAATAGAAGTATAACTATTTTAGAAGCAGATAATAATAGAATAATTTGTAAAACAAATGAAGTAGTTAGAACTTATCTTGATAGTTGGAAATGTAAATACAAAGTTATAAATTCACTAGAATTAGTAGATGAAAATACTGATATTTTAATTATTAGTGCAAAACTTTTTGATCAATATAATTGTAAAAATATACTAAATAAATTTAATACTTTAGAATTAATTTATATAGAGGGTAGTGATGAAAAATTTGAATGTAGCAATGAGAGATTTCATCTTATTTCTCAACCAATGACAGGTTCATCGTTATTTAACACTTTTATGTCTTTTTCTTACAATAATAAAAAAGTATCAGATATTAAAGTAAAAGATATTCAAGAAAAATTTTATGGAGATGTTTTAATAGCTGAAGATAATGTAACAAATCAGATGTTGATAGAGATAATGATGCAAGAGAGAGATTTGGATTATCTTATTGTTGAAAATGGTCAATTAGCTATTGATGAGGCATTAAAAAAAGATTATGATTTGATTTTGATGGATATTAATATGCCATTAGTTGATGGGGTTAGTGCAACAAAACAGCTTAGAGAAGCTGGATATGATAAGCCTATAGTTTCTTTATCTGCTAATGTAATTAAATCAGATACTCAAAGCTACAAAGAAGCTGGGATGAATGATACTCTTGCAAAACCGATAGATATTCAAGCATTAAATAATGTCTTGCGTAAATATATGAAAAGTGGAGAAAAAAAGCAAGTTGTAGATTTTGATATAGTTGATATAGAATCTTTATCAAAAGCTATCTCTATACCAAATCATGAGATTATTAAAAAACTATTGGTTAGTTTCTCTAAGTCAGCAGGAGATATTGTTTTATCTTTAAAAGATGCAAATTTAGATGATAAAATTCTTCATAATATTAAAGGTATCTCAGGTAATTTAAGGTTTAATAAATTATACGAATTATCTAAAGAATTAGAGCTAGATGTTAATAATTGGGATGAAGATAAACATCAAAAATATAAAAAATTAATTATAGCTCATTTAGAAAATATTATTAAAAATGTAAAATTACTTGATAAATAAGAAATCTTCATTATTTCTATTTCCTATATTATTTTGTAGTTTTTTATAGATAAAAGATAGGGTTTCTTTTTCCCCTTTTATTCTTAATGCTACATTTGAAAAACTTACAGTTTGTTTTAGTTCTTTATTTTTTAAAAAATTATTAGATAATTTAGTGCTTAATTCTTTAACAGTTTTTTTATCATAATCTTTTAAAATAACTCCAAAACTAGCACCATATAATCTAGCTGTTATTGTATTGTTTGGCATAATATTAGTTAATAATTTAGCAAAAAATCTTAAAATTTTATTTGCTTTATCATATCCATATAGTTGATTTACTTTATCAAAAGTATCTATCTTTAGATAATATATCCAACATTTTTTACCACTAGCTATAATTGAGCAAACTTGTGAATCAAAATATAAACTATTATGAACTTTTGTCATATGGTCAGTAATACTAAGTTGTGCTAGTTTATTTTGTTTGTTTTTTATCTCTAAAAGATATGATATATTTTGTAAATGTGTTTTAACTCTAGCTTTTAATTCTATCCCATTAAATGGTTTTCTAATATAATCAGAACCACCTATTTCAAAGGCACGAGAGATAAAGTCTATATCTGTTTGTGCAGTTAAAAAAAGTATTGGAATATCTTTTGTTTTAGTATCTGATTTTAACATCTCACAAACTTTAAAACCATCTACTTTAGGCATATTTATATCTAAAAGTATAAGATTAATTTCTTTTTTCATAACCAATTCAAGAGCTGCTTGAGCATTTAATGCAAAAGATAGTTGATAACCTTCCTCTTTTAGATATGCTGCTACCAAATCAATATTTAATTTTTCATCATCAACTATTAAAATATTGAATTTATTATTACTATCCATTAGTTTTCTAAAACAGTATTAATTGAGTATCTCATATCATCATCCAAATTATTCATAGATTTTAACATCCATCTTAGATAACCTGCATCACTTTGAGCTACTTCTTCCAAAGTTTTACCTTTGTGTTTTCCAAATTTAAAAGTTTTTATAAGTATAGGTTCTTTTGTAAGTTCAACCATTTTATCAACTGGATTTTCATTTGGAAATTTTTGTTCAACTGCCAATCTTAATTTACTTAAAAATAGTTTTAAAACTAAAACATCACCAATAGCATCATGAGCTTTTACTTGTATTCCTAATTTATCTGCTTCTTTTTGTTCATCTTTATATATATCCATTTTATATCTGAAGTATTGAAGTCTATGAGCCTCTTCATCTTCAAATATATGTTTAGCAACTCTTAGAGTATCTATAACTTTCATTTGGCACTCAAAGTCTTCTTTAGCTAACATTTTTAAATCAAAAGGTGCATTATGAATAATCATATAGTTTTCAGATGTATTAAGCTCTTGTAGCCTTTTAAATGCTGATGTTTCTTGACATTTTACTTTTGATTCTATCATCTCTGGAGTTATACCATGTACTTCCATAGCTGGTATTTTTATATCTATATCAGATGAATTAAATTCATTATGAACTTCTATAGGGTTACTTCCAAGAACTATAAAACCAAGTTGTATTATTCTATCTTCTTCATCTGTTCCAGTTGTTTCTGTATCCAATATTATATATTTAGCCAAATTTATTACCTTTAAAATATTTTTTTATTTTTATAATTAACTTTAAATTCTTTAGAACTATTTGCTTTTATAGATATATAAAAAGTTATAAATCTACCCTCTGTAAATTTATATTTTTCTTTTGTTTGTATAGTATTTAATTTATTTTTATTAAATGGAATTAAAATTTCTAAAGTTTTATCTTTTGAAGAGTTGTTTTTTAATTGATAAATTATATCAATATTTGAATGATTTTTATCATCTGTTCTTTGTTCAATTTTTTCTTTTATATTTATATCAAAATTATTACCAATTTCTATATTTAACGGTGTATTTTTTGCTTTATTTGAAATTCTATTTTCACCTAAAAAAACTGTATGATTATTTAATTTTGAATATGTACGAATTATACCTTTTGGTAGTGGTGTATTTATATTGCTAATATGGATATATTGTTTAGTTTTATGATTTTTTTCTCCATAAAAATATAATGGATTTGACATAATAACTTTGTATTTTCTTTTTATATCTATATTGTTTTGTGTAAAAAATTTGATATTAGTTTTTTCATGATTTGATAGATTTACATTAAATGGTATCTTATAAAAATGATAACCTTCATAATCTTTTTGTTCTATATTTGAAGCTTCAGTTGTCATTTTTAATGAGCTATTTGCTCTATATAGAGTTGATACAATATTATTTTCTTCTTTTATATCTCCAGCTAAAATAAATAATTTAGTATTTTTAAACTCTTTTCCAGAATTATTTGTGATATTTATCCATCCACTTATATCTGCTTTATTATCTTTTATATTTAAAATATAGCTAGAATTAAAACCAATATTTTTTATAAGATATTGTATATCCATTGTTGTATTTAAATCTTTATTTGTGTCTATATTAAATATTAAAGATGGTTTTGTAATTAAATTATCTAGTATGTTCTCAAATACAATTTCATTAATTTTTGCTAAAATTATTTTTTTATCTTTTGTTTGTACTAAACATATATTATTTTCATATGATAGTAGAGTAGCTTTTTTGTTATTTAGTAAAACTTCTTTATTTATAGAATTTTTTAATAACTTCTTTTTATTTAATTTGTCAAACTTATATTGTTGAGAATATAAATTTATTGAATTTGGTAATTTTATATTTACTGAATCAATTATGATACTAGAAGCAACATCTGAGTATATAATTTTTTTATCTATTTTTTTGATATTTATAGAAGTTTGTTCATGAAATAATGCAAGATTGTTATATATAATAAGAGAATTTTTATCTAGTTCAGAATTATCTGAACTAAATAAAACAGAAGATAAAAGTAGTAAGTAAAATAGTTTTAGCATAACAAATCCTTATTATAATGCTACACTAAAATTACTTAAAATTCAAAACTTTGTTTTTTAAATACTTTAAATTCTGTAGCTACTTTTTCATTTTCTAAATCAAGTTTTTTAACTGCTTTTGGATTTACTAAATACCATCCAAGAACAATATTTACTTTGTCACCTTTAAGAAGTTTAAATGGATATTTGATACTTCTTTTTTCATTAGCTTGAATCATAGTATTTTTAATAACTTTATCAGCTACCCAAGGCATTGCTGGTTTTTTATCTTTACCTAAAACTCTTACAAAAACTTTTGGTTTCATTTTTGTAGTTTTATCACCTCTTGTGATACTAACTTTTAATACAGCAACTCTTAGAGGGTGTAGTAAAAGTGCATGAGAAGTTTGGTTATCAACATTTACTATAAAATCATCTATCTCACGAAGTAAAGATATAGTTACATATTTTGTAAGCATATCTGAGTGAAAGTGACTTCCTGCAAAACCATGAAATGAGTGTTTTTCAGTTTTATGTAGATTTGATACACTTCCATTAACTTTTGGCATATGACAACTTACACAGTTTGCACCATCCATCTCATTAGCTATATTTGTTGAACATACATTTAATTTGCTTTTGTTCATTTTATGAGAATGGCATCCTATACAAACATTACCATTTTTCATATGTTCATTACCCTCTGTAACTATCCCATGATAAGGTGATGTAATATGTTGTTTCAATGTACCAAAGTATTCTTTTCCTTTAGTTGTCATAATATTTGTATTTGATTTTTTATGAAGTTCAATACTTTTTATACGATGACAATATGCACAACTTACACCACTCTGATGAGTTTTATTTTCCATTAGAGGTAAAGCTTTTTTACCTTTAATTAGCATCTCATTAAGATTATCTGCTGCTGGTGTATGGCATTTTCCACATACATATTGATTTGCTTTTTTGTTTTTAGGATGTCTATCCCAAATAGCTTTGTGAATAGGGTCTTTTTGTGGAGTTGTATTTGCATGTACTGAAGTATAATATTCGTCATATATCTTTGTATGACATTCTTTACAGTCAGTGCTAGGTGCAAATTTATGAGTACCATCATTGGCAAAAATAGAGAGTGTTAGAGAAAGAAAAAAGATGATTTTAGTCATAATCTTGGCCTTTGTGAATTTTGGCGAATTATAACTAAAATAACTTATGCAAATATTACTTAATCATCGTCAAATCTAGCTTCTTCTTCTAGCATTTTATCCATTTGTTCAAATAGTACAGCAGAAGCTTCTTCCATAACTCTAAAGTTATCTAATATTCTATCATGTTGATTAATTAATTGATTTTCTTTTAGAACATTAAAAGTATCTATCACTTTATCATGAACAGTTTTATGTGGTTCTAAGATATTAATATAACTTTTTGAATGTCCAAATTGTTCTTTTGCATCACTTTCATACCATCTACCAAATCTACAAGTTCTATGTGTTGTAAACTCTTTATATTCCTCTTGTTCAACATGTTGGAATGCATCTGATTTGAATAAGATATGATCCATTTTAGCTAGAACAACAAAGTTTTTATTTTTCATATATCTACTAGAAGCTAAAACTGATTTAGCATTTACACTAAATTTTTCAATAGCATTATTTAAAGTAGATACACTATCTACTGATTCTTGAGCTATTCTACTTAGTTCAGTAGAGTTTTCAAGCATACCATTTGATTCTTGTTGTAGTGTTGAGATAGATATACTAATTTCACTTGTAGCTTTTTGAGTTCTTTCAGCTAGTTTACGAACTTCATCAGCAACAACAGCAAAACCACGACCATGCTCACCAGCTCTTGCAGCTTCAATAGCAGCATTTAATGCTAGTAGATTTGTTTGGTCTGCTATATCTTTAATCAAGTCAACAACAGAAGTAATCTCTGAAGTTCTAGTTGATACACTATGAACTGTTTCATCATTTTGAACAATGATTTCTGATAATTTATCAAAGTTTTCATTCATCGCTTCAACTATAGCAGTATTTGAACTTGCAAGGTTTGCACTATTTTTAGCTTCATTAGCAAGTTCTGTTAAACTAGTGTTATTTTCGCTAATTTGCCCTTGAATAATTTCAAAGTTTTCTATAAAGCCTTTACCAGTTTTTGAAAGTTCATTTATAAATCTTTCTTTTTCTTGAACTTTATATTCAGCTTCCATCGCATCAATACTTCTATTGATAAGTTTTGCAGTGTTTCTAAAAGTAGAGTTTAATCCAGTTGTATTAATTCTTCTAAAATACTTGTTTTTACCAGCATAATCAATAGCAGTATTAATCTCTCTCATATAACTTTCTAATTGGTCAAATAAGTCATTTATATTATGAGCCAATTCACTAATCTCACCACCTGCATTATCGCTATGGCGTCTATTTTCAAAGTTACCATTTTTAGCTTCAGTAATAATTTTAGTTGTCCTTTTTATACTATCTGTAGTTATATGTATTTGTCTATAAGCATATACGGCAATAACGATATTTAGTAAGTTAAAAGTAAAATTAACTGGATGAAATTCAAAAAATGTAGCTGATACTACTATACCTAAAACTATAACTGCAATATGGGCATAGTTAGCATAATGTAGCTTAGATAGAGAGGATAAATTCGTCATATTCCATTCCTTTTTCTTGTAATAAATTGTCTAAAATCTTTTGACTAGCATTTATTCCACCACTTCTTTCAGCAGAAAGTAGTTGTTTGTATAGTGGCTCAATAATACTTATCGCATTTTTAGTAGGTGCACGACGAGCAGAGTGATAACCTACTACTTTTCCATTTAGATAAGATGGTGTAATATTTGCCATTACCCAATAATAAGAACCATCTGCACATAAATTTTTTACATATGCATGAATTTCACTATTTGATTTTAATGTATCCCAAAGTAATTTAAAAATTATTTTTGGCATATCTGGATGTCTTATAATATTGTGAGGTTTTCCAACTAATTCTTCTTCTGTTAAACCAACAATATTGATAAATGCTTGATTTGCATAAGTTATAATACCTTTTAGATTTGTTTTTGTAACTAAAAGTTCATTTTCATTAAATTTTTTTTCATTATTTTTTGGAGTTGCGTACAATTTGATACCCCTTATTGTCTTTTGGTCGGTTATTCTACATTAATTTTAATTAATTGTATCTGATAATTTTTGTATTAATAATTTTTTTGATAAAATATACGGTATAAAAAGGGTGATTTTATGAAAATAGCAAAAAATATAACAGAATTGATAGGTAATACACCATTAGTAAAATTGTCTTATGCTTCAAAAATAAGTGGAGCTACAGTTTTAGGTAAATGTGAATTTATGAATCCTACAAGTTCTGTAAAAGACCGTATAGGTTTTAATATGATAGATGTTGCAATGAAGTCTGGAGAAATTAAAGCTACTACAACGATAATAGAACCAACAAGTGGAAATACGGGTATCGCTTTGGCATCACAGTGTGCTGCACTTGGTTTAAAGCTAATTCTTACAATGCCTGAATCTATGAGTATTGAGAGAATAAACTTACTTAAATATCTAGGAGCAGAACTTGTTTTAACTCCAGCTGATAAGGGGATGCAAGGAGCATTGGCAAAAGCTGAAGAATTACATGTTCTTACTCATGATTCTTTAATTTTACAACAATTTGACAATCCTTCAAATCCACAAATCCATGAATTGACAACAGCAATAGAGATTTTAAATGATACGGATGCTAATGTTGATGCATTTGTCTCAGCTGTTGGGACTGGTGGTACATTGACCGGTACTGCTAGAGGATTAAAAAAAGAGTTAAAAGAGATTAAAATTTTTGCAGTTGAACCAGAAGCATCTGCTATCTTATCTGGAGAAAATCCAGCTCCTCATAAAATACAAGGAATAGGGGCTAATTTTATACCTAGTATATTAGATACTGATATTTATAATGAAGTTATAAAAGTAAGTAATGAAGATGCTATGGATATGGCAAGAAAACTAGCTAAAGAAGAGGGTTTATTGGTAGGTATATCATCTGGTGCAAATGTATATGCTGCAATGCAAGTAGCTTCAAGGGAAGAGTTTAAAGGTAAGACTATTGTTACTATACTTTGTGATACTGGTGATAGATATCTAAGTACGGAACTTGTTAAATAGAGTGGAGTTATTAGAGACTATAAAAGCTTTTAATGGGGAGCTTTATAATTTAGATTATCATGAAAAAAGATGTGGAATCTCAAATCTTGATAATTATATAAATCCACCTATAGATGGACTTTATCGGTGTAGATTAGTTTATATTGGAGATGAGGTTTTAGATATCTCTTATCATAAGTATAAAAAAAGAGAAATCAATTCTTTAAAATTAGTTTATGATGATAATATAGTCTATTCTAAAAAATCAACAAATCGTGAAAATATAAACAAGCTTTTTGCACTTAGAGATTTTAGTGATGATATTATCATTGTTAAAAACAATCTTCTAACTGACACAAGTATAGCAAATATAGCTTTTTTTAGAGATGGTGTTTGGTATACTCCAAAGTTACCATTATTAAAAGGTACTACAAGAAGTAGATATATTGATAATGGTTTTTTAAAAGAGATAAATATCAAACCATCAGAGATAGATTCTTTTTCAAAAATAGCACTTTTAAATGCAATGATAAATTTTGATATAATTGCAGATAAGAATATAGGAGAAATTATACAATGTTAGAAAATATTATAGAAGATAGAAAATTTGCTACTTTAATGCAAAACAATATACAAGATTTAATAATTTATATGTTTGAAAGAGAACAGAATTTTGGAATATTATGTAGGATAGAGGATGTTTCATTTGAACCAGTCTTACCACATGAGATAAATGCTGAGTTTCGTCCTATGACACTTTTTTTCTTAGCTGGATATACATTTGAAACAGCTAGAATAGTAGATGATAGTATAGTTTTTGAAGCTGGTTTTGGAAGTGAAAATATTGGTTCAATCGTTACTGTTCCATTACTTAGTATTATGCAAATAATTATAGATGAAACACCTATTTTGATAAATTTAGCAAACTATACTAAATTACAAACAGCAAATCATGAGATTAAAAAAGTTGATGAAAATGGTGTTGAAAATTCAATGGCTTCATTTTTATCAAATCCAGAAAATGCAAAATTTTTAAAAAAATAAAAAAGAGAAAATAACTTTCTCTTTTTTTAGTTTATACTTTATTTATAGATAGTAGGTAGTTTATAACATTATCCACAAATACATCATGCTTTTTATCTTTTGGATAAGCTATATAAAATTTTCTTTGGATTTTATGATTTTTAATTTTTGCTTCATAAAGTCTCCCATCTCTAATATCATCTTGAATTACATACCGACTCATAATTGAAACTAGAGGTCTATCTGCATTTTTATCTGAATGTAAAATAGATTCTTTGATAGCAGTCGGACTAGATAAAATTCCTAAAACATTAAATTCTTTACATTCTACACCAATTTTATTAAAGGCTTCTGCTGTGATTTTTCTGGTATGAGAATCTTCATCTCTACATAACCAATCAAATCCATTTAAATCATCTGCAGTTAATTGTTTTTTAATTGGTTGATTTGAAAAAAGAACTAACTCATCTTCAACCCATTCTCTATAGATAATATCATCTTTAAATATTGGTGATTCAATAAGTGCAATATCTATCTTTTTATCTTGAAGATTTTCAATAACTTCAGTTGATAAACCTACATTGATATAAACATCATTGTTAATTCTTTTTTTAATTTCGCCTAAGTGACTAGGAAGTATATAGTTTCCGATAGCATTTGAAGAACCGACTACAAATGTAAAATCTTTGTTAATAATTTTTAATAAGTCTTTTTCTGAATTTTCTATCGCTTTTTCAAGTCTTTTAGCTATACGAAAAAGATCTTCTCCCTCTTTAGTTAAAACAATTCCATTTTTTTTTCTTTCAACAATTCTTGTATCAAGATAATCTTCCATATATTTTATTTGTTGTGTAACTGCTGGCTGAGAGATGCCAAGTTTAGCAGATGCTCTTGAAAAACTCTTCTCTTTGATAACCATCAAAAAGGTTTGTAATTTAGCAAAATCTTTTAACATTATAATTCCTATAAGTAATATTGATAATAAAATTATAACCCATAATTATAATTAATGCAATAGTTTTGTGATATTTATACTATTTTAGTTATAATATAAATAATTTAGTAGCTAGTGATTGGAAATGAGATGGAAAAAATATTTGCAAATTTGAATGAAAGTCAAAGGTCAGCTGTTGAAAAGACAGAAGGTCCTGTTCTGATTTTAGCAGGTGCTGGTAGTGGAAAAACTACAACAATTATATCTAGGTTAGCCTATTTATTGGATGGTGTTGGGATACCTGCATCAAATACTTTAACTTTAACTTTTACAAATAAAGCTGCAAAAGAGATGAGAGAACGCTCTTTGGCTTTGATAAATTCAAATACTTATCCACCGTTATTATGCACATTTCATAAATTTGGATTATTATTTTTAAAGTTTAATATTCATCTACTTAACCGTAAAAATAATTTTGTTGTTATAGATACTGATGATAAAAAAAAGATTATTAAAAAGATAAATTCTGAAATATCTTTGCCATTAGTTGCTAGTGAAATTTCAAGATATAAAAACTCTTTGCTTTCTCCTGATGAAGCATATAAACAAGCTGAATCATATAATTATCAGCAAATTGCAAAAGTTTATGAAGAATATGAAAAATATTTATATGAAAATAATCTTGTAGATTTTGATGATTTAATTGCTTTAACTTATAAGCTTTTAGATGAAAATGAAGAACTAGCAAAACAAACTTCTCAAAAATATCAATATATAATGGTAGATGAGTATCAAGATACAAATGAATTGCAATTAAAATTAATTCAAAAACTTTGTATGACTCATAAAAATATATGTGTTGTTGGTGATGATGACCAAAGTATATATGGTTGGCGTGGTGCACATATTAGAAATATCATTGAATTTGATCAAGATTTTTCTGGAACAAGTGTTTTTAAACTTGAAGAGAATTATCGTTCTCGTGAGCCTATTTTAAAAGTTGCTAATGCCCTTATTGAACATAATCGTTCAAGACTTGGTAAAAAACTTATAGCTACAAGAGGTAATGGTGAGTCTGTTTCAACAATAAATTCTAATGATGAAAATGAAGAAGCAAGAAAAATAGCAATGAATATCAATAAGCTTTTATCATCAGGTGAAAAAGCTGAAGATATAGCTATACTTTATCGTGTAAATGTTTTGAGTCGTTCTGTTGAAGAGGGGCTAAATAGAGCTGGTGTACCATATAAACTTGTAGGTGGATTACGATTTTATGATAGAGCCGAAATTAAGGATTTAATTAGTTATATCAGAATTATTACAAATTTTCATGATGATTTTTCACTTAAAAGAATTATAAATAAACCTAAAAGAGGTTTAGGTAAAGCTTCTGTTGAAAAGATAGAATTGGCTGCTCATGAGATGGGAACTTCTATTTTTCAATATATAAAAAGTTCAGATATTTCAACTTTGGAAGCCTTAGTTAGAAAGAAAAATGCTAATACTCTAAAAGAGTTTATTCAAAATATAGAATATGTAGCAAAAGAAGTAACAGATTCTACTTATGAATTTATAGATATTTTGGAAGAAACATTTCATCTAAAAGATATATATAAAGGTCATCAAGATGAGCAAGATAAAATTTTAAATATGGATGAGTTTTATGGACTTTTCCGTGACTATGTTAAAAATCATCCTGAATCATCTTTAGATGAGTTTTTAAATGAACTTACACTTCAAAGTGAACAAGACCAAGTTGAGGGTGAGAGTATCTATATGATGAGTATTCATGCATCTAAAGGTTTAGAGTTTAAACATGTTTTTATAGTTGGGATGGAAGAGGGTTTTTTACCACTTGTTGGAGATGGAAGTGATTTAGAAGAGGAAAGAAGACTAGGTTATGTTGCTTTTACAAGAGCAAAAGATACTTTAACTCTTTCTCATGCTGGAAGTCGTTTTTATAAAGGTAGAAGAAGTGACTTGGATAAAAGTAGATTTTTTAATGAAGCTGGACTTTGTGAGGGGTCTTTAAAATTAGAAAAAAATATAGCTTTTAAAAAAGGTGATTTAGTTCGTCATAAAATTTTTGGAACAGGTAGAGTTATAGGTATAAGCAAAGCTGGACGAGAATTTAAACTAAGTATAAACTTTGCAGGTATAAAAAAAGATATACTTGCTTCTTTTATAGAGAAATTGTGATGAAAAAACTACCAATAGGCATCCAAACATTTGAAAAGATTATAGAT
>Ga0256837_1000889_pt1 | contig 22543 bp, 22 predicted proteins | sample 4562384metaG_FD_185976 | JGI IMG/M metagenome (GOLD analysis project Ga0256837, IMG submission 185976) | Hydrothermal vent microbial communities from Guaymas Basin, Mexico - 4561-384 | ecosystem: Environmental > Aquatic > Marine > Hydrothermal vents | place: Mexico: Guaymas Basin | collected...
TTAAATAATAAAATTATTTATAAATACTATCTCTAAATAGTATTTAATATGTTACACTATTCCTATTCTTTTACAAAAGAGTTTAATAGATATGAAAATTATATATGTTATTTTAGCTTTGATTATTTTGACTTTGGGTATTTTATCTGTTCTTCATGGTTATAATACACTTTTATTATCTGCGATAGCAGCTTTAATAGTTGGATCGTTGTTAGCTATTTTTACAATGCCTAATGAATCTGAATCTTAGTATTTTATAGTTTTATACCTTGCCCTTTTACATCATCTAGGGTTGTATTTTCAAATAATTTATATATCTCTTTTTTAGGTTTTAGATATTTATTATGTAAAGAACATCTGTTTTTAGAATCACACTTATCTATCCCTAAAACACAAGATTTAGGATCAACTGTATTATCAAATAGTTTTATTATATCTATTAAACATATCTCCATTGGATTTTTATTTAGTATAAAACCACCACTTTTACCCCGTATCGATTTTAATATTTCTGCTTTTACTAACTTAGTCATAATGATTGTTAAAAATTTATAATCTATATTTAATTTCTCAGATAAAAAACGAGCAGAGTAAAAATCTTGTGATTCGTAAGTATTCATAAAGTTGAGTACTCTAATAGCATATTGAGTTGTATTATTTAATTCCATTGCTTATCCATATTTCATTTGTAGTATTATAATATAAAGATTTTATTATCAAGATAACTTAATAGCTATTTTAATATAATTAACATTTATGGAGGTTTATATTGAAACAATTAGCGATTATCGGTTCAACAGCATCAGGGAAAAGTGACTTAGCTATAAAAGTGGCATTAAAGATTGATGCTTATATATTGTCGATAGATTCTCTTAGTATATACAAAGAGATAGATGTTGTTTCAGCTAAACCATCTAAAGAGGAGTTATCTTTAGTTAAACATTTTGGGATAGATGAGATAGCCCCTGATCATTTTTTTAGTGTAGATATTTTTATAGATTTATATAAAAAGGTGCTTCAAAGATGTAAGGATGATAAAAAGAACCTAGTTATAGTTGGTGGGACATCTTTTTATCTAAAATCACTTTTACAAGGTTTATCTGAACTTCCAACTATAACTGATGAGGTATCATCAACTGTAAAAGCTAAATTAGATGATTTAGAATCTTGTTATACTTTCTTAAAAGAGTTAGATTCAGAGTATATGAAAAATATCACACCAAACGATAGATATAGAATCGAGAAGATGTTGCTTATCTATGAAGCATCTAAACTAACTCCAACAGAGTGGTTTGAGCAAAATCCTCCAAAACCTATAATAGAAGATTTAGATATCTATAATATAGAAACAGATAGAAAAGTTTTAAGAGATAGAATCGAGAAACGAACAGCTAAAATGTTAGATATTGGGTTAATAGATGAGGTGTGTTACTTAGAGCAAAAATACACAAGACTACCAAACTCTATGGGTGCTATCGGGATAGTGGAGGTTTTGGAGTATCTTGATGGTAAAGTTACAAAAGATGAGATGCTTCAAAATATCTCAACACATACAGCACAACTAGCAAAAAGACAAGCAACATTTAACCGTACACAGTTTGAGAATATAGTTTCAGCACCATTAGATAAACTTGAGAAAATTATAATAGATAAAATTATTTAAAAGATAAAAATTATCCTTTAAGTTTATTATGGCATAATGATTTCATATAAAATAAAAAGGGTTTAAGATGAGAAAATATGAATCATATAGATGTAATAAATGTGGAAATGTAGTTGAAGTTCAAAATGTAGGTGGTGGTGAACTTCATTGTTGTGGTGAGGCTATGGAGATGGTTACAAAAAACCTAACTTTAGTAAACTTAATGAAAGCGTTTGCTGGTGAATCACAAGCAAGAAACAGATACGAATACTTCGCAAAAGTTGCTCAAAAAGAGGGTTATAGAGATATAGCAGAACATTTCCAAAGAGCAGCAGATAATGAAAAGGTTCATGCTAAACTTGAACTATCACTAAACAACAGAATGGTAAATGATACTGAAAATAATTTTGGTAACACTTTAGAGAATCTTCAAATGGCGATAGATGGTGAATCTTATGAAAACACAACTATGTATCCAGATTTTGCTCAAATAGCAAAAGATGAGGGTTATAAAGAGGCTGCTCAACTATTTAGTGGAATCGGAAAGATAGAGGTTGAACATGAAAATATGTTTAAGATGTTGCTAGAAAGATTAGAATCTGATAGTGAATTTACAAGTGAAGATTCACAAGAAGCTTGGATTTGTGAAGTTTGTGGTCATGTTCACTATGGTAAAAAAGCTCTAAAAAAATGTCCTGTATGTAAACATCCACAAGAGTATCAATCAAGATTAAACTCTAAAAAATAATCTATAAAAAGTGGGTGAAAATCCCACTTTTAGTTAAATATCTTTAGTTAACTCACTATAACAATCTGGTCGTCTATCTCTTAAAAGACCCCAGTATTCCCTTTGTTTAGAATTTTCCTCTAAATCAAACTCACCATATAAAATCTCCTCTTTATCACGAGAAGCTTCAGCTATCTTAGCACCTGTGTAGTCTGTGATAAAGGATGAACCATAAAAAGTAAGTTCACAACTCTTTCCAACCTCTAAACCTATACGGTTAGCTACAACAACGGGGACAGTATTTGTAGCTGAGTGACCCATCTGTACCCTTTGCCAATGATCTTTAGAATCTAAATCTATCTCAGGCTCACTACCGATGGCAGTTGGGTAGAAGATGATCTCAGCACCCATAAGTGTTAACGCTCTTGCTGTTTCACAAAACCATTGATCCCAACAGATTCCAACTCCGATTTTTCCATAAGTGGTATCGTAAACTTTAAAACCAGAATCACCAGCTTTAAAGTAAAATTTCTCCTCATAACCAGCACCATCAGGTATATGAGTTTTACGGTAGTTATCCATAATACTACCATCAGAATCTATAACAACAAGTGAGTTAAAATAACCACTCTCACTTTTTTCAAAATAACTAACTAATATAACCACATTTAACTCATTTGCTAAATCTGAAAACTGTTTTATTAGTTTGTTATTTTTAAGGGGTGATGCCCATGAAAAATATTTATCATCCATATCTTTACAAAAGTATAACCCCTCAAAAAGTTCTGGTAAAAGTATGATTTTAGCACCGTTTGAGCTAGATTCTATAACTAATCTTTTAGCTTTTGCTATGTTTGATTCTTTATCTTCACTCATACTCATCTGGATTGCTGATACTTTTACCATATTTGATTAACCTCTACCAGTGATTTCGATTAGGTGGTAACCAAATTGTGTTTGAACTGGACCATAAACTACCCCAACATCACCACTAAATATAGCTTTATCAAACTCAGGTACCATTTGCCCTGGTCCAAATTTACCTAAATCTCCACCTTTAGCACCAGATGGACAAGATGAGTGTTGTTTAGCTAGTTCATCAAAAGATGCTCCGTTTTCTATCTCAGTTTTTAACTCATTACATTTTGCTTCACTATCTACAAGTATATGTTTTGCTGTTGCCCATGCCATATCTATTTCCTATTGTTAAATTTATTTGAGATTTTACTATATTATTATTAAGTATCCTTTGAAAATTATTAATATTTATATTTAGATTTTATATATCTTATAATTAAAATTTCTATAATGTAATATTTCATAAATCAAATATGGAGAGATTTATGAAAATAATAATCGGTTTTTTAATCACAGTAGTTATGTTTATCGGGTGTAGCTCAAAAGCGACAGATATGGATGTTAAACCTAAGCTTGTTGTTGAGAAAAGTTTAGCTAATTTAGCATTAAATGATCAAAATGGTAATGCTCACAAACTAAAAGCAACTACAAAAAAAGTTATTTTTGCTTTTTCAAAAGATATAGGTCACACTTGTAACAACTTTTTTGCTACAAAAGATGCTAAATATTTAGATAACAATAATGCTATTTTTATAGCTGATGTTAGTGGTGCTCCATCATTAATTAGAAGTATGTTTATTTTACCAGGTCTTAAAGATTTTAAACATACAGTTCTTATCTTAGATGATAAAGAGTTATCTAGTGGTTATAAAAAGAATCAAGATGTTGAAAAAATTGTTGTAGCTGAAGTTAATGATGGAATCATTAAAGAGATAAAATCGTTAAATACAGTAGATGAGTTAGCTAAAGAGATAGAGAAATAGTCTCATTAAAGATAGCTTAAACTAGAGACATTATGTCTCTAGCCATCATTTGTTATAGCAGTTATTAACTCTTTTAAAACATCTTCACATTTGTCATTATCTATTTGACAAGTTCCAGCAGCGTTGTGTCCACCACCACCATATTTTAGCATCAACTCACCAACATTTGTTTTAGAGCTTCTATCTAGTATAGATTTACCAGTAGCAAAAACAGTATTTTGTTTTTTAAAGCCCCATAAAACATGGATAGAGATATTTGTTTGTGGGAACATAGCATAAATCATAAAACGGTTACCTGGATAGATAATCTCCTCATCTCTTAGATCAAGAACTACTAGATTACCATGAACTGTTGAGCATCTCTTTAATTGATTTTTAAACTCATCAGCATATTTGTTAAATAGATCAACTCTCTCTTTAACATCAGGAAGTTTCATAATATCTTCGATTCCGTGATTATGACAATAATCGATCAAGTCCATCATTAAAGCGTAGTTTGAGATTCTAAAATCTCTAAATCTTCCAAGACCTGTACGAGAATCCATTAAAAAGCTTAGTAAATCCCAACCTTTTGGATTTAAAATATCCTCTTTTGAAAATTGAGCAGCATCAGCTTTATCAACAGCTACCATCATATCTTCACGAATCATAGATAGGTCGTTATCTTTAGAGTAGTAGTCATAAACCACTCTAGCAGCAGATGGAGCATCAGGGATAATTATGTAGTTATCAGCTTTACCATTACGGATAGATTCACTCTCATGGTGATCGAAAACTAAGTGAGCTTGTGCCACATAAGGGAGATTTGTGATAATATCGTTTTCAGTGATAGTTATAGTACCATCTTGCATATCTTTAGGATGAACAAATTTAATCTCATCAATAAGTTTTAGTTGTTTTAAAATAACAGCACAAACAAGACCATCCATATCACTTCTAGTTACTAACCTAAATTTTTTACTCATAGTATCAATTACCTTTTAAATATATATTTTCTATAACTATTATATATAAATGTTATTAAAGAGATTCTGAATAGCTTAAGTAATAGCTCATACTTCCTCACAAACAAGCATCTCCCACCCATGAAAAATAAGGATAACTTTTTTAAGTTTTATACCATCATCTGTGTAGTTTGTCACAAGTAAATCATTTTCATATTTATTTAATTGCTGAATAGCTTCAAGTCTTAGTTTTTTTATAGTCTGCTTATTTGCTTTATCTGTTAATTTTATGTATTTAAACTCTAAAAGTCCTACATATTTTACATAAGGGTTAAATGGTTTTATAAGTATGTCAGCAAACCCTTTGTTAAGTTCCAGTTCACTTTTTACTATGTAGTAAGGGCTTAAAGAGAGGTAAGCGATATACATTGACTTGATACTTTGTTCTTTATAGATATAGTCTCTTATACTTGTGTTTTCTTTTATCATTTGGGCTAGATACTTAAATATCTCTAAACTACCCTCTAATGCCAATGCCTTAAAATACTCTTCAAGCTTATCAGTATTGAGTTTAAACATCTTTTCTAAAGCTAAAGTATCTCTTAAAAAGTCAATATCTATCCTTTTTACTGTCTCATTTGGTATCTTTAAACTTAAATCAAGTTCTCTACTATGAATTGTAATAAGCCCTAGATAAAACATAAGAGATTTAAAGTTATTTGTTTGTTCAAGCTTTAAAGCTGAAAAATCTTGAACGAGGTTAGGAACTGAAACTGTATCACCAGCTATAAGAGTTTGAAGTGTCTCAAAGTTTCCGTTTAGTTTTTTATTAGTATAGATAATGTTTCTAAGTTTAGAGTAATCACTTCTTACATTTATATCTATCATCTCTTTTGGAAGTTTATTAGATACTTGGTATTTGTTTATGAAGTAAAGAATCATATCTGTGTTAAACACTTTTTGCTCTGTATCTTCACTAAAATTATAGTTGTTATACCACTCTCCTAATATATTTTTATCAATATCTAGTTTATAATAGTTTAGAATCTCATCTAATTCAGATTCATTAAAACCTATCATATCGTTGAGATCAGGTCTCATAGAGATATTGCTCCCTATGTTAAACCCACTTGTAACATCAAACATTGTCATAGGGGTTACACCTGTTATGAACATCCTTTTTAAAGGGGAGTTTTCCATATCTGTGGCTGTTTTGAGGATGGTAAAAAACTGTTTAAATGAGGCTGTTTTTTCACTTACTAAACCTAGATACTCTACCTTTTCCCTTAGTAAAAGTTTGTTGGCGAAGTTGTCGTACTCATCTATAAGAATCATCAACTCTAGTTTTTCCTCTTTAAGATGGGTAAATAGATTATCAAACAAGATAATAGGGTTTGTGCTTTTTTCAATAGAGAGTTTATACTTTTTTACAAAAGAGTTGAGTGTATTTAAAAGAGAGATTCTAAAACTCTCCTCAACATCATTAACATCAATCCCACTAAAATTAAATCTCATAATAAGATATTTATTTACCTCTTTAGTAGGATTCTTACCTATGTAAGTATCTCCATAAAGCATATTGAAATCATCTTTATAATATTTATCATAATAATAGTGAAGCATAGCAATAAAAAGAGATTTACCAAACCTTCTAGGTCTTAAAAAGATTAAGAATCTCTCATTCAGATTTTCAAGTTTCTCTATAAACATAGTTTTATCTACATAATAGAAATCTTCTTCTTTTATATTTTTATAATCAGCTTGTCCATAAGGTATCTTTTTCACTATTTTGCCTAAATTAAAGTTTTAAATTATTGTATCGAAATTATTATAATGGACTGAGAAATCAAGACTATTAAAATAACCTATTTATTTCCATATCTACTTATTACATTATACTAAATTTTTAATATCATTTAAAAAACTCTCTCCCATTCTAACTTACTTATATTTCTATCCTTTTTATCAAACTCAATCCCAACTATAAAAATAGGAAGATTTTTATCGATATATTTTTCGTGATATTTTTTCTCTTTTATCTGTTCTAGTGCTGATTTGTTATCTACTTTAAATTCAATTATGTATATATAGTTATCTAGTTGTATAGTTAAATCTATACGACCTTTATTTGTAACATCTTCACCAACTATATCAACCCCTAAAGCTTTTATATAACTATAAAATATACTGACATAATAACCCTCTTTTTTATCCATATCATTTTTAGTAAAAAGATTATATGGGATACTTGCATATAAAGCTTTTAGATTTAGTTCTAACTTAGTAAAGTCATTTTCAACTAAAGCATCATATATATTGTTATGCACGATAGTAGAGTTTTGTATCTTACTCATAAAGTTAGCTATACTACCCATAAGTGAGATCTCTACTTCTAAATTTGGAATCACTAGAGAGTATAGCATACCTCTATGTGTCTGTTTTACCTCAGATATAGTCAAATATCCAGTTTGCCACATAAGAGTCTCTAACTCTATATAATCAACATCAAAACTATTTAGCATCATCTCATCTTTAACTATATTTTCTAAATTAGGTAAGAAGTAGTTGTTTTTCTCTATAAGTTTGAGCAAGAAAGTGGGGGTTGCTGTTTGAAACCAGTAGTTTCTAAACTCAAACCCTTTTGCTATAAAAAGTAAAATATCAAAAGGGTTATAAACACCTTCGCCTAAAAATTTATAACCGTTATACCATTTCTTAATCTTAGTAAAGTCTTGCCCCTCTAAATACTTTGCAAATAGTGTTTCAATATCATTTTGAGTATAACCACAAATAGTAGAGTATCGTTTATCTAAGGTTATATCTTCAATATTATTTAGTCCACTAAATAAACTCACTTTTGAGAACTTACTAACACCTGTTATAAAAACAAGTTTTATAAACTCATCGCTATCTTTTATAACACTATAAAAATCTTTTAAATACTCTCTATTTTCTTTAGCTATCTCTGTTTTATCTATGTTATCAAGGATTGGTTTATCATACTCATCTATGAGGATTACTACTTTTTTATTGTGTTTGAGATAAGCTTCTTTTATCAGTTTTCTAAAACACCCAGCACCAACAAACTCTTTAGAACAAGTTATATCTAAATCTTGTTGATTAGAATCTAAAATCTCAAAAACAGTTCTATCTAAATGTTCCACACTTCTAAAACTTCCACTTCCAAAAGATATTTTTATCACTGGATGCTTTTCAAATTCATACCCATTATCATAAATATGAAGCCCCTTAAAAACCTCTTTATCACCACTAAATATAGTTTTTAAAGTATCAAGAAACAAAGACTTTCCGAATCTTCTTGGGCGAGATAAAAAGTAGTATTTACCGTTCTCTATAAGCTCTTGAGCTAAATGAGTTTTATCTACATAAATATAATTTTCTTCAAGTATCTCTCTTAATGTTGAGATTCCGATAGGGAGTTTTTTGAGTTTCATAAATATTCCTAATCTTTTATGAAAGTATTATAGCCAAATAGCATACCACTTTTTATAACTCTAAAAGAACAGTATCTCTACGGGTAGATTCAAACTTTTTACATCCACTCTCAAATGCTCCACTCTCTCCAATTATGATACATCTATGTTTTGCTCTTGTGATAGCTGTGTAGATTAACTTTGTATTATGCATTATAAAGTGAGTGAAACTCATAGGAATTACCACTATATCATACTCCATACCTTGAACTTTGTGAATCGTTAAAGCGTAAGATAACATCAAAAACTGTTTTAACTCCTCATACTCATAAACTACTACAATATCCTCATTTGGGTAAAAAACAAAAAGTTGCTCCTCATCTTCATCTATCTTAAAAAGTAATCCACTCATACCGTTAAAGATTCTTCTTTGTGATGAATCTTCACCATTTTTAAAACCCTCAGAATCCCACGAGGTCATATTTTCATTTTTTATATGAACCACTTTATCCATTAACCTAAACTCTAACAAACCCCTTTTTACACACTTTTTAGGGTTTGGGTTAAAATACTCTTGTAAAACTTTGTTGAGGTTATTTGTACCTAATATTCCACCTTTCATAGGTGTGATAACTTGAAAATAGTTTAGATACTCTTTTATGAGTTTGTTATTTAATCTATATCTTGCTTTCTCTATCGATTCTACCACTTTGTGGACTATCTCTGTTATGATTTGGTTTGAGTTATCTTCTCTAAGCTGTAATAGTTCAGCTTGTGAGAGTTGATTTTTTAGAGCATAGTAGTTTTGTATCGTTACATCTATAAACTCAAAATCATCATACTTTTGACGATAAAGTGGCACTTCACCTTTTCGTATATCGTTAGCTATAAGTGTGATAGCTTGATCTTCACTTTGTCTATAAATCTTTGTGAGTTTTACTATCGGTGCTAACTCTAAAGTGAGAACATCACTTAAAACATTACCAGCACCTATGGGTGGGAGTTGAGCATCATCACCAACTATGATAAGTATAGTTTCCCTTTTTATTTTAGCTATAAGCCTAGCAAAAAGTGAGGAGTTTATCATAGATGCTTCATCTATAAGTACAACTGAAAAAGGGAAATCATCAACTTTTTCATACTTTATAAGTAGTGACTGTATGGTCGCACTCTCATAACCTGTTGTATCTGCGATTCTTTGAGAGGCTATACCACTTAAAGCACAAGTGATTATCTCATTTGAATCGTATCTTGTGTTTAGTAGGTTTAGTATAGTTTTACTTGTCGTACTTTTACCAGTTCCAGCATAACCAACTAAAAAGAGTAGTGAAGCACCGTTATTTATCATCTCAACAGCTTCTCTTTGTTGTTCACCTAGTTTTAAATCACTCTCTTTTAAAAACTCATCAAGATTTTTTACAAACCCACCACTATCTTTTTTAGCACGAGATTTAAAACTGTCATATAAAAACTTTTCAGCATCATAAAGCCTAGATGGTGAGACTCTATCATTTTTCATAATCACTATGCTTTGTTCAGCAACTCTTTCAACTAATGCGGATTCATAAAGATGATTCTTATCTGTAAAATTTAAAAGTTCATTAAGTCCAGAGAAAAGAATCTCTTTAGATACACAACTGTTACCCTCAGCTTCACAGTAGTTTAAAAGCACATAATCCATAGCGGAGCTTATACGACCATCATTCTCTTTATCTACACCCATCTTAAGTGCTAATTCATCTGCTCTTTTAAAACCTATGGAGTTTATGGAGGTAAGTATATATGGGTTGTTTTTGATTTTAGAACAAGGCTCATCAACATCTTTCATAGCCGTAGCTATGGTTGTTAAAAGTGTAGGGGAGACATCAAAAGGGCTTAGAAATTCACCAAGTTTTCTCATAGAACGAAACTTTTTCCATGATGTTTGAATCTTTTTTAGTCTTTTTTCTTTGATTCCACTAAACTCTAAAAGTCTCTCTATATCGTTATCTAAAATCTCAATCAAACCATCTTCACCAAATTTTTCTATAAGTTCAGATGTTAGTTTTTTAGTGAAACCTTTTACTATTTTATTTAGAAAAAAGAAAAGTTGGTTTTGGTTCACTTTGATAGAGTTAAACTTAAAAGATTGACCATATTTTTTATGCTCTTCCCAGTAACCAGTCAAAGTTACAGCAGAACCTTTTATATCTTTTACATCACTATCATAGTAGTTACCACTAATCTTTTCCCCAGTTTTTAAAACAGCGATAAAAAAGCTATCTTCCTCAAAAAGGATTTTATCGATTTGACCTATAAGAGTTGTACCCAAGATAGTTCCTTTTTAAGAATTTTAATGTAGGTAATATATTAACCTTTAACTCTTTTGATTCTCTCAGATTCTTGCTCTTTGTATAGTTCAGCACAAGCTTTTGAAAGTTCACGAATTTTAAGTATGTAGTTTTGTCTCTCTGTTTGAGAGATTGCTTTTCTAGCATCTAGTACATTAAAAGTGTTTGATGCCATCATACATAGATCATAAGCAGGGAGTGGTAAACCAGCTTCTATCGCTTTTAGACACTCATCACTTTTAGCATTAAACTCAGCAAAAAGCATATCTGTATCTGCTACTTCAAAGTTATATTTTGAGAATTGAATCTCACTCTCTTTGTGAACATCTTTATAAAGTGTTTTATTTCCATCTTTATCAACATTCCAAACAATATCGAAAATATTATCTACACCTTGAAGATACATAGCAAGTCTTTCAGTTCCGTAAGTTATCTCAACAGCAACAGGGTTACACTCGATTCCACCAACTTGTTGAAAGTATGTAAATTGTGTAACTTCCATACCATTTAACCAAACTTCCCAACCAAGACCCCAAGCACCTAATGTTGGTGATTCCCAGTTATCTTCCACAAAACGGATATCGTGTTTAGATACATCAAGACCTAAAAATTCTAATGATTTTAAGTAAAGCTCTTGAATATTATCTGGTGATGGTTTTATAAGTGCTTGAAACTGATAATAACTTCCAAGTCTATTTGGATTCTCACCATATCTACCATCTGTTGGACGGCGAGATGGAGCTACATACGCAACAGCCCATGGAGTAGAATCAAGTGAACGCAAAAATGTAGCAGGGTGAAAAGTACCAGCTCCAGCAGGTATATCGTAAGGTTGTACTATGTTACACCCCTGTTTCATCCAAAATTCTTGTAGCTTTAGTAGCATCTCACTAAAAGTTATCATTATTTCCCTTTATTATCTATATAAGTATTTTCGCAATTATATCTATGCTCTGCTTGTTTATTAATAAATGTCACAGTATAATGGTTAAAATTAGATTTATATAGGTTATGTTTTGAGAGTTTTTTTATTTTTAATAGTTTTATTATTTTATGGTTGTAATTCAACTATAACTTCATCAACTAGTGATGATGTGGTGGTTGTTTCAGATCCTATGGTCGATACTAAACTTGTTGTAGTTGGTGATGAGTTTACAAATAATGATTATATATACTCTATCCCAAACGATACGGTTATCAATACAGATGTAGCAAAGGTAGCATATAGGGAAAGCTCTATACCTATGTTGGTTGTGTTAGTAAATTATAATAATATTCAAATAAAATCAACACCATTGGTTTGGAGTGATAAACTTTTTGGTAAAAATGAGCATCAGTTAAATGATTACTATTTAGAGGTTAGCAATGGTAAATTTGAGTTTGAAAAAGCCAAAGAGAGTTATGGTGATATAGATGATGGTGTTGTATCTGTTAAACTAGATAGAAATCACCCAAATATTGATATATCAAGTTTATCTTTTAGCTCAAAAGTTTATCCAGATCTATCAGATTCTTTAAAATTAGCAAATAATTATATAGATTTTTCAAATTATGATAGTGATGGTGATGGTCATATAACATCAAATGAGCTGATCTTGACTTTCATTATAGCTGGTTATGAGGATTCTTATGAGGGGAGACATGTATCAAATGGTATTTGGGCTCATCAATATTGTACATCACCTAGCTACACACCAACTCTTGATGGTGTAACTATTATGGGGTGTGAAGATCAAGGTAAATATGCTTTGTTTGGCGAAAAACATAATATTATGAATCCTAAAGATGCTACTATCGGGATAATAGCTCATGAACTTGCTCACACAGCTTTTTCATTACCTGATCTTTATAACACTGCTGATACTAGTAGTGGTGGTATAGGTTTCTTTGGGCTTATGGGTGCTGGGTCTTGGGCAGTTCAAAATGGTTTTGAACCAGCTGGGAATACACCAACACATTTATCAGCTTGGTGTAAAGTATTTCTAGGTTGGATTACCCCTGTTGAGGATTTAGGGTTTGTCTATCTAAACGAAACATCATCAGATGATTCTAATATCGTAAAGATACCTATTAGTGCTAATCACTACTACCTTTTAGAAAATAGAAACAACAGTGGCTACGATAAAGGTTTATACTCCTTAGCTGGAATCTTTAATGGTGGTATCGCTATCTGGCATATAAATGAGAATCGATTAACTTATGAAAATTTAGCATATAATAGTGTAAATATATACACAGATGATAAGGGTGTTGATCTGGTTGAAGCTAGAGATACAGGTTTAGATTATAACACTAATGGTGGGGAGAGGGCATTGTTTTATTCACCAAATATTACAGCATTTGGGACTAAGATTACAGATATATCACAAAGAGGTTCTATGATGAGCCTAAATATAAACTAAGGATATTTATGAGATTTTTATCACTTCTATTTTTAATGGTTGAGCTTTTATATTCTGCACCAGCATTAAGTGTTGTTAGAGATTTTAGACAATCTGATGGTTCAACATTTCAAGCTAAAGCACAAGGGGATCAGTACTTAAACTGGATAGAGACTAAGGATGGTGATATTTTAAGATACAATGAAAATAGTAGAGATTTTGAGTATGCTACTATTAAAGATTCATCACTAAAACCATCTGGTAGTAGATATACTCAAAAAAGATATAGAGATAGTGTATCTATAAAAAAGATAGATAAAAATGAGCTATATAAATTATGGATGAAAAAGAAAAGAGAATCTAATTTAAAAAGATTCTCAAAGGAGTAACTATTTTGGTTTACTCTGCCATCTTTTCAACTTCATAGACAAATTTATCTACAAGTTCAGCTTCATCAAGGTTTGCGACAACTTCACCTTTAACCATAACTAAACCTTTACCTTTACCGTAAGCGATAGCTACATCAGCATGAGCTGCTTCACCTATCGCGTTTACTACACAACCCATTACTGAAACATTTAGTGGAGTTTTTATGTGTGCTGTTCTTTTCTCTATCTCAGCTACGGCACTTACTAAGTCTGCTTCAATTCTTCCACAAGTTGGGCATGAGATGATATTTAAACCATCAGGCATAGCTCCAGAATCTTTTAAAATCGCTCTTGCTACATTTATCTCTTCCTCTAATTCCCCAGTTATACTTACTCTCATAGTATCGCCAATTCCATCAAGGAGTAAAGCACCTAAACCGATAGAACTTTTTACAGTAGCATGAAAAAGTGTTCCAGCTTCTGTTACACCTAAGTGGAAAGGGTAGTGGTTTTTAGGTCTTAACATTCTGTATGAATCTACTGTTCTTTGAACATCACTAGCTTTTAGTGAGATTTTAATATCATCAAACCCTAAATCTTCAAGATATTTGATGTTATACTCAGCAGATGCTACCATCCCCTCAGCACTTTGACCATATTTGTTTAAAAACTCTTTTTCTAAACTTCCAGCATTTACACCGATTCTTATAGGTATATTTCTTTCTTGACAAGCTTTTACAACTTCAGCAACTTTTTGTTTTGAGCCAATATTACCTGGATTGATTCTGATACAATCAACAACTTCAGAAGCGATAAGTGCTAGTTTGTGGTTAAAATGTATATCAGCAACAAGAGGAAGTTCTATCTGCTCTTTTATAGATTTTAAAGCTTTAGCATCATCCTCATCAACAACAGCACAACGAACTATATCACAACCAGCAAAATGGAGTCTTTTTATCTGCTCAACAGTTAAATCTACATCACGAGTGTTTGTGTATGTCATAGATTGTGTACTAATAGGTGCGTCACCACCAACAGCTACATTACCAACAAATATTTTTTTAGTAGGGATTCTTTTTATCATAAATAGATTTTAGCTTGTTTGTGTTAATAAACCCAAATTATGAAAGGGGAAATTTGAAAATTGTAAGAGGGGGAGATGAACCCCCTTTATAGAAGTTTTAGAATTTAAAATCTAAATTTGTATATATATATCTACCTGGTTCATTTACAACCATAATATCTGTTGTACCTGAAGTTACAAGTGTTAAATCTACATAAGTGTTACTTAAAGCATAAGTCTCATCAAACATATTATTTACACCAAATGTAAAATCAAAGTTTTTGTTAACAGCGTGTTTAATTTTCATATTTACAACACTCCAGCTATCTAACACTTGCTCACCATTATCGCTATCTATTTTATCCCATTTATCAGAAGTTTGAACCTCTAATGTTGCGATAGAATTTTTTTTATACTCATAGTTTAATGCTACATTTGCTCTAAGTGGTGCTATATCTGCTAAATCTTTATCTGTTTGACCAGCTAAAGGTTGATCTTTCTCACCAACTTTATATGATAGACCCATATCAAATGTAATATCATCAGTAGCATAGATAGATGATGTGATCTCTGTTCCGTAGATTGTCGCATCTATATTTTCAAAAGCGTTTGTTGCTACACCTTTTTTGATATAGATATAATCACTAAGTTGAGAGTAGAAACCTTTGATTTTGAAGCTAAATAGTTCAGAAGATATCTCATAACCTAAATCTAACTCTCTGTTTGTTGTTTGATCTAGTGTATCAGTACCAACAACATTACCCATTGAACTAACAAAGTAAAGCTCTCTAGCATCAGGAACACGAGAAGCTTGACCGATTCCAACAAACATTTTACTATCAGAGTTTAGGTTGTATGTTGTTAATATATTAGCATTAAAACCTGTGTAGTCGTTATCTTGTAATGTACCATCATTTGTTATATCTGTTGAATCTATTCTAGCTCCAAAACTAACATCTAAATCACCAAATGATTTAAGTAGTTTAGCAAAAACAGCACTATTCTTAGTGATAGCATTGTCTATACTTTTTCTACCACCCATAAGAGGTAAACCATCTTTTTCATAGTGACCATCCCAGTTTCTCTCACTAAAATCTAAACCAAATACAAGTTTATGACCAGCTATGTTAAATGAGTTCTTAAGTTTTAAACCCTCCATATCTGTTGTTAACCAGTTTGTTATGATAGAGTTTGGTAAACCTGTTGTTGGGTTTGTCCCAGTTGATGATAATCTATAATCAGTACCCATTGGGTGATCTACATCAGATTTATAGTATTGGATATTTAGGTTTTCAAAACTATCAGTTATGTTATTTATGTTGTATTCAACATTATATATATTTGAATCATCATAGATAGCATCCATTTTAGAGTTTGGATATAACACATCATCACTTCTGTTTGCTGTTACACTAAGTTTAAGATTTTGATCCTCATTCACTTTTACAAAAGCTTTTGCCATTACACTTCTTTTTACATAAGCTCTCATATCTTTATATTTATCTTGATAAGCAGTTCCAGCTATCGTTGTACCAGCTACATAGTTAGATAGTTGTTGAGACATTGTGTTACCATCACCATCTTTATATTGATCACTAGATTCTGATGAAGCACTGATTAGTAAACGGATTTTATCGTTACCACCACTAGCAGTAGCACCAACTTTTTTATAGTTGAATGAACCATAAGCCATATTTACTTCACCATGAGCCTCTTTTGTAGGTGCTTTTGTTTTTATCTTGATACCACCACTCATAGTTCCAAATGTTTCAACATCATAAGGACCCTCGATAACTTCAACTTCATCGATTTGAGAAGCTAAAACATGAGAAACTGGTGGATCCATTCTATTTACACAAGCACCACAAGTTTTTGTGCCATCCACTTCAACTGAGATGTTATCTCTTTTTTGACCACGGATATATATATCATTGGCAATTCCACTACGGCGATTCATATCGATACTAGGAATAGTCGTACTTAAAGCTTGAGCTAAATCTGCTGATACTTTAGCTGTTTGGCTAACTTCAGTTATAAGAGTTGATTCAACATCGATTTGTGTTAATTCAATTTCTGTCGCATAAAGTGAAGTTAAAACCACTATAGATAATGGAATTAATTTTTTCATATATATAACCTTCAAAACATTTTCGTAATAATATAAAGTTTGTGTTACAAAACTGTTAAATTTAGATAAAATTTTATTTATGGATAAACTACAAAAGATAAAAAAAGTAATTATGATAGCTTTAGGGTTCACACTTGCGACATATCTCATCATGAGTGGGATGGCGATGTTAGATCAAGAATCTTCTAAATCAGATGTTGTAGAGAAAACAAAATAAAAAGTTTACAAGGGTTATAAAACTATGGAAGTTAAAAAATACTACGACAATATAAGTATAGCAAAGAGAACAAAAATGGGTACATTTTTTGTTGCTCAACACGATAAACAAAATATGCTAGAGTTGGTTTTAAAAAATCATCTAAATAAGCAGATTATCATCCTCACAAAAAGTAAAAAAAGTGCTGATGAATTGTATTTTTACTTAAAAGATTTAGGTTTAAATTGTTTTGCTATACATGGAAATCATAAAAAAGATGTTGTTGAAAAAACTGTTAAATCTTTTAATGATAAAGAGTTAAACATACTTATAACAACAGATATGATTTTACAATCTGTAACAGTTGAAAATATAGAGTTGATAATAAACTACGATCTACCAATAGAGGCAGATAACTATTTTAAAGCTTTAAAACTTGTTGATGAGGTTGGTGAATCTATACTGTTTGTATCTCCTGATGATGAAAAATTATTGACAAATATAGAGTTTCTAATTAAGATGGAGATTGAGGAGATGGTGATGGAAGGGTTTACTCCAACACCTTTTATACCGAAAAATAAAACTAAAAAAAAGAAACCTCGTCATAAGAAAATAAAAGTAGATTCTAAAAAAAATAGTTCTAAACAATAATATCTATGATTAAAATTGATATAACAAAACAACTTCACGGTAGTGTAGGGGAGATGTTATTGGAGCTAAACTTAGAGGTAGAATCTGGTGAGTTTATAGCTCTTAGTGGAAAAAGTGGAAGTGGAAAAAGTACATTTTTAAGAATCTTAGCTGGTTTGGAGAAAGCTGATGGTGTTATCGATGTTGATGGCTCTATTTGGCAAGATAAAGGTGGTAGATTTTTAGATGTTCAAAATAGGGGTATAGGTTTTGTTTTTCAAGATTATGCTCTTTTTGAGAATATGAGTGTTGAAGAGAATCTACTCTTTGTAAAAGATGATAAAAAATTAGCTCACTATCTTTTAAGTGTGACAGAACTTTATGAGCTTAAAAACCGTTTTCCAAATAGTTTAAGTGGTGGTCAAAAACAGAGAGTTGCTTTATGTAGAGCTTTTATGAATAAACCAAAACTCTTACTTATGGATGAGCCGTTTTCAGCATTAGACTCAACTATGAGGTTAAAACTACAAAGTGAGCTTTTAGCTCTACATAAAGAGTTTGGCTCAACTACAATAATGGTATCACATGATCCTAGTGAGATATATAAACTAGCATCTCGTGTGGTTGTTTTAGAAGATGGTAAAGTTTTAGATTATGGATCTGTAAAGGATATACTTTTACAAACAAGTGGCACTCAAAAATTCTCTTTTGAGGGTGAAGTTTTAGATATAGTAAAAGTTGATGTTATCTATGTTGCTATCATAGCGATAGCTCAACAGATAGTTGAGGTTATTATAACTTCAAATGAAGCCAAAAGTATAACTATCGGCTCCAAAGTGAGAGTAGGGACTAAAGCTTTCTCCCCAACACTATTTTTAAAACTCGATAGCTAAAAGAGTTAGACCTGTACGACCAAACTTTTCTCTGTAAAGTTCACACTCTTTCTCTTCAACTTGTGAAAAACCTAACTTTTCATAAAGTAGTTTAGATTCTAGTGAACCTATCTCTATGATAGTTTGAGCGATTCTGTAACCTTTAAGTCTAGCAGTTAGTAGTGACTTTTGCATTAATGCTTTTAGTACACCAACATCTATAAAACCATCAACCTCTTCCATATAGTCAAACATTAGTGTTCTTTTGTTAAGGTTGAAATCACACTCATATATAACCTCTAATGTTTCAGCTATATCATCAGCACATCCACACTCTTTTAGTGATTCTATAAAAACCTCTTTAGTTGCGATTCTAGGTTCATAGCTACATAGTGTACCAACATTCTCACCATCAAGTTCAGCTATCAAAAAATTGTTATAATGGCAATGGTTTTTTGTGTTTACTTTTGTAAGCTTTTCCAGTTTAGTAAGTAAAGCCTCATCACTATCTTCATTAAAGATTAAGTCATAGATTCCCTCTTTCTTACCAGCTCTACAACTTTGTAGCATCATCTGTGCTAAAAAGGCAGAATCATCTTCATTTGCTTTTCTTATTTTAATACTCATAATTTTTTCCATAGTTTATTTAATTCATATATTTGGTAATAGTAACATATATTATGATAAAATCTCTCTTAATTTGAACTAATTTGATAAATTTTTGATAATTGGAGTAGTAAGGGGTTTTTGTAGTGTTAAAGAGGTGGAGGTTACTCCTCCTCTTTACTCATATGATCTTTTGCTTCGATACCAAGCAGAGAAAGACCAGTTTTTAGTGATAAAGCTACAATTAAAAACAGTTTTAAAAGTTTAGCTTCATCTTCACTTCCAATGATTCTACAATCGTAGTAGAACTTATGAAGTGATGATGCTAACGATTTTAAGTAATCAGTTAGCTTTTGAATCTGACGAGAATTAAAAGCATCCTCTATAACCTCAGGGAGTAATAGAGCATCAAACAGTAGGCTATCAGCATTTTCATCAAGTGATTTTAGGCTAGATGCTAAGATCTCATCTTTTGAGAATTTAGATTTGCCTAAAATAGTTTGAATCCTAGCATGAGCATATTGTATGTAAAAGATAGGGTTTGAGCTATCTTGTTTTTTAAACTCTGATAAATCAAACTCTAAAGCAGTATCTGATTTTTTAGAAGCAAAGATAAATCTAAGAGCATCACTTCCAATCTCTTCAACAATATCACTCATAAGAATCACATTACCAGCTCTTTTACTCATTTTATATGGTTCACCATCTTTAAGTAAAGATACCATTTGAGATAGTAGAGTTTCAAGCTTAGAAGAATCGTAACCTAAAAACTCAATAGCAGCATTTACACGAGCTATATAACCGTGATGGTCAGCACCCCAAATGTTGATATAGTGGTCATAACCTCTCTCAAACTTTTGGTTATGGTAAACAATATCACCAGCCAAGTATGTAGGTCTTCCATCTTCACGAACAACAACTCTATCGTTATCATCACCTTTAGACTCAGAAGCTATCCATACTTTTCCATCTTTTTTGTAGATACCATCACCCATCTTCTCCATAACTCTATCCCAGTCAGAATAAAGTGAAGATTCGTTTACAAATGTATCAAAGTTTATGTTTATATCTGCTAGAGATGAAGTGATAATCTCCATAACACCATCTTTAGCCCAAAGTGCTAACTCTTTTTGGCGAGATTCATCACTTAAGATCTCTATACCAAATTTTTCAACAGCACCTTGTGCTAAATCTTCTAAGTAATCACCACGATAGTAAGATTCTGGATACTCCACTTTCTCTTTTAGGATATTTTCACGACCAAAAAGTTGGATAGATAAACCAAGCAGGTCTATCTGATTTCCAGCATCATTTACATAATACTCAGCAGTTATATCGTAACCTAGATGTTTTGCTAGTTTATAAAGAGTGTCACCATAAACAGCACCACGAGCATGACCAATATGTAAAGGTCCAGTAGGATTAGCACTTACAAACTCTAAAAGTATTTTTTGATTTTTCTCTTGCTTACCAAATTTAGTAGGGTTATCTAAAGCCCATACAGCATACTCATTTAAAAAATCTTCACTTAAACGGAAATTTAGATAACCTTTTACAGCTTCTACATTTGAAAATACAGATGTGTCATCATCAAAAGATGAAGCCAAATCTTGAGCGATAATCATAGGTGATTTTCTTAACTCTTTTGCTAATGAAAAAGCGATTGGAGTAGCAAAGTGACCAAAAGAGCGATCTTTTGGTTTCTCTAAAACAACTTCATGACCAAATTTTTCTCTTAAAAGAGATGATACGCGTTGTTTCAAGATACTATGCTTGTGTTGTAGTTGTTTTAGGTGCTTGAGTAGATGCTACTTCTTCGTTACCTTCAACTTTTTTTGGCTCTTGTGTTGCTACTTCGTCGATATCTTTCATTTCACTTTTGAAATTTTTGATTCCCTTACCAAGACCTTTTGCTAAATCAGGTATCTTTTTAGCACCAAATAATAGCACTATAATTCCGAAAATTATTAATAGTTCTGTTCCACTAGGCATTCCCATATTTTATATCCTTCTTGTTAGATTAATTGATGAGAGTATATCTACAATTTGCTGTGACTACTCTTATCATAAATAATTATATATTTTTACTGTTCTATATCTTCCCATTTTTGAACAAATTCATTTATTTTATCAGTTGGGATTTTTACTCTTGCTGTTATCGCTATCTGTTTTAATACACTAGCAGCCATATCTAAATCATCATTGATGATAAGATAATCATATTCAGAGATTCTTTGTACCTCTCTTTTTGCCATTTTGATTCTTGTTGCTATAACTTCTTGAGAATCTGTTGAGCGGTTATCTAATCTTTTTTTCAATTCTGAAAGTGTTGGTGGTGTGATGAAAACAGATGTTGTTATATCACCCAAACGGTTGTTAATAGCAGTATTTCCTTGAACATCAATGTCAAAAATAACAAGTTTACCTTTACTTAACGCTTCACGAACAGGTTTTAGTGATGTTCCATAGTAGTTACCATGAACAATAGCATGTTCTAAAAAGTTATCATTCTCAATATCTTTTTTAAATTCATCTTCACTTACGAAATGGTAGTGAACACCATCAACTTCACCATCTCTAATGGGGCGGGTAGTTGTTGAGATGGAGAAATAGTAATCACCTATATCGTTCTCAATCTTTTTTATAAGAGAGCTTTTTCCCGCTCCACTTGGACCTGATAAAACTAAAACAACACCATTTTTTTTATACATTAGTTATCACCTAGAGTTATATTGATACTTATTTTCATACCTTTTAATGAAGCAGCAACATTTTTATCTGTTAGAGCTTCAAGTAGAGTTTTTAGTTGAGCTACACCATCATTTTCTGTTGAAGTATCAACATCTATATTCTCTTGTGTAACTGGTTCTGGAGTAGGAGTTATAGCGATATCTTCACTCTCTACATTTTCCTCTTCAACTTCATCATCAACCTCTTCACCAATAGCAATTTTTAATTCCCTTGTTGTTAATGAATCTATATCTTTTGCGACAATATTGATAAGTGTCTCCTCATCAACTTCACTATCTAACTCCTCTTGACTTAGATCATTTACAGCATCTTCTATCTGTTGTTCCAAATTCTCATCCTCAAAATTATTCTCATCTTCATCGATAGTTATCTCATCATCTAAAGGTTGTTCCTGATTCTCTAAAACATCATCTTCAAGCTCATCATCGATAGAGATTTCGTCGTCCAAAGAATCTTCATCATCGTTGAATGATATTTCATCATCAGATGAATCATCTTCAAGCTCATCATCGATAGAGATTTCGTCATCTAAAGAATCTTCATCATCGTTGAATGATATTTCATCATCAGATGAATCATCTTCAAGCTCATCATCGATAGAGATTTCGTCATCTAAAGAATCTTCATCAT
>Ga0256837_1000890_pt1 | contig 22541 bp, 25 predicted proteins | sample 4562384metaG_FD_185976 | JGI IMG/M metagenome (GOLD analysis project Ga0256837, IMG submission 185976) | Hydrothermal vent microbial communities from Guaymas Basin, Mexico - 4561-384 | ecosystem: Environmental > Aquatic > Marine > Hydrothermal vents | place: Mexico: Guaymas Basin | collected...
AGATAAAAAATAAAACTTTGTTCCACTCTCTATAAGATCGTAAGCCTCTTTTGTTTTATCTATATAAAGGTAATTTTTATTTATTATCTCACTAAATGTTTGGATTCCTATGGGTAATTTTTTCATATTTGACATTTTAAAATTTATCTATAATTTTTGATAGTGTCACAAAGAAACCCATAGCAACTATAAGTAACATCATATTTTTGTTTAATGCTTTTTGAATTGTAATTTCTATTTTATTTTCAAATGTTTCAAATCTTTGCTCAAATGTTTCGAACCTCTGTTCAAATATTTCGAATCTTTGTTCAACTTTCTGTTCTAAAATAACAAATTTCTGTTCTAAAAATTTAAAATCATTTTTTAAACTTGATACATCAGCAGTTACCTCATTTAATTTTAAATCTAAATGATTTATATGATTGTATTGAGATTTTAATAAGAGTGTATTTATATCTTCTTGAGTTAAAGGTTGATTGTTTCCAAATTTTTCCTCTATCTCTTTAACTTTAGGTGTTATCATACTGATAAGCATATCATCTACTTTTGTTTTATCCATCATTATCCCCCCCCACTATCTCATTAAAAAAACTTTCATAACCATTTTTAAGTTTCTTCATATCTAATCTCTTTCTTATATACTTCATTATAGCCAATGATTTATTTTCATATGCTTTACTATCTAAATTATGTAATGTTTCTATAACTTTTATATATTCTGTTTTGTTATTAAGTGGTATATCCCATCCACCATTTACTTTATCTAAATTCAACCATGGTGTTTGATCACTTATGATTGGTATAAGTCCTGCTTGCATAGATTCAACTATCACATGACCAAAATTTTCAGATAAAGTTGGAAATAAAAAAGCATGATACTCTCTCATCTTATTTACTATCTCATTTTGAGCTAAACTACCTTTATAAGATACTTTTATATTTTTTGGCATTGTATTTATGATAGATTCGCACTCATCCCAATACTCTTTATCTTCTTTTGGTCCATATATATCAAAGCTAATATTAACTTTAACCTCTTTTAATATCTCTAGTGCAAAATGAAGATTCTTTTTTCTTGATACTCGTGATACAAATATAAGTTTTAATTCATCTTCATTTTTATGTAATGGTTTAAAGTCGTTTATCTTTACAGCATTTGAAAGTTGTGTAATATTGTCTATGCCAAATAAATCTTTTATACTTTTTGTTTCTATAACATCAGTAGAATGAAAATATATACCATTATAAAGTTTCAATAATTTATAAATAAATAGGTAAATTGACTTTTTAGTTTTTTTTATATTTAAAGCATTTTCTTGAAGTTCACCACGAGGAGCTACTATAAGTTTTTTATTATAATTAATTTTATTTAAGATCATAACAATTTGTGTAGTTTTTGAAAAAAAACTATTTAGATATAATAGATCAGGATTAAACTCATCTATCACTTTTGATATACTAACTTTATCCATAGAAGATAGGTATATGACATTAAACTCTTTATATTTAGTTGTTTTATCACTTACTATTCCATCATATACTTTAGTATCTCCAAAGTCATGATTTAGTGTACAAATCAATATATCAAAGCCATCATTTAACAAATGTACAAGATTAGCAGTAGATGTAACTGGTCCACCACCTTTAAAGCCGGGTAAGAAACTATCTGCGAATATTAGTATTTTTTTCATCTATTTAAATTTTCTATTATATTTTTATCTATCTTACTAAATGCAAATACTTTATTGCCTAAGTCTTTTAAACTTGCTCCTATATGATAAACTTCATTTTTATCTATGATTAAAAATCTATCATGATATTTAGTTGATATTTTAACTTCTAAATTTTTATATTTTGAGAATAGTGTTAAAATAGTATCATCAATATATCCATCTATTAAAACAATCTCTTTTTTAGCACTTTTCAATAAATTATTTACAAACATATAAGCATCCCAAATTTGCCCATCATAAAATATACCTTGCTTTAATTCTAATTTATCATTTTTAATCTTAGACTTGACCATTTGCATATCATTTTCTAAATTTAATAATCTTTGCTCTGTAATTTTATGAGTATTTATTGAATAACCATTTACGATATATTGTTTAAGTATTTTTGTAGCCCATTTTCTAAATTTTATTGCTTTTTGAGAATTAGTCCTATACCCAACAGATAATACTACATCTATACTATAAAACTTTACGGGCTTATCGGAATTTGCAATATGCATTTTTTGCATATTGCTTTTTTCATCAACTTCACCATCTTGAAAAATTTTATTTATATGTCTACTAATAACACTTTGATCTTTTTGAAAAAGTTGGACAATTTGTTTTTGAGTGAGCCATACTGTTTCATTTTTATCATCAACTGAAACTTTTAGTTCAATTTCTCCATTATCATATACTATTATTTTATTATTTATATTGTCTTCTAACATATTACACCTCGTATTATAAAGTTATATTTCTATTACATGTAAATATATCAAAACTAATATTTAATAAATTCACAAGATTAGCAGTAGATGTAGCTGGTCCACCACCTTTAAAACCGGGTAAGAAACTATCTGCGAATATTATGATTTTTTTCATCTTATAATTTAAAGCTTATAAATCATATGATTTTTTTAATTTTATTTACTAATTGATCACCAAGGATATCTTTAATAAATTTTTTAATTTTTACTTTTAAACCAACATCATATTTAATATCATATTGACTATTAAATGATATTAATATTGTTTTTACTTTTTTATCATAAAAATATCTTTTTAATTTTATTTTACTTAATAAATTAATATCTCCATATGATAGTGATGTATCCCATATATGATATGATATGGATTCTTCTAAAAATGGCTCAATTTCTTTTTTAACATAATCATAATCAGAAGCTGGAAAACTAATACCTTTTAATTTTTGATTCTTAATCATCATTAAAAGTTTTGGAATCAATTTTTTATCCTGTAATCCAATAGGATGTATTGTATTATATCCATCATTAGAAATTTTAAAAAATATATCATCATTAAGGTATGCTTCAAAAACAACTTTTTCTTTAAAACTATATTTTTTATTCAATTTATTTAAATATTTAATAATATTATCTATGTTGTCTTTATTCAAATTTTTAAAATCAAACCAAATCTTATTTATATTTTTATTATTTAATAAAAATGTATCTAAAGATAAAAAAGTTTGTACAGAATCATCATGACCAACTATAATATATGGATTATTATTATTTTCATAATAATATAAATCTACTTCATATCCATTCAAATTATATTTTTCTATATCTTTAAGTTTTCCTATTGTATCTACACGATGTGGTAAAATAATATTATTTTTATTTAATAAATGTAATAATTTAATATTATTTTTTCTGTTATACTTATAATTTAATTTATTTATAAATTTAATTTTATTATGTAGTAAATGAGTGTTATTTATATCTAATTTGAAGTTTATATTTGATAAATCATATTCACTATTATAATGATTTGTATAAATATTATTTAACCCAATAACAGTATCATATATAAAATCGTTAGTATATAGTTTACTAATATTGTTTTTCAATATATTATATTTATCAGAATAAATCTTTTTATAATGCTTTGAAAACCAAATTATCATTGGTATTTCAGTCATTTCGAAAGTAAAATCATCTGGATTATGTCCTTTATTATTTGTTACATCTTCAGAATGGTCTGAAAAATATATTAAATTAGATATTGTATTTGAGTTTTTTAAAATAGAAATTATTTTATGTAAAATATAATCATTATACAATACACTATTATCATACGTATTAGTTTTATAAGAATCTAATTTATTACCAAATATAGCATTATCCCATTCTATAAATTTATTATATTTATTTGGATACCTTAAACTATACTTAGCATGACTACCCATAAGATGAATAAAAATTATTTTATTCTGATTTATTTTTTTATTTGTTATAATATCCTTAAAATAAGGTATTATATTTTCATCATAACTTATATCATTATCTAGTTTTTTATTACGTACTGAGATTAAATGATCTACTTTTTTAGCAATCGCACCAACTAAATTATCATTTGGACCCATTAATCTTTGATTAGTAATCCAATATGTTTCATAATTAGCATTTTTAAATATATCAACTAGAGATAATGATTTAAAAAAAACTTTTTTATTCAACTGATTTGCTTCTGTTAAACTATAGGATAAGGTAGGCATAGTGGTAACACTATTTGAATAAACATTTTGAAAAATTAGTATATCTTCCTTATTTAAAAAAGGTGTTGTTTTTCTTAAATATCCATACAAATTCATATGATTTTTGTTTAAAGATTCTCCTATAACGACAACAGTTACTTCATTATTATTAGCTTTTTTAGTTTTTAAATCAACTTTTATATTATCTCTTTTCGTAATTATTTCATTAAAAAGTTTTAATTCTTTTTTATATTCTGTATATCCATTAAATATAAAATTTATGAGTCTTATATTTCCCAGATTTAATAATATAAGAAAAAGAAACAAAGTAAATATAAAAAACTTTATATTTACTTTTAAAGTTTTCTTGATATTTTCATTTATATAAAATATAATAGCAAAAATAGCAGGTGTAATAATAGCTAAAAAAACACTTATATTAATATTATCAATGATATACTCATAAATTTCAATATGATCAGTTTGATAAATTGTATATAATATATCTTGACTTAATGGTTGTAGATAATATAAATAATATCCTATAAATATATATAATGTATATATTATTGGTATGAAAATACAAATAGTAAATAGTAAATATAAACTTTTACTTTTACTTTTATATTTTTGTACTATTAAAATAATAAATAATGAAATCATTAATATACTAATACTGAATAAAAGTACACTTGGTATACCATATTTAAAGCCTATTACACCTAAAGTTAATTTTTCTGTAATAATATATTCAAATAATATTAATAAATTTATTATTGCCATAAATTTATAATTTAAACTAAATAAATAATAAATACTTATATACCATATAATTGGAATAATTGATAAAACAATAATTCTATAAGAATCCAAACTAGATAAATCTCCAAATAAATTTATTGATGTAAACATATAAAATAAAACAAAAAAACTTAAAATATGTATTATGATCTTTTTCATTTTGTATTTCCTTTAGTTATAATATTCTTTCTCAGCCAAAATAGCATTAATATATTTAATATTAAATATGCTAAAAATGTTGAAAATGCAGCCGCAATAATTCCATACTCTAAAATATAAAAATTTAATAAAAAATTTGTTATAGATGCTATAATAAATATCTTTGCATGAACATCTAATCTTTTTAATAAAATAAAGTACATACTCATAGCAGTTTGAAAGACTGTTGAAAATATTCCCGCAATCAATATCAATAATATTGAATAATAATTATCATTATAAATAATATCTTTTTCTACAATTAATGTAAAAATATCTCTTGGTAAGATAATCAAAATCAAAAAAGACATTAAGCTTATAATCATAAATTTTATAAGATAACTTTTTAGTAAAATAAAACCATCTTCTTTATTTTCTTCATATTTTTTTAATACAATAGGATTAACATAAGTACCAAAAACCATCCCTAATATTTGTGCGAATCCTGCTACTTGTGCTAAAATAGCATATATTCCAACATCTTCAGAACTCATAAAGTAGTCTATAAAATATCTATCACTAAAAGATATACTCCAACTAAAAACAGCAGAAAACATTATTGGATATGCATATATAAAATATTTTTTTTGATTTTGTATATTAAATTCTATTTTAAATGGGTATTCTTTCAAATATATTGAAATAATAATAAAAGCTATTATATATCCAACTACAAGACCTATTAAAAGTGATTCTAATGTTTCATATAAAATATAAAATATAATTGGAAATATAAACTTTGCTAAACCTTCCATTAATTTTAATATAAAATATCTCTTTCTTTCCATATTCAATAAAAATATTTGTTGATTTAAAGAGTAGTTATTTGAAAATAGAAAATAAATATATAGTAATATATAAATACTATTATCAAATCTATCACCATAAAATAGATATAAACTATATATCAATACAATACTGATTAAATTAACACCAATAAGATACGTTCTAAATTCATTTATCAATAATAATTTATTTGAAGAATTGAAAAACCTCATAAATGATTGAGATGGTATAGATAAGAAAATTTGAGATAATGCTACTACAAAGGTACTTAGTATTATAAAATCACCATAATCACTTTTATTAACTTCATATGATACATACCTTATATATATTAATTGTAAAATAATCGGAATTAAAATTGTTAAAATTGTTATTCTTAAATTTTTATTTCCCATAGATAATTGTCATACCTTTTATTAACATATTTTCTTTATCAATTGTTTTTTCTAATTTCGAAAATTCTTCTTTATATTTTTTACTAAATTCTATAGCTCTAGGTTCTAATAAAGCAGAAGTAAACTTCTTATAAAATCCTGCCATCTCTAATTTATCAATATACTCTTTTGGTTTTAAATATGAAAAAAGATTATTGTTTATCCATGTTCTACCATCTTCTTCATTATGATTAAATTCTCCAAAACCATCTAAATATGTATGATATTTATCTTGGTCTAATTTAATATGATTGTAACCATTTTTCAAATCATCTCTACCTGAAATATGATCCCCACCCCAACAATACCAAAGTGGTCCAAAATTTGCATATAAAATACCATCTGTTTTTAATATTCTATATAACTCTTTCATAGCATCATCAAACTTATTTATATGTTCAAAAACAGCATCTGAACCAATAATATCAATACTTTCATCTTTTATCATACTCATATCTAAAATATCTGCTTGATAAAATTCTAATATTGTATCATATTGATTTCTATATTGTCTTTTTCTCATACTCCATGCTTGTTCATAATTAAAATAATCTATAGATATAATTTTTTTGGGATTATATTTTAACCAACTTTCAAGATCTCTACCTGTACCTATACCTATAATTAGAACTGTCGCATCTTTTATATTTTTATATTTATTAATTCTCTTTCTTTGAGCTTCATAGTCTGTACCTCTATCTGTTTCGTAAACCATATCAAAATCAAGTTTCTCTTTAAGTGAATATTTCTTTTCCAATGAGTTTTGTTTTGTATTATTCCAGATAGGATATATAATATTTCTTACTATTTTTTTAAATTCTTCTTTAAAATTACTCTGTTGTATATAAAAACCTTTTGGTGTTTTATCTTCTTTATCTAGCATTTATATCTACCTTATCTTGTTTATATAATTGTTTTACTCTATTCTCATAATTATCATCTCTTATTTTATAATTATCAAATGTCTTTTTTGCTTCATTACTCATATTTTTTAATATATCTCTATTATCACTTAAAAAGTTTATTCTTTCTTTTATTTGATCTGAATTTCTAATATCAATAATATATCCATCTTTAGCTTCTGTAATAAAATCTCCTGCACCTACATTTTTTGTAATTATGACTGGTAAACTACAACCCAAAGCTTCAAAAACAACCATACCAAACCCCTCATCTATTGAAGGAAGTACAAATAAATCACATCTTTCATAAAAATCTTCCATATCGTCTAAGTACCCTATGATCTCTATAGTATCATCACCATCTATTAAATTCCATATTTTTGATACTTGTTGTAACTCTTTTTTAGAAGTTTTTAAAAGAAGTTTTTTATTTGGTATATCTATCTCTTTCCAAGCTTGTAACAAGTATAAAAAACCTTTTCTTATAATATTTCCCCCTGCACTACCGACAACAAATTCTTCACTATTATAATCTCTATTATAATTTCTTTTTGGAATGAAATTTGATTCAAGAGCTACATTGTATAATTTATCTTTAGGAAATCCATTTTCTATAAATGAATTTAAAGTATAGTTTGAGCATACAACTATTTTATCTGCTAATTCAAATTCTCTAATGATTCTATTTAAGAACCATTGACTATGCTCTTCAAACGGTATACCTAATATTTCTGATTCTTCTTTTAAGAGTTTATCTTGATAATATGGATGAGGACATGATTTTTCTATAAAAATAGTAGTTCCATTTTTTTTTGCTTTTCTTATACTATATAGTCCAAAAGATGACCAAGCATGTAAAATATCAGACTTTTTCATAATAACAGAAGATAACATATCGAATATTACTGCACTAGATTCTTTAAAAAAGGCACCTTGTGCCTTTTTTGTAAAAGCTGATACTATCGCAGATAGCAATGGTACAAAATATAACTTTACATACTTTGGATGTTTAAAATTCCATCTATTTTTTGGCGAAGAAGAATATATATTTACCTCATATTTTAATTTAGATAAAATATTTACCACTAAACCAGAATGGAATCTAGTCCCTGCTAGAATATTAACTTTCATACTATTGCCCTCGTTTTATTATAAACATTAAAAAAAGATTTAAACTCTCCATAGCTCATCGCTATTTGCTCAACACTATATACATATGACATAGTAATTGTTTCTAAAAAAATATTTTTAAAAGATTGCTTTGCTAATTGATAACCTTTAAATAGATTAGGAAATATAAAAATCAACATTACGAACCTTTTAATAGCTTTTAATGTAGCTATTAAAAATATTTTCTTAAAACTCCACTTATCTATAAATCTTCTAACTTGTGGTGTCCCCTCACCTCGTCCCATTCTAATATTCCAAAACTCTTTAAAAGTTGATGGAGCGATATGTTCTATAACTATGGTATCATCATATATACCATTACAATTATAATTTCTTAACTCATCCATAAGTCTAACATCTTCTCCAGCTACAATAGGTACTAAATCATTTGATGGAAAAAGTGAAGTTTTCATTAATATATCTTTTTTTACAGAAAATCCTTCTGTCCAAAAATATTTTAATTCTTGCACCAATATTTTATAAAACCCTTGATAATTTTTATTTAAGAAATCTAATTCTACAAATCGAGCATACATACTATCTAAATTTTTTACATTAGCAAAAACACTTACAGCTTCATAGCCATTAATATAATGCTTATTTATTTCATAAATAAAATTTTTAGGTAAATGAACATCAGCATTTAAAATAATAACTACATCACAATCAGAAGCTTTTATACCTATATTTCTAGCTTCACTTCTCCCACTTCGTTTTTCTGGGATAATTAGCTTTAATTTATTACCTACATATTTTCTGATTATATTAGGTGTATTGTCATTAGAATCATCTACTATGATAATATCATAATTTTCATAATCTATATTTATTAAGTATTGAATTGTATCTTCTATATCATTCTCTTCATTATATGTTGGTACTACGATAGTATACTTTAGTTTAGTTTCTTGCACTATTATCCTCCAAAAAAATCTCACTTGCTTTTATTTTATTTAATAAATATGGTTGTTGTATTATTTTATATGGGAGTGTTATTTCTATATTTTCTTTATCTATCTCTTTAATATTCAATATAAATTTTACATCTTGCTTAACAAGTTCTAATGATGCACTTACTATATATTTATATATATTTAAGATATTTTTATTTGTTCTATTCATACTATTTAAAGTTAATATCTTGATAAAAAATATATAAATAAATGGGTTTATGGCAATGTTGTCATAAAAAGAAAATTTTTCAGCTATTTCATTTGAATTTTGTACTAAATTATACTTTTTTATAGGTAAACTCACAGAATTTTGATATTCACTAGCACCTATAATTGATATATTTTTCCTTGTATCAAGATGGTGAAAAGCACCAGCAAAACATTGAGTTAAAAATAAAAATGTAGTGTTTGTCTTAGAAGCAATTGATTCAAAAAAGCATGGTGTTATATAGCTTCCATCTTTACCATTATGTAAACCTTCTATATTTCCATGTCCACTTGAAAAGAAAATCAAATTTTCATTAGAATTTCTATGAAATTTTCTAAATTCTGCTATATCCTCAAATATAGAATATTTTTTAATGTACTCTTTAAAAGTCAAATTATCTTGAAAGATTTTATTGTTTGTTTTAGTATTTAAGTATTCTAATATATCTAAATCTATATATAGATATATTTTCTCTCTTACAATATTATTTTTCACTAAAATAAACAATATAAAAAATAAATCATTAAGATGTCTAAAATCTCCCTCATCACCCAATTTTGTACCAGAATATAAAACAAAATGATTTAGCTTATCAAACATAAACATTTATATATCGACCTTTAAATCTCTGTATGAATCTAATATCTTACTTTGAATAACAGGATATTCTATCTCAAAATCCAATGGTTTATAAACAAGCTTACTCATATAAGATTCAGATTCTTTTAATACAGCACCATTATTATCTAACAATACAATATTTCTATGAGTATTGTCATTAGGATATACAATGTATGTCAATTTTTTTAAGCTAGAATCTTCTAGTATAAGGTTGATATATTCTTTTGCTTCTTTATCTAACAGATGGATAGAACTCATACCACTTCTTATCTCTAGTTCTAAATTTATATCTAATTTTGATAATTTATCTTTTAATTTCATTTTAGTATCTCCTCATATTTTTTTCTATTAAACATATTAAAAATTCCACCCTCTGTAGAATTATACACATTAAAACCTATTTTCTTACAATACTCACTAAAACATATCCAATTTTTAAGGCTTAAATACATCATATATAAATCTTTTATACTTTAGTTTATCATTCATATTTCATATATCCTTATGCTTCTTTTTTCATCCATAAATATATCAACACATATATATTTATCATCATGAGATATCTTAGGGTGTAAATCACATCTACATCCAGAATTAGCAAATTTTTCATTATGTTTAATTTTATCAATAACTTCAATTCTGTTATTTTTCAAATTACACTTATATAGTATCTCATTAAAACTATCATTTTTATCAGGGTATATATCTGTAACCATAATATTGTCATCACTTTTTAAAAAAGATGGATGCCCATCATATTTTAAAGATTCAGTAAATATTTTTTCTTTATAGTTTGTTTTATCTTGAAATAATATATAGCTATCTCCACTAATTATATTGCCCATAGAACTATTATGAGCTATAAATTTATGATAAATTGGTAAAAGTGGCTTTATAAAATACTTAGCTATATTTTTATATTTTCTTAAACTATTTATAGGATTTGATACCCCTCCCCATCCCACTATCTCTTTATCATTTTTCCAAAAAAAATGACTCATCCTACCACTATCATTTAATAAATATAGCTCACTACCATCTATATTTACACTATAAAATCTAGCATAAATATCACCTGTTTTCATCTTCCATCTATGTAAAAAAACAAACCTTTCATTGCTTGGTGATATCATAAGATGTTCTATGTAATGAATAGCATTTTCCATATTTGATAAAGGTTTATTACTTAGAAGAGTTTTCATATTTAAAATCTGATTTATATCTTTTGTTTCTATATCTATATACCAAATACCATCATTTATATCTATATCTATTTTTTTATCTGTATTTTCAACACCTTGATAATTATATCCACCTCTATACCAATAATGTCGTTCATTATCTATACATAAAGCAAATTTACCATTATGGCTCATTGTATAGTATGCCATTGGTAATATATCTTTTTCTTTTGTTTCTATATCCATTATAATCGTTACAAATTTATTATCAACTTTATCATTATAAATTATTTTTTTATCATGATAAGGTGCTAACCATTGGAGCATACATCCTTGTTGCCAATTCCATGCTTTTGTATTTGTTAATTTTATAAAATCACCACTATGTTTCCAATCAAAATATCCAATCTCTAAAACATCATCTTTAGTTGGCATCCTATCTATAAAAGCACTCTTACATGCTAAAAGTTTAGTATTATCTCTATTTAAAGGTGATTTATCGTAATAACCAAAAAAATAATTAGAATCTTTTGGTGTTTGAAATAGTTTTTTCATTATTTAGTTAAAACCAACTCATTTGTTCTTACTAAAAATTGATTTTTAATAGTTGGATAATTTAAGATCTTAAAACCATTTGCTTTGAAATATAGGATTGCCATAAACGGGTCAATACTATTACAAGCATCAGAATCAGATTGCCAAAAAATCTCATAATTTGCTTTTATTTTTTTATATCTTAAATTATCTATAAAGCTATTTTCATTTACCATATATCTTACTAAATAGTATAATCTTTTTGGAATTACATAAGATAATCTAAATAGAAGATTTTCTCTTATTGGGATACTCACTTTATACATTTTACCAAGAATATTAAAATTAGAATAAGGTCTGACTTGATACCCATTAGCTGCCCAAGGTCTGCATTGCCAAGCAGGATTAAACACAATCACCCCCCCACTTTCAAGACTCGTTTCATCTCTTTAAGAGCTGTATCAATATCCGGAATATGTTCAAAAACTGCATTAGTAAATATCAAATCAAATGTATCATTTTCAAAAGGATAAGGTTCTTTATCTTTTATTACTATATATGGTTTGTGAAAATATTTTTTAGAATTTTCAGTAATATCTACAGCAGTATAATCATCGAATATATCTTGAAAACGACCGTTACCTGCTCCAATTTCTAAAACTTTAGCATTATTATTACAATACTTCTTTTTGATTAATAACAAAATATTTGTAAATCTATCATTATCAAGTTCAACACCTGAAGAATAGATATTATCTCTATCAGCATTTTCATAAAATTTAGTATATTTATCCAATTAAATATTCCTCATATTTTCACAGCAACCAATCTCACTACAAAAATTTTGAAATATTTTAAACAATACATCCTCTTTAACTGAAGCAATATATTTAACTAAGATAGACTTATGTAGAGTGAAATTTTTAGGGACTACTACTAAAGAATCTCTTTGTAATCTTCCCTCAGATAAATCACTATTATTTAAAATTATATTTGAATTCTTTAGTTGAGATGTTAATTGTAAACAAATACAGTCTTCCTCTAACATTTTAATTACCAATATAGGTCTAATTTTATATTCGCTCAAATCAGTAAAATATATTTTTGCCAAATAAATATTTCCTACCACTGTGAATAATCCTCACGATCATCTACAAAACTATCGGAGACAAAGCCTATCTTACCTATTTTATTTAGCTCCTCTTCTGTAAAATCTTCACAGTAAGCTATTTCACTAGATACACTCTTTTTATCTTCTATTATCTCAAGATCCTTAGTGTTTAAATTATTTAACAAAAACATAATATGACTATAAATACTATCTTGTACATTTAATTTAATTGTATGCATTTTTATCCCCTCTTTTTATATAATAACATAATTTTATTTTTTTTCCATTACATATTTAACAGCTTCTTCTATCCAATACACATCTTTTTCAAAAGTCCACTCGTTCACTATTTTTAATGATTCTTTTCCCATCTCTTTAGCTATACCTCTATTTTTATTTAGAAAATCTATTTTTTGAGATATTAAATCAATATCTCCTACCTTTACAATAAATCCATTTTCACCATCTTCTACTAAGTCATTAGCTGTTCCAACTATATCTGTAACTATGATAGGTAACTTGAAATTCATAGCTTCATTCATAGCTTTTGGAGATGGATCATAATCAGATATAACAATATCTAAGTCTGATATAGTGTAATATTTAGATATTTCAGTTTGATTTATAAAACCTGTAAAGATAGCTTTTATATTATGTTTTTTTACTTCATCTTCCATATTTTTTCTTTCTAAACCATCACCGACAAAAAGTATTATGATATTACTATGGTCTATTTTAGAAATTGCTCTAATTAAATCTAACGGTCTCTTCCGAGAGGTAAATCTAGCAGAAAATAAAACTATAAAATCATCATTATCTATATTTAATTGCTCTTTTATAGAATCTTTAATCTTGACATACTTTTTATTTTCATTTTGAAAAAATATATTATCTACGGCACATGGTAATGATACTAATTTACTTTCATTAACCCCATAATATTTCCAATACTCCTTATTTCCACTACAACTATACATAACAGTATCGCAAGCTTTTAACCAATAATTTAAAAATAACTTTTTTAATTTTTGTTTTAAAGTTGGAGTATTTTCAGTAGCTCTTAATGTTGCTTCACCTCTAAAGATTATTTTTATTTTTAATATTTTAGATATAAATAATACCATCCAATCAGATAAATAAACATAACCATGTAATATTATTACATTTGGTCTATTTTTAAATAATATACTGATTATATTTGGATTTATTCTTCCGAAAAATCCACCTGTATTATTTAAACTATAATTTTTAAGAAATTGATATTTGTATCCACTTAATAAATCAATATCCCATTTTATCTCTTTTTTAAATTCTTTTACATATACTGGTTTAACTCCCATATCATCTTCAAATATAACTTTAAAGTCTATATCATTAGACTTTTCAAGTTTTTTAAATATACCAATATTATACTGAATAGGATGTGGTGCAAAATAATATAGTTTTATTCTATTTTGCATTTAAAATCTCTTGTAATCTTATTTTAAACTTATCGAAAGTGAAATTTTTCATTAAATGATTATATCCATTTTCTCCAAATAAAATTCTCAATCTTTTATTTTCATATAGTTCTACAATTCTTTTTTCTAAACAATTAACATTATTATATTTACATAAAAATCCAGTTATATTATCTAACACAACATCTGTTTGACCACCTTCATCACAGGCGATACAAGGTTTTTTATATTTCATAGCTTCAATATACACTATACCAAATCCTTCACCTTTACTCGGTAATGAAAAAATATCACAATACTCATAATATGATTCTATATTCTGTACAAATCCTTTAAAATCTATGTACTTTTCTAAGTTTAATTCTTTTACTAAATCTTGTAATCGTTCAGTGTCATCACCTTTACCTATGATAGTATATTTTAAATTTGGAATACTATTTAACAATAAAGGTATAGTTTTTATCATACTATCTATACCTTTATAATTATCTATTGTATCTAGCCTTGTTACTGATAAGATATTAAATTGTGATGAATTATATACATTTTTATATTTTTCTGTTATTTCATCTTCAATATATGGTGATAAATAATTTATTTTCTGATTTCTAATATTATTATAGTGTATAAACTCTTGTGTAGTATAATTACTTATAGATATTATATGAATTTTTGTTAAAAATATTTTATAAGCAAAAGATAATTCCTTCCATACCTCTACACCATATATAGTTAAATATATTTTTATTTTTGGGTTTAGTAGTTTTAAAATCATAGCAATTGGTAGAAGGTTTATATGTGCCAATATTAAAATCTCTATATGAAAAACACTTTTTACCATATATAACGATGCTTTTATTTTATCTTTACTAAAGTTCCTAAATTCAATATTATTAAATTCTTCTTTATTTATATCATCATATACACTTACTGATGTTATTTTACAATTTAATGTATTTAAAACTTTTAAAAAGCCTTTATTATAATTTTCAATACCACCTAAGGTAGAATATGTTGAAAGATTAAAATAACATATATTATTCATTAATTAGCACATCTATCATAGTTATCTTCAAATCTTTCTATGTCATCTTCACCTGTATATTCACCTACTTGCACTTCTATTAAAACTACAGGTATTTTACCTTGGTTTTCTAATCTATGAATTTCTCCTATATTTATATATGTAGATTCATTTGGTCGTATTAGTTTTATTGTATCTCCAACCGTTACTGTTGCAGTTCCAGATACAACTATCCAGTGTTCACTTCTATGAAGATGTTTTTGTAAAGACAATTTACCATTTGGTTTAACTTCAATTCTCTTTATTTTGTATCCTTGTGTATCTTCGAGAACTGTATATGTACCCCATGGACGATTTACATTTAAATGTATATTATGTAATGATGTATTTTTTTTAAGTTGTTCTACTATTTTTTTAACTTTTTGGCTACTTCCTTTTTTTGATATTAAAAGTGCATCTCCTGTATCTACTATAAGAGTATCTTCTATATCTACTGTTGCTATTTTTCTACTATTTCCATATACTAAATTATTTTTAGAATCTATAGCTATTAAATTTGGATTTACACTGTTATTGTTTTCATCTTTTGGCAATTCATCATATAAAGCATCAAAACTACCTACATCGCTCCACGATATATTAGATGGTATCACTTTAACTTTCGTTGATTTTTCCATAACAGCATAATCTATACTGTCATCTGGTATCTTTACCATATCATCATTTTTAATTCTTATTAAATCATTATTTAAAATATTATTAAATGCTTTTAAAGATGAGTCATATACATTAGGTGAATATTTTTTTAATTCTTCTAAAAATACTCCTGCTTTAAACATAAACATACCACTATTCCAATAATAGTTACCTTTTTCTAAATACTCTTGTGCAATTTTTAAATTTGGTTTTTCATGAAAAGCTTTTACCTCATAACTATCTTTTACAGATTCTATATACCCAAATCCAGTTTCAGCAAATGTAGGTTTTATACCAAATGTTACAAGATTATTTTCGTTTGCTAACTCTTGAGCTTTTAGTAAAACTTTTTTGTACTCTTTTTCATCTTTTATTAAATGATCAGATGGGGTTATAAGTACTATTTCATCTTTAGCTAGTGCCATACAAGCTAATGCAATAGCAGGTGCTGTATTTCTACCAATTGGTTCTAAAAGAAACTTATTTTTAACTTGATTTATCTCTTCCAACTGATCTAAGGCTAAAAAATATTGTTCGACATTTGAAACTATAAATTGTGTATCACATATTTTATTATTTCGATCAACCGTAAGTTGAAATAATGAATTATCATTAAATAATTTTAAAAATTGTTTAGGCATAAGAGTTCTACTTATCGGCCAAAGTCTTGTACCATTACCACCGCATAATATTATATTAGTCATTGTACATATCCTTTAATGTTTCAATAAATTCTTTTTGATGAATTTTTCCTAAAAATTTAAAAAGCTTATCTGATGAGCCACTTAACTTTGTTATCTCATTTTTTCTTATAAATTTTTGATTTATACTTACTTTTATATCATAATTTGATATTTGGTTCATCATCTTTATTACATCTTTTAACGCTATGACTCTATTTGAAGCTATATTTACAATATCACTCTTAACACTAGATTCAAATAATCTTTTATATACTTCACATACAAATAATACATCATTAAACTCTCTAAAAACATTTATGTTTCCAAGTTCAATATTATCTTTCCTATTTTTATAATGTGCTACTATTTTTGGTATTAAAAAATGCTCTTCCTGACCAATACCTGTATAATTAAAAGGCCTAGTAATTATTATATTTAATTTATCATAATATGTCTTTACTATTTGCTCCATAGCATATTTACTTATAGCATAATGATTTATAGGATTTGGTATCATACTCTCATCTAATACATTATCTATTTGGTTACCATATACTGTAGCACTACTAACTAAAATGACTTTTTGCGGATTATAGTTTGATATTTCTAAGATAGAATTAAGTATATTTTCAACTGCTAATACATTTACCTTATAAAATAATACACTATTTGATGTAGCAACAAATGATATACCTGCAAGATTGATAATAAAATCTGGTAAAAGATTTAATATGATAGCATGTATATTTTTTTTATCTGTTATATCACATTGAAATATATTCTTAGTTTTAGTCTTAGTTTCTAAAAAAGTAGTGCCATAAACTTCAAACATATTGTTATTTAAATATGAAGAGAGATGTTTTCCTGTAAAACTATCTATACCTATTATTAAAACTTTTTTCATAATTTAAAAACTAAATCCTATCTCATTTCTTTTTAAATCAGCTTTTACCATCATAGTGCATAAATCTTCTAGGGTACATTTTGGTTTCCAGTTTAAAATATTTTTTGCTTTTGAAGAATCACCAATAAGAATATCAACCTCTGCTGGTCTATAAAATTTAGGATTTACTTTTACAACTATATCACCAGTTGCTTTATCTATAGCTACTTCATTTTCAGCATCACCTTTAAATTCAAGTTCTATATTTACTGCTTTAAATGCCATAGTTACAAAATCTCGGACAGTTTCAGTCCTATTTGTAGCTAATACAAATGTATCTGATTTATCAGCTTGAAGCATTAAATACATACCTTCTACATAATCCTTAGCAAACCCCCAATCTCTTTTTGCATCCATATTTCCAAGTTCTATACAATCCAATTTACCAAGCTTAATTTTAGCAACACTATCTGTGATTTTTCTTGTTACAAATTCTCTACCCCTTAGTGGTGATTCATGATTAAACAGTATTCCACTACTAGCAAACATATCATATGATTCTCTATAGTTTACTACCATCCAGTGTGCATACATTTTAGCAGCACCATAAGGACTTCTTGGCCAAAATGGTGTTGTCTCTTTTTGTGGTATCTCTTGTACCTTTCCAAACATCTCTGAAGTTGAAGCTTGATAGAATTTAATTTTAGGATTCACTATTCTTATAGCCTCAAGTAAATGGACACAACCAAGCCCTGTGATATGAGCAGTAGCAATCGGCTGTTCAAATGATATACCTACAAAACTTTGAGCAGCAAGATTATATATCTCATCCGGTTGTATTTTTTGTACCATATGTATACTATTTGCTTGATCTGTTAAATCATACTCTATCAAATGTAAATTTTTATGATTTTGAATTCCAAGTTCTTCAATTCTCCAGAAATTAACAGATGATGTTCTTCTATATGTACCATATACCTCATAGTTCTTTTCTAAAAGTAATTGAGCTAAATATGCACCATCTTGTCCTGTAATTCCTGTAATTATTGCTTTTTTCATTTAATTCCTTTATACTACTTTTTGATTATTGTTAAAAAATTCTTGGTTAAGACAATTTTGTTGTCTACCCCCCCCGATTCTACTATTAATAAAAATTTATAAAATGGTTTTACTAAATTACACCATAAAAACTTTCTTATAGCACTTTTTAAACCATGAGATATGGGAATATCTTCATAAGATTGTACATCACTAAATTGACTTGATAAAAATAATTGAGATATAGAACTATGTGTAAATGCTAATTCATGAGTAAAATCTCCATATCTTATACTACCACCAAACGGACTAGTTGCATTTGGTTGATGAGTGATAATAGTTCCATCTTCTTTTAATACTCTATAAAACTCATCTACTAAATCGCTTAACTCTTCTTTTGTAAAATGTTCTATAACATCAATACCTATTAATAAATCGATACTTTTATCTTCCAAATTTTGAATATATTCAACTAAGTTATCTAATATAATATTATTTATATTTAACCGTTTAGCTTCTTCAACTTGAGATTGACTTCCATCAATACCAACATAATCTGTATAGTTAGCTTTTTGTATAAAATAACCAAAAGCACCATATCCACAACCAACTTCTAAAATATTTATATCTTTATTAGTTGGGAAATATTCTTTTATAATTTTGTTATAAAATGGTTCTCTACTATTTAATCCTTCAATTGTTTTAGGAGCAAGGCTTCTTCCACTAATATTTGAATAGTATTTATATACCTTTTCTCTATAATTTTTCATTAAACTGCTCCAATATAAATATGGCCCAAAATCTAGCCCATGTAATTTGTTTATTTTTAAATTTTTCTTTTATCTCTTGATTTATATTAAATTTATTTATATTCTTTCTAAACCAATATTCAAAAGGCAAGACAAATCCCATCTTTTTTCTATCATAAATTTCTTTTGGTAATATATCTTTACTAACATCTGCTAAAAGTTGTTTATTAAATTCACCAAACTTATCTATTGGCTCAACTTTAAGTATATAATCAACTAATTCTTTATCTAAAAATGGTACTCGTATTTCTAAAGAATGTGCCATACCAAAGAGATCTGTGTCTCTTAAAAGTTGATTTTTCATATACATATTAAGTTCAAAAAAAGATATTTTATCTTCCATTTTTTTTATTTCTGAGGAGTTGTACTCTTTCCAAAGATTTATTATTTGTTCATATACTAAACTTTTATCTATTTTTAAAGTTTGCGCTATACTAGAAGGGCTAAATAGAGCTCTTTTTGGCAAATAGTAGGCTAATTCTTGTTCTGCTTTTAAAAGTTCTAATTTTTTATATTTATTTGAATATTCAAATATTTTAATTAAACTATATGGTATCTTAGATAAATATTTCAATATTTTACCATCTTTAAATGATGGGTAACCATAAAATATCTCATCACCACCAACGCCTGAAAGTACAGTAGTAAGCCCACTTTTTTTTGCAGCAAGTGATACAAAGTATGTATTAAGTCCATCAATAGTAGGTTGTTCCATAGTAGCTAAAAAGTTGTCAATATTTTCTAAAAATACTTTTTCATCTATCAAAAATTTTGTATGATTAGTTTTATATCTATTTACTACTAAATCTTGATAATACTCTTCACTTAAATCTTTTTCTTCAAATACTAAAGATAATGTTTGTAAATTATTTTTATATTTGGTTGCAATTGCTGCTATAATAGATGAATCAAGTCCACCAGATAGAAATACACCAATAGGTGCATCTGAAATTAGATGTCGTTTAATGGCATTTTCAAATAATAATTTTATATCATCTACTAGCTCATTATAATTTTTTTGTATTTTTGGTTCGTAATTATATTTATCATATTTATTTAATTTTAATTCATTATTTTTATAGTATCCATAATATCCAGCAGGAAACATAAAAATATTTTCATAAATTGTATTAGGCTCAGGAACATACCCAAGAAGTAAAAATAATATTTGACTTTTTTGTAAAATCTCTTTTTTAATATCTATAGATTTTATTTCAGATGAATAAATAAACTTATTATCATCTTTGTAATAATATAGTGGCTTAATACCACTTTTATCTCTAGCAAGAAAGAGTTCTTTTGTTTTTTTGTTGTAAATTGAAAAAGCAAACATACCATTTAATTTATTTATAATCTTTTCTTTATATTCTATATATCCATTTAAAATAATTTCACTATCTGTATCAGAATTAAATTTATAACCTTTAGATACTAAATCGTTTTTTATCTCTTTATAATTATAAACTTCTCCATTATAAATCATAATAAAATTACCACAATCTGATATCATAGGCTGATGTCCATTTACTGATAAATCAATTATTGATAATCTTGTTTGACCAAATGCAACATTTTCATTAAAATAAGTACCATAATCATCAGGACCTCTATGATTTTGTCTTAATAAATTTTGCTCAAAATTTTTACTATTAATTTGGGTATTTAAAATTTCACCTAAGATTCCACACATTAAATATCATTCCTGCTATAAAATTCTTTATACCATTTCACAAACTTAACAATACCAACTTCTAAACTAGTATCAGGTTTATAATCAAAATCTTCAATCAATCCACTAACATCTGCATAAGTACTTACTACATCACCATCTTGCATAGGCATGAAGTTTTTTTTAGCAACTTTTCCTAATGCTTTTTCTAAAGTTTCTATAAAATCAAGAAGTTGTACAGGCTTATTTGCCCCTATATTGTATACTTTATATTTATCTGTGGTTTTATTGTTTAATTGGGCAACTATCACTTTTACTATACCATCTACTATATCTGCCACATAAGTAAAATCTCTACTCATATTACCATGGTTAAATACTTTTATAGCTCTATCATTAGATATTGCATCTGCAAAAAGCATAGGTGCCATATCTGGTCTTCCCATCTCACCATATACAGTAAAGAATCTCAAACCAACACAATTAATATCATAAAGGTGACTATAAGAGTGAGCCATCAGTTCATTTGATTTTTTAGTTGCTGCATATAGGCTTACTGGTGTATCTGTTTTATCTTCTACTTTAAATGGTTGAGATTTATTTAGTCCATATACAGAACTACTACTTGCATAAGATAGATTTTTTACATTGTAATTTCTACAAGCCTCTAATATATTTAAAAAACCTACGACATTACTTTGTATATAAGCATTTGGATTTTCTATACTATATCTTACCCCTGCTTGAGCTGCGAGATTACATACTGCATCAAACTTTTGTGTTTCAAAAAGATGATTTAATGTAGTAGTATCTTCAAGATTTGCTTTTATAAATTTATGATTATGATTTGTAGATGAAGTTAATAGTTTATTTTCTTCTATTTTATCTTGATTTATACCTAGATTTTCTAATCTAGCATATTTTAAATTTATATCATAGTAGTCATTTATATTATCAAGCCCTATTACTTCATAACCTAATTCAAGTAGTTTACTAGCTAAATGATAACCTATAAATCCTGCTGTTCCTGTTACTAGTATCTTCATTTTAATTCCAATCCATTTATAAATTTAAAATCTTTTTTATTATAAGTCCACAATGGTAAATCGTATATAAGACAAGTCGCCGCAATTATCGCATCATATATTCCCATATTGTGAGATAA
>Ga0256837_1000891_pt1 | contig 22536 bp, 18 predicted proteins | sample 4562384metaG_FD_185976 | JGI IMG/M metagenome (GOLD analysis project Ga0256837, IMG submission 185976) | Hydrothermal vent microbial communities from Guaymas Basin, Mexico - 4561-384 | ecosystem: Environmental > Aquatic > Marine > Hydrothermal vents | place: Mexico: Guaymas Basin | collected...
GTAGGTGAAGGATTGCATGTTCTATACCACCTATATAGTGGTCAACCCCACCGTTACCCATCCAGTAAGAGATTTGCTCTTTTGAAAAAGCCTCATCTTCCCAGTTTGCTTTACTTGCACAAAATCTTAAAAAGTACCAACTAGATTCTACAAATGTATCCATAGTATCAGTTTCACGAGTTGCATCTTTACCGCATCTTGGACATTTACACTTTTTGAAAGTTGGGTGGTTTTCTAGTGGGCTACCCTCCCCGTTTATCTCAACATCAGATGGAAGTGCGATAGGAAGATTTTCTTTTTTCTCCATAACTATGCCACAATCATCACAATGTATAAAAGGTATAGGAGCACCCCAATATCTTTGACGACTTACACCCCAATCTTTTAGTTTATAGTTTGTAGTTTTACGACCAATGTTGTTTTCTTCAAAATATTTTATGATGTTGTATTGAGATTTTTTGCTATCTAGCCCATCAAATTCGCCAGAGTTAAATAAAATCCCTCTATCTGTAAAAGCTTCTTTTTCAAGATTTAACTCACCATCTTTTGGTTTTATAACTGCATTTATAGGTAAATCATACTTTTTAGCAAAGTCATAGTCTCTGTCATCATGAGCAGGAACAGCCATAACTGCACCACTTCCATAATCCATAAGTACAAAGTTAGCTATCCAAACAGGGATAAGTTTTTTTGTAAGTGGGTGGATAACATTGATGCCAAGTGATACCCCAGACTTTTCTTTTTGTCTGTCGATGCTAGATGAGTTTTTCATCTCTTTTATTTTAGCGATAGTATCAGCATCTAAAAGAGAGTTATCAATCATATATGTAACTATATCGTGTTCAGGTGCAAGTGCTGTATAGCTTACCCCGTAGATGGTATCAGGTCTTGTTGTAAAAACATCAAATTTTTCAAAATTGTTACCAAGTTTTGCTTTGCTTTCATCATCTAGGTATAAATCAAACTCTAGTCCGTTTGACTTGCCTATCCAGTTTTCTTGCATCGTTAAAACTTGTTTAGGCCAACCACCCTCTAATTTTTTCATATCATCTAAAAGTTCATCAGCATAGTTTGTAATTTTAAAATAGTACTGATTCATATCTTTTTTAACAACTTGAGTATCACATCTCCAACAACAACTCTCTATAACTTGCTCATTTGCTAAAACAGTTTGACAAGTTGGACACCAATTAAGTAACCCTTTTTCACGATAAAGAAGCCCTTTTTCAAACATATCTATGATGAAGCCTTGCTCAAACTTAGTATAAAGCTCATCACTTGTTGCTAACTCTCTCTCTTTTGAAAATGAAAAACCTAAAGTTTTAAACTCTTTTTTCATATAGTCTATGTTGTCATAAGTCCATTCTTTTGGGTCTGCATTGTTCTTTATCGCTGCATTTTCAGCTGGCATCCCAAAACTGTCAAACCCGATAGGGTGTAAAACATTAAAGTTTTGTTGGCGATAGTATCTAGCAAATGCATCACTTAGAGTATAGTTTCTAACATGACCCATATGTAACCTACCACTAGGGAAAGGAAACATACTAAGGATGTATTTTTTATCTTTTGTAAAATCTTCTGATGGTTCAAAACTTTTGTTTGCTTCCCAATACTCTTGCCAATTTTTTTCTATATTTTTTGAATTATATTCCAAAGTAGTGTTCCTTTAATTTTTTAATATTCATCTTTTATCTTAGAACTTTCTATATATACAAGTCCAACTGAAAATATATTTGCTATTAGAGCTCCTATACTTAAAGAGATAGCCCAATTTAAGTTACCTAAAACAACTAAAAAAACAAATGCTGGTATAAGGTGTAAATCAGCTACTAATGATGAGGCTAAAAGCTCGGCAGAAAGTAGATTTCTTACACCTATTTTTAAAACAGTAGAAACAAGATTTAAACTAGCTGCAACAAATAATGAAACTGCTGTATGTTCATACAAAAATCCAGCTATTGATGTTAAACTCATCAACGAGAAAAACACATAAATTACTTTACCCCAATCCATAATAACACCTTAAAAAATTATTGTGGTGATTATACAAAAATATTGTTAAGGGATGACTGAAAATCTTCTTTTAACTTATGCTATAATCTAAAATTATTTTGATTAAAAAAAACAGGAGAATAATAATGTCAAAACATATAAAAAAAATCTTGCCATTTAGCATAATTTTTTTGCTAATCTTTAGCTTTACAGGATGTGGCGGTGCAGGTGGTGGAGATGCAACAGCAGATTCTACAACTACAAAAAACAATTATCAGTTTAAAAATGCAACAACACCACTTAAGATAGATACATATAGACCTTATGAAATATCTTTTCAATTAACAAAAGATAATCTTGTACAATCTGGAAAAATAGTAACAATGAAAGCATTTGATAAAAAATATGGTAGTGTTGTTAACTATACAGTTATTACAGATGAAAATGGTATTGGTACTTTTACATATAATCCACCAATAACTGAACCTGATACTAAAATCTATACATTAGAATATAGCTATCAAAATGAGTTATCTCAAGAGATAATCCAAAATATAGTTTTAGACTTCAATAACTATACATTAGAAACTCAAGCAAGAACAACTGCTTTATCTTTAGTTTATATGTCAACAATATATGAAGATGGTAGTGGAGAGATTACAAACCGTTATAGAGTTCATGCTGTTGATTCACAATCAAATCAACCAAGAGTTGGCATACCAGTTAGTATGAGTTTGATTAATAATGCTAAATTAAAACAAAATAATACAGCAAATGGTATCTTAACAAAAAATGGCAATATCATAACTTTTTATAATAATAATAATATAAACTATTCAACATTCAATATAGCTACAAATGATAACCTAATAATACTACCAACAGAAAATAGATTGGATGCAAAGTATTTAGGTGGATGGATTATTGAAGATGCAAATGATACAAATCTAACATTATCTAATTCAGAAGCAAATATAACAACTGTAGATAAACTAACATATATTGTAGGAAATGAAGTAAGACTTGTAGGAGATACACTAGCTGTTGCTGATGTTGTAAATGTTAATAACGATAATCTAACAGATGAAGATGGATATATAATGTTTGATGTAACATTTGACCCTAAACTAGCAGGTCATACTGTAACACTTGAAGCTCATGGAGAAGCAGATGGTCAAAGAGTTGGAGTATCGCAAATAAGTTCATTTAGATTTGATAATATTAATGCTGAGCCTTATGTTATAGATGATGTCATTAATGAAAGAAAAGAGATAACGCTAACTGCCATAATCAATAATAGTGAACCTCTCTCAAATCTAGAATTAGATAAAGATAGTTTTCATACAAAAACTAATTCTACATCAACTATTTGTCATATAAACCAAGATTTATCTAATTTTAATACAGATAAAGATGGTAAAATAAAACTTATTGTTGATACACATGAAAGTGTGGATGACAATGGAGACCATGTTGTAACAACTTGTACAATATCATGGGATGGAGGAATGAGTTCTATTTATAGAGAGTATTAAAAACTCTCTATATTAAACCCAGATTATGCAGTAGAAATAAAAAATTATACTGCATAATCTGGGTTAAAGACTCATTGCACTTTTAGATAACTTTGCCCATGGTGAGTTTTTATCTGCTTTTATAGATTCATTATAAGCTTTTTTAGCTTCATCATCTCTCCATAATTTTGTATATATAGAACCTAAAAGATATTTTTGTCTAGCTCTATTTGATGGTTTTAAATCAACCTTATCCAAAGACAATATTACATTTAAAGCTTTATAATATTCATCTTTTGCAATATATGCCTGATATAATGTAAACTCAACAAATGGGCTTTGAGGATAAGAGTTTGATTTAGTTTGTATTTGCATTATCTTTTGACCATATTTTATAACTATATTATTGTCTCTCATATCACTACCAACAGCCATAACATCTGCATATCTATCTATATCTTTATAACTCAATCCAAAATGCTCTTCAACATCAAGTATAGAAGAAAGCATTTTATTTTTATCTTCAATGCGTTGATATGTATCAAAAATAATTCTATAGATATCTTTATATTTTGAATTTTTATCATCTTTTATCAAAGTTATCAACTCTTTAGCAGCAGAGATAACATCACTATAATTACCTGTTGCAAAATCAACTTTTATATATCTATATAACCATTTTTTTCGCTCACTTAAATCTGTTACTTTAAGATTTGAAGATGCTATTTGTTTAGATAGTTGATAGTCCCCACCCATCATAGCACAATTATAAACACCATCATCCCACTTACTAGAAAGTGTTATATTATAATCGTGTGATATATCTAAAACCTCTTGACATTTTTTATCTTCTAAAGACTTTTTCATTAATCCAATAGCCGCATCTTCAATAATTTGTTTAATATTTGGATACTTATCATCATCTAAGTCCAGCAAAGATTCCCTTAAATCCAATACATCAGTATATCTACCAATCTTAAGTAACAATTTAGCCTTTTCATATAATGCCTTATTTCCTATAGAATCAGCTTCATAATTAACTATTAGTTTATTATACTCCTCTAGTTTTGTTGTTATATTCATATCTTTTGTTGTATCAAAAAATAATGAATCTTTAGCTACTAATATCTCATCTATATAATCACCATCGCTAAATTCTTTTAAGTATCTATCTAAAGCTTTTAATGCCTCTTGTTTTTTATCTGTTTTACTTAACCATATTGCTCTATCTCTTAAGAGTTTTTCATAATCATCATTTTTATTATCCATACCATCTATTAAGCATTTAGCTATTTCTGAAGCTATTAGATAATCTTCATCTGCTTTAAAACTTTTCATCATCTCTACTGATGTTTTATAATGGTTTATAAAATAATCTGGTTTTGCTTTGACTATCTTCATAATAAACTCTGAAGCTTCTTTATTTTTTGAACGAGATATAAGGTTATTTGCCAAGTTATATGCAGCTGCAGCTGCTATATCCACTTTTGATGTTGAATTTAATGCAAGTCTATAAAATCTTTCAGCTTTTTTAGGGTCACCTGAATCATCAAGCATATTTCCTTTATATATTCTAGCCCAATTCATAAATTCTGAATCTTGATGTTCACTAAAAATTCTATCAAAAAAGTAATCAGCATCTGTATTCATACCTATAAGAGCATAGGCTCTACCTAGAAGTGATAAAATTTCTGCTATGTTTTCATCAGATGAATACTCTCTAATATAAACTTTTGCCAATTTAATAACATTATCACTATCATTTAGTTTTGCATACGTTTTTATCTTATAATACAATATTTCCACATTAAAAATTGAATCTGGAGAATAACTCTGCAACTCTTCAATAGCATTTAGACAATCTTCATATCTTTTTTCTTTATATAGTTTTTTTACTCTAAGAAAACTATTTACATCTTTTACCTCTTTTACTTCAACAGGGTTTCCTTTTATATCTAGTCCACCAATATAAGGTAAGTTATCCATTTTCATAAAAAAAGGAAAATTTATACCAACATCTGGAATATCATCTTTTTTTATAAAAGGAACTTTATCTTTAAATCCAACTATCATCCAATGCTTTGATAATGTTACATTTGCATCAAATATTGTATTTTCTTTAGTTAAATCAAAAATATTTGCAAAAAGTTTAAGTTTATAAAATGGTTTTATTATAATAAAAAAGGTATCACTATTTACTTTTGTCGTGATTTTAAAAAAATCATTTTGAATATCTTTTATCTTTGAAGTTGGTTTTTTATTAAATGCACAAATTATATCTTGTACAACACCAAAATCATCAATATTTTCTTGACAAAGAAATTTATTATTATCTTTTAAATGTATAGTAGAATAAGTTACGAAGTTTTCTTTTGCTCCATTTATGGATATTTCAAGAGCAAAAGAAGATAAAGTAAAAAGAGCAAATAAAAATATTCTCAGCACTTTTTACCTTTTTGGATAATTAATATCCACTATTATATGCAAATGCAGTAATGAACTCTAAAAGTGGATTTATAAATGCTACGGCAAAGATAGTACCAATAGCAGCAAAACCAACAATTACTTGTAAAGATAAAGTAGAGTTTACTGTATAAACATGACCATCTTTACCAACAACTGGATCTTTCATAAACATATAAACGATTAGTTTCAAGTAGTAATAACCTGCAATTGCAGAGTTAAGAGCCATAATAAGAGCTAAAACTGTATAACCACTTGTAACTGCTGAACTAATCAGATAAAGTTTACCCCAAAACAGTGCAAATGGAGGGATACCAGCTAAACTTAACATAAACAGACCCATAAAACTAGCCATTACTGGTGAAGTTTTAATTAAACCTGCAAATTTATTATAACTATGGTCTGATTCTGCTGCATTATCAGTGTTTTTAGCACGAGATATCCATAACATTGAAAATGATCCAAGGTTAGTAAATGCAAAAAGTACCCAATATAAAAGTAATGCTGAATTTGCTTGAGTAGTACCTATCATAACAGCAGACATAACAAAACCAGCATGGGAGATAGATGAATAAGCTAGCATTCTTTTAACATCTGTTTGAACTAATGCCCAGATATTTGATATAGTCATAGTAAGAATTACAAAGATATATAAGATAACTTCTAGCCAAACTACACCACTATGAATTAAAAATTCAAAAAGTCTCATAACTACTATAAATGCAGCTATTTTTGGAACGATTGACATATAACCAGCCATTGCTGCTGATGCACCCTCATAAACATCTGGAGCCCATGTATGAAATGGAACAAGAGAAAGTTTAAATCCAAATGAAGCCAACATAAATGTAACTGCTATAAGAACATAACCAATATCAGCATACTGATTTGCTTCTAATACTGCTGCAATTTGATTTATCTCTACTGAACCAGTAAGAGCATAAAAAATCATAGCACCAAAAGAGTAAAAACCTGCTGCTAATGCACCCATAGTAAAGTATTTAACTGCTGCTTCAAAAGATTTTGCACGGTTATGCATAGCTATAAGTGTATATAATGCTAAAGATGCAGTTTCTAGTCCAACAAATACTAAGATAAGATTATCAGTAGCAACCATAAATTGGAAACCTGAAATCATAAATAAGAATAATGCAAAAAACTCTGGATAACTAAACTCATGAAATCTTGTATTTGTTAATGCAAGAGGTATAAAAAGCATAGATGTACCAACAATGATAAATTGAGCGATAATTGCTAAACCATCAATAAGCATAACATCAAATACACCCATAATTGTACCACCCTCAGCAAATAAACCAGCTGATTCAAACAGTACACCAAAATCCATTAGTAAAAACAATATACTCAACATTACATATAATGACTTATCTAAATTACTCTTAAATAAATCAATAACTAAAATCAATAATGCACCAACGATGGGAATAAGCATCGGTGCTAGAGTCATTAGATTTAATGACTCCATAGAAACATTTACTGGCGCTAACATTAGTGTGCCTCCTGTGTTGAAGTTTCATCTTTTTTAATTACACTTGGAATTGCAGATTTTGCTTCAGGTGTAATCGCTTTATCGTGCATCAACTGAACAACTGCTTCTACACTATTGTTAATTGGCTCTAAAACTGGTTTAGGGTATATACCTAACCATACAGTTATAATAGCAAGAGGGATTAAAGCTAATAATTCTCTTTTATTTACATCTGGAAGATTTTTGTTCTCTTCACGAGTAACCTCTCCAAAGAACATTTTTTTATAAGCTGAAAGCATATAGATAGCACCAACAATGATAGCGATACCTGCTAAAAGAGTTATGATATGAGATTGCTCATAAAATCCAAGTAAACTTAAAAATTCACCAACAAAATTGATAGTAAGTGGAAGTCCAACTGAAGCCATTAACATAAGACCAAATATAGTCGCATATCTAGGCATAACAGAAGCTAGTCCACCAAACTGATCCATCATTTTTGTATGTCTTCTATCATAGATAACACCAACAAGTAAGAACAGAGCACCTGAAACAACACCGTGAGCTATCATTAAGAAGATAGAACCACTAATCCCCTCTACATTCATAGCAAATGTACCAAGAACTATAACACCCATATGTGAAACAGATGAGTATGCAACAACTTGCTTAACATCTTCTTGAGCATAAGCTACCATCGCAGTATAGATAATCATAATAACAGCTATAATTGCAACTGGGAACATAAAGAAAACGGAAGCATCTGGGAACAATGGTAATGAAAAACGGATAAATGCATAAGTACCCATCTTAAGTAAGATAGCAGCTAGCATAACCGAACCGATAGTTGGAGCTTGACCGTGAGCATACGGTAACCAAGTATGGAATGGAAACATTGGAACTTTGATAGCAAAACCCATAAAAAATGCTGCAAATAACCATAACTGATAACTCTGTGGAAGTATAAGTCTATACCAATCTAATATCGCAAATGACCAAACACCTGTCGCTTGAAAGTAAAAGTAAGCCATAAAAAGCATACCAACAAGCATAACTAACGAACCAGTAAATGTATATAAGAAGAACTTAATAGAAGCATAAACTCTTAAAGGTCCACCCCATGCACCGATGATATATAACATAGGTACAAGAGAAAGTTCCCAGAAAACATAGAAAAGTATTGCATCTAATGCAGCAAAAACACCTGCCATAGTCATCTGTAACATAAGTAGAGTTATTATCATATTTTTTACATTTTTAGTATCTGTAAGACTTGCAATACCAATCATTGTAAAAAATGCTGCTAAAACTATGATAAACAGTGATATACCATCTACACCTACGATATAGTTAACACCAAATGCAGGTATCAAAGAAACTTGTTCCATAAACTGCATACCCGACACACTAGCATCAAAACCAAACCATAGCATTAAAGATAAAGCAAATTCAACCACAGCTACGGATAAACCGTAAGCTCTGATGCTATCCTTATCAACAACAACACCAAAAAGTGCTGCTAATGCTGGAAAGAAAATTAAAATTGATAATATATGATCAAACATCTATTAAACTCCTGAATATTTAACTGTTAAACCAAATATAACAGCTAACGATAATAAGATAACTAAACCAGCTACCATCCATTTAAGCATAGTAGATAAGTTACCACTTTGCATACCTCTAGTGTTTTCACCAGTATTGTAAATAATATTTGCTATACCATCAACTGTACCATCAACAATTTTCATATCGATATCTTTCCAGAAAACACGAGATAAAGCTCTATATGGTTTTACTAAAAATTCCTCATAAAAATATGGGATGTAGTATTGGTTGATAAGTAGTTTGTATTTGAAACTATTTTCCATCTCACTTGTACCATCTGGAACTTTAATATCAGAAGACATATATTTTTTATATGCAAAATAAATTGCAGCGATAACAAATAGTTGTGTACCGATAGTCATAGTCCAATATGTCATAGCTGAATGTATATGATACTCAGTTTCAGGTAATACAGCGATAACCATATCAAAATAATAAGGTCTAGCAAAACCAGCGATAGCTGCTAAGATAGCAAGAGGTATCATAGCTTTTATCATAAATGGATAAGCTTCATGTGGGTGGAAACCAAGTGCTGTATGTCTATCTTCGCCGTGAAAAATAAGTGCAATAATTCTAAATGAATAAAATGCAGTTAAACCAGCAGTAAATAATAACACTGTATAGATGATAAAATGATGCTCAGAGAATGCAGCTTCTAAAATCATATCTTTAGAGAAAAAACCAGCAAGTGGGAATAAACCTGCAAGTGCAACAGAAGCTAAAGTCATAAGTATCATAGTAGCTTTCATAGTCTTACCAAGTCCACCCATTTTAAATGGATCAAGTTCATCGCTCATAGCATGCATAACATTACCACCACCTAAGAATAGTAGTGCTTTAAAGAATGCATGTGCCATAAGGTGGAAAAGTGCAACCCAATAAGCACCAAGACCAGCAGCAGCAAACATATAACCTAGTTGTGAAAGAGTTGAATATGCGATAACTCTCTTAATATCACGATTAACAAGTGCCATAGTTGCAGCAAAAACTGCAACAAAAGCACCTAAAGATGCGATAAATAAACCAACATTAGGTATAAGTGAATATAACTCATTTGAGCGAACTACCAAGTAAACACCAGCTGTTACCATCGTTGCAGCATGGATAAGTGCAGAAACAGGGGTTGGACCCTCCATCGCATCTGCTAACCAAGTGTGTAGTGGGAACTGTGCAGACTTACCCATAGCACCTATAAATAAGAAGATACCAATAGTTGTTAATATACCTGTATCTAAATGTTTCATAGCTTCAAAAGCTTCGTGATACTGAAGTGTTCCAGTGTTCCAATAAACTAAAAAGATACCAATAAGCATACCAAGGTCAGCGATACGGTTCATAATGAAAGCTTCATTAGCTGCCCAAGTAGCACTCTCTTTATGATACCAAAAACCAATCAATGCCCAAGAACAAACTCCAACACCTTCCCAACCGATGAAAAGACCAGCAAAGTTATCACTCATAACAAGAATCATCATAGAGAAAACGAAAGCTGATAACCAAGCAAAGAAACGGTTAAATGCTTTATCGTGGCTCATATAACCTATAGCATATACATGAACAACAGTTGAAACAACAGTTACAACCATCATCATAGTTACAGATACTTGATCAACTAAAAATCCAAAAGGTATATAAAGATTACCTGTATGCATCCAAGTCATCATCTCAACATGAACTGCTTCACCAGTTGATAAAATATGAACAAGTAAAACTGTACTTGATAATAGAGATACCCCAAGTAATATACTAGGAATTATACCTGCTATTATAGTTTTAGGAGATGCTCCAAAAATCGCAGCAAATAAAGAACCAACGAATGGTGCAAAAAGTGCTGTATATAAAAATAATTCCATATTTCTACCCCTTCATACTTGACATAGTATCTAGGTCAATATTGTTATGTCGTTTATGCCATACAATCAGTAAACCTAATCCAACAGCTACCTCTGAAGCAGCGATAGCTATTACAAAAAATGCAAACATTTGACCAGTTAAATCACCATAATAGTGTGAAATAGCTGCAAAAGCGATGTTTACAGAGTTTAATAAAATCTCAGTTGAGAAAAACAATAAAAGAAGATTCTTTCTTTTCATCACACCAACTAAACCTATAGCAAAAAGGATAGTTGATAAAACAAGATAATGACTTAATCCAATTTCTATCATGAAAGCTCCTTCTTATTTTTTTCTTCATTAAGTTCTCTAATCTCTGCATCATTCATAAGAGTAAGAGATAAATCCATCTTTTTACCAGCTAGAACGATACCAGCAACCATAGCTACAAGAAGCATAACAGCAGCTACTTCAAAAGGTATAAGATACTTAGTAAATAAAACTACACCAACCTCTTGAGTATTACCAATACCATCAACAACTGGATAAAGTGCAACTATATTATCACTTACTATTGGAGCTGAAACTATAAGTACCACTAAAACAGCACTAAGAGTTGAAAGTCCAACTATAATAAACTTATTACCTTGCTTCTCTTTAACATCTCTTGTTGTATCAAAAAACATCATACCAAAAGCATAAAGTGCCATAACAGCACCAGTATATACGATTATCTGAACCGCACCCAAAAAGTCAGCACCAAGTATAAAGAAAAATGCTGATATAAAAATCATCCCAGCTGCAAGTGCAGTAAGGGCATATAATGCTTGCTGTGTTGTAACTACGATATAAAACATCGAGATAGTTAAAAAAGCAAACAGATAAAAAGCAATAGCTTCAAACATTAATAACTCCTTAATAAGCTAGAGGTGTTTTCTTAACACGCTCATCTTCATGTGGTGTGATAGCACCAAAACCTTCAAACTCTTTTTGCCCACCTGCAAGCATAGTATCAAGTGGTGTAAGCATAGCTTCATAATCAACAAAGTGTTCTCTTTGATCAGATGCATTTTCATACTCACCACCGTGAGTAATAGCTAACTCTGGACAAACTTCTGCACAATAACCACAGAAGATACAACGACCAAGGTTGATAGTGTATTCACTAACCTCTTTACGAGAATTTTCATCTATCTTAGTATCTATCTTGATACAATTAGAGATACAAATCTTTTCACAAAGACCACAACCGATACATCTTTCAGTATCAGATTCCCATAATCTTTTCATCTGATGAATAGCACGGTAACGAGGACCTATTGGCATCTTCTCTTCAGGATACTGAACAGTGTGGATGTCAAACTTTATCATCTCTCTCATAACAACCCAAAGACCAACAAAAAGTTCGCCTCTAAAAGTTCTTTGCATAACTCTTTTAAACTTATCCCAACCAGTAGTTGGATAATCAGCTATATCACATTTGAAGTAATCACCCTCTGTAACATTTCTGTTATTAAATTCTTCCATTTTCATCCATATCCCCCTTACATCATTACGATACCAGTGATTACAACATTAATCACTGCTATTGGCATAAGTACTTTCCAACATAACCACATTAATTGGTCAGGTCTAACATCTGGCCATGCAGCTCTTGTCCATAAGAAGAAAAAGAAGAAGAATGCCATTTTACCAAGTAATGCAAATGCACCAAGAACACTACCATCTCCAAAACCACCTAAGAAAAGTAATGGGATTACAAAAGAGATAAAGAACATATTTGCATACTCACCGATAAAGAAAAGTCCCCATCTCATACCAGAGTACTCAGTACCAAAACCATCGATTAACTCGTGGTCATTTGCGATAAGGTGAAATGGTGTACGACCAGTTTCAGCAAATGCAGCTATCCAAAAAAGTACAAATGCAACTGGTTGAGACCAAACTAACCAACCATTACTAAGTTGATATTCATTGAAGTCAATCAAAGATAATGAACCAACCATCATAATAGGAGCTAAAATTGCAAGACCACTAACAACCTCATAAGAGATAAATACAGCAGCAGCACGAGCAGCAGAGATAAGTGAATACTTATTTGCAGATGCCATACCACCAAGAAGTGGACCATAAAGTCCAATAGCCATAACACCTAAGATATATAAGATACCAACATTTATATCAGATACGATTGGATGAACTGTATAACCAAATATTTCAAATTCTGGTAAAAAAGGTATCGCAGCTGCTGCCATAAAAGCAGTAGCAGCTGTTATAACTGGTGCAATTTTAAAGATACGAGCGACAACACCTGTTGGGATAATATCTTCTTTTGTAAAAAGTTTAATAGCATCTGCACCAAACTGTAAAACACCAAAAGGTCCAACATACATAGGTCCTAGTCTTCTTTGCATAAATGCAAGAATCTTTCTCTCAAAATAAGTACCAATACCAGCTAATGCTGAAAACACTAGTAAAATTACAACAACTTTTATAATTGTTTCAATTAAATATGCACTATCCATATATTACACCTTTTCTATCGAAGCTGTTGCAAAGCGATATCCACTAAACAGAGCTTCTGAGTTTAATTTAGAATCAAATGTTGGTAAACAAGCTATATCTCCAGCAATTTTGTTATCACTCACTATAGTAACAACTATCTCACCTTGCTCATTTTTAACCTTCACTTTATCACCCTCGTTAAAGTCACTTTTACTTAAAAACTCTTCACTCATATAAAGTCCACTAACTTCATCAAGCTCAGTTGTTTTGTTTGTAAATTCACTAAATTGTCTTACAGGGTTTACTAAGTAGATTATACTACCTTCTAACTTATCGTTAGCATATTTAGCTACATCTTCTTTAGCATCAGTTGATACAGTTACATTATCTAACAAATAACCTCTAACTTCAGTACCATCATTTTCATAATGATTTGGTAAGTCATCAAATCTTTCAGATTTAAAACCTTTCTCAACTGGTAAAGAAACAGTATAGTCAATCACATTTTCAGCTTCTAGCCCAAGTGCATTTGCAATATCATTTAACTCATATCCACCATAAGATAGTGCTGCATTAGTAGGATTTACTCTTTTGTTGATAGATGTTAATGTACCCTCTTGTTGATTAAGAGCTGGCATATCTAAATCACCATCACCTAAAGCTGAAAGTGTAAAGTTACCTTTAGTGTTATAGCCAACTGTAAATGAACCTTTTTCATCATCTAAATCACAGATAAGTGAAACACCTAAAGTATTTGTTAGAGTTGGTATCATAGTAAGTTTAAACTCACTGTACTTCTCTATAAGTGCTACCAATCTAGCTATATTTTTAGAGTTTGGATGGTTATATAAATCCGCTCCAACAAGTAGAGAGAAACTATCTTTTTTCTTAAGATTTTTTTCTAAATCTTCCATAAATTTCTCATCTGCACCAATGATTTCTAAAAGTTTATTATCATCTACTTTAACTTTTTTAGAGACTTTTTTAGGAACCATTTTAGATTTTTCAACTTCTACTTCTTCCTCTTCGCCTGTTTCTTCATTAACTTTCATCTCTTTAACTATCTCTACAACTTTTTCTTTTATAGTTTCAGTTACAGTTACAGTTTTTGTTGAATGAAATGTTTTTAGATACTTAGCAAGTTTTGCAGGTAGTTTTGACTTATCTGCAAAAAGGTCTAGTATAAGGTAAAGTACAGCTTCCTCTTGAAGTGGTGCATGAGTTACACTCATCATACCCTTAGCAAGTCCCTCAACAACTACATCTTTTACAGGGTGGAAGTATATACCAGCACCTTTATTTACAGTCATAGAGTTATTTAGTGAATATCTTGCATTTGGATTATCACTTTTTATAGCAGTACCAACAGAGATAACAAAGTTAGAGTTCATCGCTTCTTTTAAGTCACTTCCATATAAAGAAGTTCCACTTATCTCGCTATAATCTTTTAAGAAAGTTTGGAATGCTTTTGCTTCTTTATTTACAAGCTTAACACCTAATTTTTCTTTTAGTTTTTGAAGTAAGTAAGCTTCTTCATTTGTTATAGTTGAAGTAAACTCTATCGTATCTGCTTTTTTGAAAGCTTCAACTGCACGATTAAATGCATCTTCATCTTTAGTAACATCCGCATTTTGATAATCAAATCCATATCTACCAGCACCACAAAGTGAAACATAGTTCCATTCATTCATAACACGGTAGATTTTTTCCTCTGGATTTTCAATACTTGTAGCTTTTACATCATAAGTGATTTGACAACCAGCTGAACAATGACCACAAGTAGCAGGAATTTGTTTTAATTCCCAAGCATTTGATTTATACATAAAGTGAGTATCAACTAAAGCACCAACTGGACAAACAGCAGCACATTCCCCACATGAAGTACAATCAAGTACATCAGTACCATTTGTTAAACCTATAAGAGATTTGTTTAGCTTATTCCACATAGCATAAGCATCTTTTGGCATTGACTCTTTATACTCAGCATTTAGTGCATCTGCACCTCTTTTAATAGTTTTTAAAGAGTTATCCCCTATCATATCTTTACATACAGTAGTACATCTCTCACAAACTATACAAAGACCTGGATCGTAATGTATATGACCCCAATCATGAGATGGTCTATGAACATCTTTTATGGCATAGTTTTGAGAGTCAACTCCTATCTCTAAAGTATAGTTTTGAAGTTCACATTCACCTGATTGATCACAAACACCACATTGCAGAGGGTGATTTACATCATAAACCTCCATAATTGCACGGCGCTCTTTTTCAATATTTTCAGTTGATGTTGTAATATTCATACCATCTTTAGACTTGGCATTACAAGCATATACCTGCTTACCATCAGCTTCAACAAGACAGATACGACAAGCTAAAGTCGGAGAACATCTTGTTAAATAACAAATCGCAGGGATAAAAATGTCATTTGCACGAGCAGCATTGAGTATAAACTCACCCTCTTGCGTTTGAACCTCTTTCCCATCAATGTTTATAGTAATATCTTTACCCATTTATCACCTCTATTTTAACTTGGTTGTATCTATAGTTTGAAGTTTTAGCATCTATATCAAAAATAGGATTATATGCTATTGTACCTTTCATATGTATATCTACATTAAAATGTCTTATATATTCAATACCATTGATACTAAATTTTACACTATCTCCAGACTTGATTTTAGCAGCAGTTGCAAACTGTTTAGAACCTACTAAAGTTAGTTTTGTACTTATTTGTTTGCAATCTTTTGTAAATATACTAAACTGATTGAGTGGATTTCTATCATAGATAACACTTCCATTATATTCACCTAACTCTGCAACTTCATCAATCTTAACTTTTTTAGAATTTGGCTTATGAGCTATTTTATAACCTCTATAAGCTTTACCACTATTGTCATAATAATTATCTAAATCATCAAATTCTATATCTCTAAAGCCTAGTTTTGAAGTATAATCAATTGTATTTTTAGCTTCTAAACCTAATTTATTTGCAATTTCATTTAAAACATAACCATTATAAGCTACACCACTGTTTAATACAACTAAGTCTTTATCTATATTTACAAATGTACCCTCTTGTTGATTAAGTGCAGGCATATCTAAATCACCATCACCTTTTGCACTTAGTGTAAAATCTGACTTAACATTATAACCTACACTAAAACCATCTTGCTTTGTATCTAAATCACAGATTAAACTAACACCCAAAGTATTTGTAACTGGTGGAATTACCATAACTTTAAAAAGTGTATTTTTTTGTATAAAACCAGCAATTTTGGCTATGTTTTTAGCTCTATGATGATTTATAATATCCTCACCTATAATTAGCACTGGATTTTTCTTTCTTGCATACTTTTGTTTAAGTGTTGCTATCTCCTCTTCAGAGATATTACTCTCACCACTTAAATAACCTAAATCAAGTGAATCAAAAAACTCTTTTTGAGATGATTTATCTTCTACAAAAGCATCAGCTATCATAGCAAGTGCTGCTTCTTCGCTACCAACTTCATTTTTGATAAATAAAGATACAACATTAGCAATAGGTGTCTCTTCTACTGGATGGATGCTAGAAACAAATGCTTTGTTATAACCAACAGCTTGAGAAAGTGCAAACTTAACCATAGGATTATCACTTGCTATTGAGCTACCAACACTTATAACATAATCACTCTCTTTTACACCATCTAAAGTTGCACTGTAAAGCGAAGTATTTGCAGTTGAAGCAAAACTTTCCATAAACTCTTGATACTTCTTAGCTTCATCATTTACAAGGTTAAACCCTAGTTTTTTCTTAAGCTCATTTAGTATGTAAGCCTCTTCATTTGTAATGTTTGAAGTAAAGATAACATTTTTAGCATCTTTAAATGCCTCAACAGCTCTACTAAATGAATCTTCATCTTTTACAGCTGTATAGTTTGCAAAATCAAATCCAAATCTACCAGCACCACAAAGAGATGAAAAATCAGCTTCATTTGTAACTCTTCTGATAACTCCATCTTTTGATTCATAGTTAAGTGAACAAGCACTAGAACAGTGTGAACAGCTTGATGGCACAGATGTTAGTTCCCAAGCATTTGCACTGTATTTGAAATCAGTAGATGCCATAGCTCCAACTGGACAAACAGATACACATTCACCACATTGGATACAATTTTTAAGATTTATCTCTATATGCGATTTATAACCACCCGGTTTTATGAAAAGTGCTTCACTTCCAACTATCTCATTACAAACAGTTGTACATTTTTCACATAAGATACAAAGAGATGAGTCATAAGTATGAACACCCCATTTTTTCTTTTTACGAGCTTGGTCTTTTACAGCAAAGCTTTGCTCTGTTACACCAAATTCTAAAGTTTTGTTTTGCAGATCACACTCACCAGATTTATCACAAACTCCACATTGTAAAGGGTGGTTTACATTGTAAAGTTTCATAATGTTTTGTCGCTCTTTGTATAACTCTTCACTATCTGTTGTAAACTCTGCACCCTCTACTGGTGGAGTGTTACAACTAAGCACAAAACCATCAACATCTTTAGCCTCAACAACACACATTCTACAAGATGCATTTGGAGATGCTTTTGGTAGATGACACATTGTTGGTATATAGATATTTTCTCTTCTTGCAACTTCTAGTACAGTTTCACCTTTTTTGGCACTAACATCACGACCATTAATTTTAAAATTTATCAATTTTTCCATCTTAGCCCCTTATGCCTGTACCATAGCTATATAGTAACATCTCATACAACGATTTGCTTCATCTATAGCTTGTTCTTGAGTAAAACCGAAGTTTACCTCTTGGTTATTGTGTTTTCTTATCTCTGTTTCTAGCACTTCACTATCTTGACGAGGAAGACCTGGTAACCAACCTGTTATTTTTTCGTTTTTGTTATAAACTTTTAGTTTTGATAAATGGTCTTCCATAATCTCATCATCAGTTAGAGTTATCTCACCAGTTTGAACATATCTGCTTATAACAGAAGCACCTCTTTTAGCTTGACCAACTGCATTTACAATAGTCATAGGACCATATTCACAATCACCCGCTGCAAAGATACCTTTGCGAGATGTCATATAGTCTTTACCATTTGTTTGAAGTGTTCCCCAAGATGTCATCTCTAAGTCCCACTCTTCTGGTAAATGACTCCACTCTGCACTTTGTGAAACAGCAGGGATTAAGTAATCAACCTCAATAGTTTCAGTTGCACCCTCAATCTTAACAAGTTGAGCACGACCACCATTTGGATCTGGTACTAACTCGAACTTATCTACATCAAGAGATTTTAAAACATTATCTTCATCATTCATCTTAGCAACAGCTGAGTGGAACATAAATTCAACACCCTCTTCTACTGCTTCATGATACTCTTCATAAGTAGTATTACGGATGATAGTTTTCTCATCACGACGATAAAGCATTATAACTCTTTTAGCACCAGCACGGATAGAGCAACGAACAACATCCATAGATGTAAATCCACCACCAACACAAGCAACAACTTTACCAGTCAAATCAACATGATCAGTTGGTAGCATCTGTTGAACTTGAACCTCTTTAGGTGTAGTTATAGCAAACTTCTCATAAAGATTTATCCAATCAAGAAAATCTATCGCACCCCAATAACCTTTTATCTCTGCTCTTTCGTTTTCACATCTAACTTTTTTAGAAAGTCTAGTACCAGAAGCTATCATAGTTGCATCGTAATCTTTTTCAAATCTTCTCATATCATCAGCAGATACTTTGTGATTAGTTATGAAATTTACTCCCATATCTTTAACACACTCTATATCTTGAAGATACTTTTTCCATGGCATACGATACTCAGGAACACCAACAGTTACCTCACCACCAAGTACTGGAAGCTCCTCATAAACATCAACTTCGATACCATCAGCTGATAGATAATAAGCAGCAGTAAGACCAGCAGGACCAGCACCAACGATAGCTACTTTTTTACCTATTGGCTTTTTCTTCTTCATAGGGTGAAAAAATCCAAAACCATGGTCAGTTTCATAATCAGCACCTATTCTTTTTAGCTCCATTATGGATATAGGACTATCAAGATTTGTACGACGACAAGCATCTTCACAAGGGTGTGGACAAACACGACCACAAACATGAGCTAGTGGCATAGTTTGGCGAGTAGCCTCAAGTGAATCATCAAATCTTAAATCTCTAACACCCTCGATATACCCAGGTATATCAACATGAGCCGGACACATATCTGAACACGGTGCTGTGATTTTTGCTATATAACTAACATCATCGTTATAGTGCTTTGATGGTTTTTGATTGTTTATACAATCCATAAATACATCTTCAAAGTGAGTCATCAAGTCAATAATAGGATTAGGAACAGTTTTACCAATCTCACACTTAGAGGTCATCTGCATAGATTTACCGATCTCTTTTAAGTGTTGCATATCGGCTACTGAGCCTTCACCACGAGCAATCTTATCTAGTTGATCATATAAAATTCGTCCACCCCATCTACCAGGTGCACATCTTCCACATGCTTGTGAATACTCTTGATATTGTGCTGCATACTCCATCGCTAGACGGATAACATCTACATCTTTATCAAAAAGAGCAACACCATCCCAGCCGATAAAGGCTTTTGAGTTACGATGGTCATCGTATGTTGCTGGTAGATTGTATGCTGATTCTTCCCACTCTTCTTCTGGCTTGCCGACATTGTTTATCGATTCTCCGTTCCAAGTAGAAAAATATACTTTACTCAAAATAAGTCCCTAACCTTTCTTTACAACGATAGTCCAGTCAACTTCGTTGAATTTTAAAGAGTTATATAACTCCCAACCGCACTCTTTTACTAGATCTGCACTTCTTTGAATTGGTGAAAAATCACCAATCTCAAAAAGAAATATTAGAGTTTCATTATCTGAATGAGTCTCTTCTAAAATCTCTTTCATACGAGGTTCAAAATCATTTTTTAATTTTCTTAAGTCATATCTTTTCATTAATTTATACCCTTACTGATAAACTGCTTTCGCACTCCAACTTTCAAATTAACAATAACTTCACTTAAAAAAGCAAAGCTATTTGCTTTTGTTAAGTTAATCATCTGTCAACCTCTCCAAATACAATATTTGTAGTACCAATAATAGCAACAACATCTGGTATATAATGCCCTGGTAATAAATCAGTTAAGATACCAGTATGCCAGAATGATGGCGCACGAAGTTTAAGTCTGTATGGATATGGTCCACCTTGAGAATTGATGTAGTAACCTAACTCACCCTTTGGTGATTCAGTAGCTACATAAACTTCACCAACTGGTGGTCTCATACCTTGTGTTACTAGAACAAAGTGTTGCATTAAAGAGTAGTTTTGAGTCATAATATCAAGCTTTGGAGCTGAAACATACTTAGGGGCATGAGCCATTAACTCAGTTTGACCATCTTTAACACATTTTTCATACATATCTATACATTGATAAAGTATCTTAGCACTCTCTCTCATCTCTTCCATATAGATACGGTAACGAGCAAAGTTATCACCTTTATCTGAGTAAGGTACATTAAATTCTACTTCATCATAAAGTTCATAAGGCTCTTCTTTACGGATATCCCAAGCAACTCCACTAGCTCTAAGCATTGGACCTGTACAACCCCAAGAAAGTGCCATATCAGTAGAAATTGTACCAACCTCTTCCATTCTCATTAACCAAATACGGTTAGTATCTAGTAAATCCTCATAATCTTTGATATTTTGAGGAAGTTTATTTAAGAATGCTCTTAATTGGTGGATAAAAGTATCTTGTATATCTAGGGGAACACCACCGATACGAATAGCTGAGTGTGTAAGTCTAGCCCCACAATAACCCTCGATAATGTCCATAAGATATTCTCTTTCTCTAAAACCATAAAGAAAAACTGTCATAGCACCAATATCTAGTGCAGTTGTAGCTAACCAAAAAAGGTGGCTCATTAAACGGTTAATCTCTAAAAGCATCATTCTAATAACTTTTGCACGACGAGGAACTTCAAGCCCTATAAGCTTTTCAACTGCAAGTGCAAAACCATAGTTGTTTGATGATGATGCGATATAGTCCATACGGTCAGTTGTTGGCATAAACTCGTTGTATATCATATTTTCAGCCATCTTCTCCATACCACGGTGAAGGTAACCTACATCTGGATGAGCTTTTACAATCTGCTCTTGTTGTAGGTGAAGCATTAAACGAAGTTGTCCGTGAGCAGATGGATGCTGAGGACCGAAGTTTAATATAAGTTCATTATCGTCTCTATCAAATGTAATATTTTCAAAAAACGGTGTTAATCTGTTTTTTACTTGCATTAATTAGTCTCCTTATGACAAGATTTATAAGAGCTTTCAAATATATCTATAACTATTGCGAAAGCTTCTGAATCTATTGTTTTACTATGCAATAAATATAAAAATTTATTTATAATATTGGTCTCTTTTAGATATTTTTTATACCCAAAGTGCGATATACCTAGATATAGTGCATATATCTCATTAATCAACAATATTTTCATAGGGTATTCATCTGCTTCTGAACAAACAGATATCGGTCTATTATTGATTATATGGTTCATCGTTAAAGCCATTCTTTTTGAAGAATTTGAAAATTCAATACCATGCTTTAACTTTATAGTATCACTCTCTTTAAAATACTCTTCAACAGCCAATTTTAATAGATGAATGTCTAATGATAGATTATATTTATCATCTTGATCTAATTTATTACAGATTTTACCAAATCCATCAATAAATAGTTCTACTCTTTCATCTACTCTATTCATTTAGTATCTCTTTGTATTTTATCAACTGATTCAACAATATCATCTAAAAAAGAATCAAGATTACTTCTATACTTATCTGCATCAAATTTTTCATCATTATTTTTCAATGTCCAATTAGATAATTTTTCTATTGATTCAGATTCTTTAATTTTTAGATAAGCTTTTTTGTAATCTTCTACTGTTTTTTTCATAAAAATAACACCATTTATCTCTGCGGATCATCAATAACTTTTGATGATGCCTTGTCTAATTTTTTAACCATAAATACTCCATCCTCTTCTTGATAGTTTTGTGTATGTTTAGGTTCATCTCCTGTTATCTCTGTACCACGAGGAACTT
>Ga0256837_1000893_pt1 | contig 22507 bp, 26 predicted proteins | sample 4562384metaG_FD_185976 | JGI IMG/M metagenome (GOLD analysis project Ga0256837, IMG submission 185976) | Hydrothermal vent microbial communities from Guaymas Basin, Mexico - 4561-384 | ecosystem: Environmental > Aquatic > Marine > Hydrothermal vents | place: Mexico: Guaymas Basin | collected...
TTCTAATAGATACCATATATTATTAGTAAAGGACGTAATGTCGCAATTTTCAGGATAGGACGTTTTAGACAAAAAGAAAAACGATAAAGTAATTTTTTCAAAAAATATTCAATTAAAACTTGTATAAGTAAATTGAAATATATTGATATAATATAAAAATGAACAAAAATTATATTTTTTTTCTATATGAACAAAATGTATAAAAGCTGTTATAATATGATAGCTTTTGAAATAAAAGAAAGTATATTTTAATAGCTTAGTGTTAAAATATAATTTTCCTATAGAAATGATTAATAAATATCAGTGTAAAAAATAAAAATTGTTAAGTTTTATTTTTTTATATTATATCAACAAATTTAAATCTACTTATACAAGTTTTAATTTAAGTTTTTTCAAAAAGAAAAACAAATAAGTCAATAAATCAAAAATAAAGTCGTCTCCTGAAAATTGCGACATTACGTCCTTTACTAATAATATATGGTATCTATTAGAAAAAGACAAGATGTCGCAATTTTCAGGACAGAAGATTATTTTTAATTTAAAAACCTAAATGTTCTTCTTTTCAAAAAATATTCGATTAAAACTTGTATAAGTAGATTAAAATGTATTAATATAATATCATAAAAAAAATTATGTTTTAACATATCGTTTTTTACTTTTATCCCATTTAAAACCATTATTTTTTAATAAGATATTCATTTCTATATTAGTGATATTATATTCTTCCATAAGTTTTTTGATAACTTTTTTACTTACTGTATATTTTTTTTGTAATATATTATTAACAGCATTAAATTTACTTTCAATTATTGCTTTTGTTTTTCCGCCAACATCATTTAAATTTTCAATTGCATATTGATTTATTTTTTTTGTTATACTTATTTTTACTGCTCTAATTTGTCCATTTCTTATTTTTGTTTTGTAAGTTTCAATATCTTCATCAGTAAAAACTTCTGGATATTTTTTTATTTTGTTTACAATATAAAATATTTCCTTCTTTACTTTATTATCATTTTCAGAAATTTTTGCATCATTATATAAAAACTCTTCGAATAATTCATCGTATTCAGTTGAGGTATCTACTGCAATTAATGATTTATAACTTTCCATATTTATAATATCACATTCTTTAAACCCTTCATTTTTTAATGCTTGTGTTATATAATTAATATTTTTTGATGCTTTAATTATTAATTGTTTATAAACTAAATATCTAATCCAGTATTCTTTTTGTGTTGCATTGTATAAATTCCAATTTCCATCTAAATACTCTTTTTTTCTTATTTCTTTATATTCATCTAATTTTTTCTTTATTTTTTCTATAAATTTTGTTTTTCTATGATAACTTTGTCTCCATTCAAAATTAAAGTTAATATTTTCATGTTTTTTTCTTCTATTATGGTAAATAAATAATATGACTTCATTGTTATTATTTTCTCTTACTCTATTTGTTTCTTGAATAAGAACATTAATATCATTAGGAACTATATGATATAAGTATTTTTCATTAGTAATTATATGAAAACCTGCACTTAATACACGTGTAGATAAATAAATTTTCTTTTTTGTTTTCATTTCATTTATAATATCTTTTGCATCATATATTTTATTATCTGCATTTATTATGCTTATATCATTAAAATCAACACCATTTTCTAATAAAGTATTGAATATTTTTCTTAAATCATTACGATTGTCAATATAAACAAATTGTGTAACATTATTATTATAATTTAATAAAACATTTTCAACTATTTGTTTGAGAATGTTATTAGTTTTAATATGATAAAAACTTCTATTCTTCTTTTCCTTTGGTTTAACTTTATAACAAACGTCTACATAATCATTTAAAAATAACAAATAATTTGTTGCAGTCATTAATAAATATTGATGTCTTTTTTCTAATATCTCCCAAATAAATTCAATTACTAATTTTCTATAAGAAAGAGCACAAATTAATTCATGTGCTTCATCAATTACTATTTTCCATTCATCTAAATTAACTTCTTTAATAACATCTTTAAATTTATCATATGTGCATACAATAAGAGTTGTATTTGGTGTAATTTTAGTATTCACTGCACCTTCACAAAAACATGCGACAAAGTTTTGATTTAGTTTATCTTCTTGTAATACTTGAATAGTTAATGGCTCAAGCATAATTATTTTGTTTCCTTGTTGAGCTAATTCTTTTATTGTTTTACTTTTACCTGCACCAGTTTGTGCTATTAAACATTTTTTACCTTCTAAAAGTTTGTCTTTAATTTCATTGATAGAATCTATTTCAATTGTATTATCTATTGTTGTATAATTATCTTCTAAATCATTTTCTATTTTTTTACATTGGTTATAAAATTCAATGACTTTATTTTTATATAACATATATGCTAAATAAATAAAATTATAACCTTTATTATTGTGAAAATCATAATAAACTAATGTATCTTTAAAGACATAAGCATCTGGATTTTGTCCATCTTCAGTTATTACTGAATATAAGTTAAATGTTTTTTCTTTTTCTGTATAATCTATTTGTAAAAATTTTAAAAAATATTCTAATAAATTATATTCTAATATTACTTCTTTTAAATTTGATAATAATTGTTTTTCGTCTTCAGTTAATTTTTTTGTAAATTTATTGTATTCTTTATCAATATTAATTTCTATTACTTTTCCATTTCTTTTTATTTTCTTTTGTTTTACTTCATGTATTCCTAATATTTTTCTTAAAGATAAAATTAACTCTTCTATTTTATTTATATCAATATAATCACAGTTTGTTATATCACCAACTAATGATTTATATATTCCTTTTTCTCCCCTACTTGGTGCAATAACAATTTGTCTGGTTGAAGAATGTATATTAGGAAATAACTCAACTTCTTTTGCGACATGTCTATCATCTGCACTATATAGTTGATGTAAATATACTAATTCTTTTTTTCTTAATTTAAAAAATAAATGAAATGAACCACTTTGTGTTTGTTCTAAATAAATATTTTTATTTTTTAATGTAAAATTGATAATTAAATCTTTTGTTTTTTTAATTGTATCTTCTGTAAATTTTTCTGGTTTAATATCTATATCTAAACAACATAAATCTTTGCACTTATTTATTTTTATACCAATACCAGTAGCTCTATTAAATGCATTAATATTATATTTCTTTTCTTGCCAATTTTTATCTGTTGGGTATTTTCTAAATTTATATAAAGGAACTACAATATCTCCACCAAAAAAATTAAAAAGTTTTTTATATTCTGCTTTCAAGATATCACCATTAAGCTTGGCATTTTATTTTATCTAAAAAGTTAATAACATCTATATTTGATTGTATTTCATTTAAAACTTTCTCTATATTGTTTAAATTGTCAAAATTATAACAATATAATATTGCATATATTTTATCTTCATCTTTATTATATATTAATTGACAATCAATATCATTTATTGATACAGAGTAATCATATTTATTATCATATAACAGTTCTTTTAATTTTTCGAAATTATCTTTTTTAATTTTTAATTCATAAATAAATCTGTATTCATCATGAATTTCAAAATAACTAAATTTTTCTTTTAAATAATTATTCATAATTAAATATAATGCATACATTATAAACAATGAAAATAAAAATATTAATAACCACTCACATAATATATTTATTACTATTAATGATTTAAATTGATTATAAGTTAAAAAAACACTTATAGTAGGTATGATTAATGATGTAATTAAAAATAAACTAAACGGCATTTGTTTTCTTGGTTTTGAATACTTTTTTATATTTTTAATTATATCTTGTGATAAATTATCAAAATAATATGTTTCTTTAATCCAAAATTGTTTTGATGATATATCTTTTTCAATTTTACATTTAACATCTTTGAATATCCATTTAAACATATTTTTTATTTCATTTCTTTGTTTTATAAAATCATATAATTGATTTTTATTATATACTTTTATATTAAAATATAATTTAATTTTTGCATCTTTTAAAGACAAATCATTATAATTTATTTTAGAAATAAAATCTTGAATATTTAAATTATTGTTTTTATTATATCTATGTTTTTTGTTAAACATTATTATCACCTCAAAAATATATTATATAAAATAATATAAAAACTTTTCTTTAATATTTATTTTAAATTTTTAAAAATATATTCTATAACCTTAACTGTCCATCCATTACCTATTATTTTATATCTTTGAGTATCTGAAATTATTTTAATATTTTTATTTTCAAATATACCATATTTTGTATAATTATCTGGTAAAGTTTGTAATCTTTCCCATTCTAATGGTGTTAATTTTCTAACTTTATTATTAATATATATTCTACAACAAGTATCACATGTTGTTAATGTTGGTGCTTTATAATTAATATTAAATATTCTTTTTGCATATTTAAAACTATTAGGATTTCCTTGTTTTACATAACCTATAATTCTATTATTTATATTTTCTATAATATAATCTCTTTTCCAATAATATTTATTTTCTATTGTTTCTTCTGGTTGTAAAATATCTTTTATTTTTAAGTTATTTTCATTAGGTAAAGTTTTTATGGGTATATTAGTCCAATATAATCTTTTTCTATATTGTGCTGAAAATAATGCTGAATCAATTTCTATAGGTTCTATATTTAAGCTATTTGTAATAATATTTTTCCATTTTTTTGCCATTTTAACATTTTCAAGTAAAAACCATTTTGGTTTAATTTCTTTCAATAACCTAATATATTCCCAAAATAAATATGATTGTCCTTCAAATTTATAACCTTTTTCTTTTAAATCTAAATATTGTTCTAATGAAGTCACTTCTATTTTTTCTTTTGTTACTATACCATTTTTTTTACCAACAAAACTAAAGTTTTGACAGGGACTACCACCAATAATTAAATCTATATTTTTAAAATCTTTACCTTTTAAATTTCTAATATCTCCAACAAAAATTGTATCTGGAAAATTATATTTAGCAACCGCTATTGCATATTTATCAATTTCACTTGCATAATACTTTTTGTATTTAATGCCAGCTTTATCTAATGCTAATCTACCACAGGATATTCCATCAAATAAACTTAATATATTCATTCTATCACCTCAAAAATATATTATATAAAATAATATAAAAACTTTTCTTTAATCAGTTAATTCATTTTCATTAATAATTTTAGGTTCAAATCCTAATTCTTTAAATGTTTTATATCTTTCTCTTGTGGCTTTTATTAAATGTTCATTAGTATCCCAAAAATCATAATAATATGCTGTATGTTTATTTTCATGTTTTCTACAAATTCTACCAAGAGTTTGAATAGTTTGTATTTTACTTAAATTTGCCGAATAATTAATTAATACATTTAATATAGGTAAATCTAAACCAGTGCTAACAATTTTATCTGTTCCAATGAGAATATGCCTTTTACCATTTTTCATTTCGTCTAATAGTTGTTTTCTTTTTCTTTTATTTAATTTTCCGTTAATAATTTCAACATCACCACCAAGCAACTCTTTTATCTGTTCTGCGTGTTCCAATCTTCTGGTTATAATTAAAATATAATCATTTTTATGTTTTTCAACTATTTTTTTAACAATATTTAATCTTTCTTTACTTAATAAAATTTTATTGTAAGCTTCTTGATAATCTAAATAATGTTCATTATTAGGATATGTTATAAATTTAATTTGTGGGTATATTAAATATTTCATTTTTACTAAATCCATTAAACTAATTTTAAACTCTGGAAAACCAAATGATTTATACAATTCTAAACTATTGTTGCCGTTACTAAACGGTGTAGCTGAAAGTCCTATTCTATATTTAGCTTTTATGTTTTTCATTAATAAATCATAACTTTTTGATTTTGCTAAATGACATTCATCAACTATTAATAAATTTATTTCATGTAGTTTTTTTAAAAATTCTTTATCTTTTTTTTCAATAAATTTAACAATTGTTTGAATAGTTGCAACATTAACATCTTTCCAATTTTGTTTCCCTTCTGTTATTGTTCCCACTTCAATGTTTAGTAAATTTTCAAATACTTCTTTTGTTTGTTGTAATAAATCTAACGTATTAACAACAAATAATGTTTTATAATTTAATTGTCTAATTAATTCAGTTGCTATAATTGTTTTACCTGCACCCGTGCATAATTCCAATAAACAAATCTCATTTTCTATTGCATATTTAATAGCTTCTAACTGATAATCTCTTAATTTAATACCATTTAATTCTTTAGTCGATATATTAGCTAAAATATTTGGAAATGTTCTTTTATCTATTATTTTTATAGTGGTTTTATATCCTTTCTTTTCTAAATTTGGTGCTAATTTATTCTTTATTAAATTAATAATATAGTTTTTAAATCCTAAATATGTTGAACCATCTTTATATAATTTAATAATACCATCAAATTTAATACCTCGTTTTGCTAAACTTTTTTGTATCCAATATTTATTATCAATTTCGTATGATAATTGTTTTTCTAAATATTTATCTATAATTTCTTGCAGTTTTCTTACTGTTTTTATTTTTAATTTATTATCATATAATTCAATAGTAATAATGATATCATCTTTATAAAGATAACTGTCTTCGAAACATTTCTTTTTATATGGACACCATTTACAAATTTTATGATTATTTGATTGTTTATAATCATTAAAACCTTTTTTACTACTAAGTTCTTTTAAAAAGTTATCTATTTTATTTGAAACTTCACAAATATCATTTATTGTTATAGGTTGTTTTACTTCAATATCTTCTTTAATAAAATAAATAATAACTTCTGGTGGTATTTCTTTAAATTTTTGATAATATAACCATGCATAAAATTTAGCTTGTTCTAAATATTCTAATTCTTTTTGTTTTGAATATTTAGAAGTTTTCCAATCAATTATCCTATTATCATCTAAAATAGCATCAATAATTCCCATAAATGTATAGTTATTGTAATTAACAAATATTGTTTTTTCATTGCTTTTAATTTTATATCCTCTATTTTTAAAATTTTCAATACATTTTTTTATTTCATCTCTATCATATGAATCCAACAAATCATATTGGTTATAATACTTTGTAATTAATTTATCTTCTAATTCTTCATTATATTCTTCTATAATTTTATGGATGCAACTACCAAATCTTGCATATTTATCATCATATTTATCTGTATATTTAAATTGAGCAATATATTTATAATAAAATCGTCGTTGACATTCATTAAATGTTTTTATTGAACTAAAACTAAATCTCATATTATCACCTAAATATTATTAATTGTATTAAATTGCATATATTAATTCAATATTATATTTATATTCTAAAAATATATTCGTTATAAGTTTATCTATATTTATTAACATTAAACTTTCTTTATTTTTAATGAATGATTCTCTCTCATATTTAATTATTTCAAAAATAATTTTATTATATATTTTTTCTAATATTTTTCTATCAATATTATTAATATTTTCACATATAAATTCAAAAATATAATTATTATTTTCATCGTCAATTATTTTAATTCTTAATATTTTGTTTTCATTCCAGATTTTAAACATTTTATAATTTTTACATTTTAAAATATGAACACCTATTTTAAATATTATCATATTGTCACCAATTTATCATTATTAATCATTGATAAAATATTTTTATATAATAATTATCATATATATTATAAATATATATTGGTGATTAAAAATGTTAAAAGATTTAATTAAACCATTTAGAGGTTCAAAATATGTAATGATTTTAGCATATATTTTAAAATTATTAATATTTATCTGTATGTTAAATATTTTTCTAAAATAATATTTATTTATTCTTTATAATCTTTCATTCTCATTAATTTTACATTATATTCTTTTTCAAGATATTTTACAGCTTCTTTTGATACTTTATGTCCAGGTGATAACACATGTGTAATTTTATTATCTTTAACAACTACAAATATTCTTTTCCATCTATTGTTCATATAATAATAATTCTTTAAAAATAATGCTAAATTATTGTTTATTTGTTTTATTTTTTCGAAATCTTTTTCTAAGTTCAATTTCATTATATCACCATTTTTTTGTTTTAAATAATTATATGTCATAATACTATAAAAAGTTTTCGGTAGTATTAATAAATTAATATTTATTATCATTTCTAAATTTCTTAATCATCCTTTTTAATCTTTCTTCTAAACTTAATCTACCTTTTGGTGGTGTAATCCACCATAAATCTTTATGTTTTAATATTAATTCTGGGTTAATGATTGATAAAACATTAATTATTAATTTAACAGCACTTTCCCAATAATAATCTTTATCAAACATTTTACTTTCTTTATATTTATAAACTGGAATAGCTTGTAATTTTGGTTTATGTTTAGTTATAACATAATGAATGACATCACCAACATTTACTTCAAAACCATCATCTTGCATTTGTTTAGCTACTTGAACATGAATTGGTATTGGGGCATATTGTATAGTTCCGTCTTTTTTAACTTTAGGTTTTCCTGTTTTTTTGTCTATTACTGGTTTACCATATGAACTTATTGGTTTTGATAAACCAGTTTTAATTATAATATATTTATCATCAATTTCACCATTAATTATTTTTTCTTTTAATTTATATAATTCTTGAATAAATTCATCTTCAGTTATTTTTTCTAATAACCAACAATCAATTACTAATCTTTTTTGTAATTCTCTACCTAATGGTGGTGCATCTCTTCTAATAATTTCTAAACCTTTAATATCTATTTCTGGTTCACCAACAATATTTCCATTTTCATCTATTTCATATAATAAAGATGCGTATCTTTTCTTTTTAAAATAAACTAATCTATGAATTTTCTTTTCATATTCTAATTTTAACCATTTATTTTCATCAACATTACATCTTTTAACAAATTTATCAATATATTCTTTAAACTTTTCATTTAACTCATATTCATTTAATTCTGGTTTACTTTTTAATAACCCAACTGAATCTGTATTATGTGCTAATATACCATTTGCAAAAAATCTATGTGTTTCTTCTACTTCTATATCATAAACATAATCATCATATTCAATTTCTTCTATTTTTATCGGTTTTATTAATGAAAAATCATATTTTCTAATATCTTTCAAATAATCTTTTTTATTTTTTAGTGCATTTTTTAATTTTTCTTGTTTTCTTTTAATAATAAAACCTATTTTATTGTAAAATTCTATTGTATCTTTTATTACTAAATGTTTACTATATGTTCCTGTATTTTTATTATTATATTTATTCTGATTAGTTTCTGTAAAGTAATTTGATGGGATACCTAAATACCATAATAATGTTCTCATTTTTTTAATCCAATCTTCATTTATTGATGTTAATCTAACAATTGGTCTATTGTTTCTTATAATAACTGTTCCATCTGCGCTAAAATACCCTGAAATAAATAATGCAATATTTTCATTTGTTTCATTAAATATAAATTCTGGAAATTCTTTTTTATTATTTTTTATACATTCTTTTAAAATTTCTTGTAATTTACCTCCCCAAATTTTTATATCTCCTTTTCTATTTTTACTTATTGTATATCCTTTTATCCAACCTTTTTCTTTTAAATTATTAATTAATTTGATGATATCGTTTAAATCATTACCACTACTAATATTATAATAATATGTTTTATATTTTTTATATGAACCAAAACTACCATTTCCAATAAAATATCCTAAAAATTTATAAACTTCTTTAGGTAAATTTTTTGATTTTATATTTTCTCTTGGTATATATTTTAAATAAATTAAGTTTTTAATTTCTTTTCCTAATTCATTTGGTTTAACTTCTATCATTAAATTATTTATTTTCTTTTTCTTTCTAATTTTCTTATTTAAATAACCAAATAAACTATGGTCTTCTGTTACATCTATATAGTTTGAATTACTTATATATACTCTATACATTTTTTTGTTAACCTTATGTCTCATAACATATTTAATTTTTTTGAATACTGATTTATAATTTTTATCTAATGTTAATGCTTCAATATTATCTAATAAACAATATTCTTTATTATTAATTTTATAATCACAATTTTCAAATAAATCTTTAATATTAACTTCTTCTATTTTATTATTCTTTTTAATAATAACTTTTGTATCACCAGCAACACTATCACTATATACAGGTATCCACCCGTTTTTTTCTGCAAAATCTATGCATTTTTTTGTTAAATGCCTACAATGTTGTGTAATTGCATTTGCTACTATTGGATTATACCAACGGGAATTTTTAAATCCAAAATACCCATAAACACTATTCATAATAACTTTTAAAGCTAATTCTTCTGCTTTTAATTTTTTATACATTTCTGGATTTGTATCTTTATATTCAAATTTTTTATATTTCTTTTCATATCTTAATTTAATAAATTTCTCTATTAATTTTGGAACAACACCTTGTATATCTTTTCTAAAATATTTTTCTGGATACATATAATCATGAACATGATGGTAATCAGCTGGTATTTTTATATATGGAATATTATGTTTCTCCGCAAAATCTTTTGTAATTATTGTTTCTGGTGAAATATTATAAGTTAAAATCGTGGTTGGGTAAAATGAGCTAAAATCATATGTATATATATCATTAAAAATTCCTTTTCTAAAATCCATTGTATAACCGCCACCAACTTTATTTAAATGTTTAATTATTAATCTATTCATTTTTATCACCATTAAATGTTTTATATATTAACTTTATTGGTTGTAAATCATCATCAAATTCTATTTTAAACTTATATATATTACCAGATAAATCAATACTATTTTTAGTTGGGCTTCTTATTCCCATTTTATTATATTCCTTTAAAAATACAACATCACATATTGATGAACTGTCCATAACATACTTTGGAGGTGCACCAACTATATTAGCTATTGCATTTAAGTTATCAATTAAAGTATATTTTTGTTCTAATAAATACATTAACCAAACATCTTTAAAATTATAAGATTTTAAAGTTATAATTTCATCATCTGTATTATATTTTGAAATTAACTCTTCAAAAGATTCTTCTGGTTTATTAAATGAATCTTTCCATAAATTATAAATAGTGCCGTGTCCCTTTTCACCAATTTCAACTTTTTTCATATCTAACATTTTTTCTGAAACATAATCTAATTTATATTCTTCTAATTTATAATATGTTTTAAATAATTCCATATAATCTATAAAGTTAATTTGATTATATATTCTTTTCCAATCTAAATTATGATAATCACATCTTTGTTTAACATAAGAATCATCGAATTTTCGACTATTCCAACCTAATACTATATCATAATTCGAAATTATTCTAAGATGTTTTTTAAGTATTTCTTTTTCACCTTCTATTGGATTTTTTTGATTTTCATTTTTAATATAATATTTATTCCCTTCATTATCTATATAAGCTATAGATAATATTGGTGTAATTGCAATAACGTTATCATTTAAATCCTTTTCAAATGGAACAGTGTCCATTGTTTCAATATCATAAAATAAATAATTTAAACATTCAGCATTAACTTCTAAATCATTATCTACAATATATCTTTTAGCACTGTCTAAATCAGCTTCAAAAGTTAAAATTCCAGATTGATGTAAAGTATTCATTACATTATATCTATCATAATTATTTTGTAAAATTATTTTAACATAATCACCAGCCCATTTGTATTTTAAATCAAAAGATGATAATAGTTGTTTAACTTTTTGTAAATCTTCAATAAAAATATAAAAATAATTATTAAAAGGTATTTCTTTGAATTCAACTTGCCCATTTTCATATCTATACTTTATAATTATTGATTTTGATTTTTCAATAATAGAAGCTAATCCTTTTTTCATATTATACACCGTTAAATTTTATAACAAATTTTATTTTTATGTTTTTTAATTATATCACCTAATACTTTAGAAACTTTTGCATGTTCTATTAAATTACATAAAACTTTATATTCAAACGAATCTTTTTTAAATATAATAGCTCTATTTGATAATATAACAATTTTTTCATCCGATTTCCAAATTTCAATATTATCTCTTTTATAAGCTAATTTACAATTTTTAATAAGTGATTCTTTTTCTATGTTATAAGTTTTAGCTAAACTATTTTTATCAAAAATGAATATTTCATTAACTTCTTGCATTTATATCACCATATTTCTTTTTTATTAAATTATATATATTAATTAATTCCTTTTTACCAATTATTTTATCATTTTCCTTAATACAAAAACAAATAGCAAATCTATTTAAATTTTTATAACACCACATATAATAATTCTCGCAGTTTTTTTCTTTTTTATATTTAAATAAAATTTCATATTGTTGGTTTTTAATTACATATACATTATATTTATTAATATATATTTTTGTATTTTTATCATTCAAAATATTATTTATTAATTGAATAATATCAGACATTTAATCACCATATTTTATATTATTATTTTTTAAAGAAATCTCTACCTTTATATGGAATATAACCATATTGATTCATTAACAATTTACCTTCAATAATTTTACTTATAATATTATATGTTTCATCTTTATTAAATTTTTCAGTATCAATAATTATATGATAATAATCTGTATTTAAAATATTAATATTATATAATTTTTTAAATTTTTCAATTTCAAGTTCTTCTCTTCTTTTCGTTTCTTTATATACTTCATTTAATTCCTTATTTTCTCTTTGTGCAATTCTAAGACATCTTTCTTTAAAACTACATTTTAACCAAATAGATAAATCTGGATGAACATTATTTTTTAACAATAATGGCGTTATTACTCTACCTTCTAAAATTATATTATTTTTTGTTTTTGCAATTTCAATCATTTTATTATCTATTTCAATATCTATATCTGGATGATATTTCAAATATTCTAAAAACTCTAATAAGTTCATATTATAATTTTTTGCCATTTCTCTTATAATTTTTCCAGTATAATAATATTCGAAACCAAATCTTTCAGTTATTTTTTTTGCTAATGTTGATGTCCCAGTTCCAGGTAATCCTCCTATAGTTATTAACATATTAAACCACCTCTATTTTATTAATTGTTTAAATTTTTCATCGTTTAATATTTTTTGTATTCTTATATAATGTTCAGCTGGTTCTAATATAATATCAGTTTTTGGTTTCACTATTTCTTCAAATAATTTTATTTCACCATATTTTCTATAATTTATTCTAAATTTATCTTCTTTAAATTCTAATGGTTCACAATAAATAATATAATCATATTTTGGTTTGTATTCATCAATCATCATCTTTATTTTATTTGCTTCATTTGATGTATGAAACAGTTTAGTATAAACTAAAATATCCCATATAGTTCTATCCAATAAAATTATATCACATTTTTCTTTTTTAATAAATTTTTCTAAAAATATATATGTATTTAATAATAATTGTTCAAACTCAAACATTAAATTTCTATTTTCAATATCATATAATGTAATTTGTAAAGAATCACATAATATTCTAACTAATTCTGGAATTTTAATTACATTATAATTTACAGATAATATTTTTTCTAAATCATTAAGTATTGTAGTTTTACCAGAAGAAGCACAACCAGTGACTGCAATAATTACTGGAGATTTGCTCATTTATATCACCATTATTTTTTTATTAAAAAAATATAAAATTAAAGTTTAAATTCATTTCTCCTATTAAATTCATCAACTTTACCTTCATTAAACCTATCTTCAACAACTGATAAATAGCCAGTTATTTTTGTCATTTTCTTGATTTGTTCATTTCCGCATTTTTTACATTTAGATTCATCTTTTCTACCAACATAACTCGTTTTACATTTTTCACAATAAATTATTGTATTTGAAATTGTTATATATCTTACATCAGTTTTTTTCAATAATTCAATTAAATATCTACCTAATCCTAAATAATTCTTCTTTGGAGTTGTAGCATTCCATAAATGACATATTATTCCTCCATTTAAAAATGGATGATATTTTGCTTCTCTTACAACTTTTTCATGTCCCAAAATTTTTTCTTCTTCTGGAACAAACACTGAATTAGTCCAGTATTTTCTATCATATATTCCTAAATTCTTTAATATTTCTTCATATCTTTCATTATCTAATTTTTTAAATCTATAACTACAACCTTCAGCTGGACTACCAATTAAACTCCATCTTGATATTTCTTTATCATATGCTTTATATTCTTTTATACCATATTTTTCAGCCAATTCTTTATACTTAAATTTATTTAAACTATCAATTTTTTGTTTCATTTTTTTAATAAATTCATATTCATCAAAGTTAATACCATATTGTTTTAATATATATTTCATATCTTGTAAACCAATTATACCAATTGACATTGTAGTATATCCTATATTATAATAATAACCATTTTTATCTTTATATATTGGATTACTTACAAACGGATACATTCCTTTATTCCAATTATCCCAAATTATTTTTCTTTTAACTAATAAACATTTAATACATAGTTCAATTAATCTATCTAACTCTTTTTCAATATCATCAATTTCGTTATTAACATATTTTAATGCAATTCTTGGTAAATTAATAGTTACATACGATAAATTACCAGTTCCAAATACATCTCTAAACATATTTTCTGTTGGTGTATCATCAAGATAAGTTCTGCAACCCATACTTGTAGCTAATTTTTTACCATATTTAAATCCGTTTAATAAATAAGTATTTGATTTTTCTACCATATTTTTTATTACCAAATTTAATAATTCATTATCTACTTTATCTTTTCTAACATAGAAAATAACATTTGGGAACAAAAATGGTTTACCATTAGCATCTCCTTCATTTAAAACTTCTAAAAATATTTTTGTAAATCTTTTTAATTCTTTTTCATAATCTCCAAATTTACCTTCTTTATATTTAACTTTTTTATGTTTCATAAAATCAGGAATTTCAAATTCAAAATTTAAACTTGTAAATGCTGGTTGTAATCCTCTACTTGGTGAAATTTGATTTAGTTGAAACATAAATTGTTGAATACATTGTTTTATTTCTTTATCTGATAAACCTTTACAAAATGGTGCTATCCAAACATTAAACATAGGAATTGACTGTCCACCAGCCATTAAAGATTGAACAATATTTATAACATTTAATGCATGTGATAATGCTGTATCAAGATGTTTAGCTGGTTTTGAATTAACATTTAATGCATGTAAACCTTTTAAAAATATTTTGTAAATTGGATGTTGGAGACAATTTGGACGAGTTATAAAAAATCCTAAATCATGTATATGTATATCTCCTTTTTCGTGAGATTTAAATATTTGCTTATCTATCTTATCTAATTCCATTTTTGCTAATTCTTTTTGAATATAATTATTAAATTGCAATTCTATAAAATTATTACTAAAAGCAATATTTGCGTTTTCTTTTAAATTTTCATTTATCATATTTTCAATTTGGTTTAATTCTTTCTTATTCATTTATATCACCTTTTAATTTTTTAACTTTGTTTAACCAATTTTTATCATATAAACATCTAACTTTATATCTAAAACAATATATTATATAAGGTTCTATAATTTTACAAAAATTATAAACATCTAATGTTTTTCCATTTTTTAAATAATAACCATATTTATGTCTTTTTTCTTTATAAACATTAAATTCAAATCCATATGAATCATATAATAAATTAAATTATTCAATTTTTTTACAAAAATTTCATCAAAACCATTAGTATAAAGTTTTATAGAATATGTATTATTCTTCTCATAATATATTAAAGAACCATCACCACACATCCACATTGCTAATGTAATAGGTTTAATATTTAAATTATCTGGGATTATTTTTTTATTTTTATACCAATTGTTACGCAATTTTGTAAATAATGGTAATCTTTCAGTAAATAATACATATAATTTTTCCCGATTTTCTTCATCTTTAGCTAATGTAATTTTTGAATAAATATTATATTTATCAAATATATTTTTAATATAATATAACCACTCAATTTTACTTTCTCTTTGATATATTTCTAAATAATTATTGCCACTTTTTACTTTTGGTATTGAACCATCTCCTAATAATAAACCATTAATAAAATCAATTAAAAAATCATCTATTTTAATCTCGTTCATTCTTTTAGATTTATTTTTTAATTGTTCTTCTGACATTGTTCTTTTTTGAATGTTATATTTATTTAATTTTTCACTTATTATTTTTCTACTACATCCTATTATTTTTGATATTTCACTTATAGACATCATTTTATTCTCATACATATCATATAACCATTCTTTATCAATATACCATTTCCTTCCTACTTTATAATAATACTTATTACACACAACATCACCTACCAACATTGTTAAAAGTATAGTAAATATGTAATTCATAATATAAAAATTTTAAGTCATATTATTCATTTTCTTTAATTTCTATATTAGCATCCCTAATAACTATTATATCATAACCACCAAATAAATGAACTTTTTTACAAGATTTACTTGGTGGACAAGTTTTTTCAAGTAAACCAAATGATTTTCCAGTAGATAAATTAATTGGTATAATATAATGTATAATACCATCATCTGATGGCTTTTGTATTTCTGATATAATAAACGTCTGTTTTAATTTAGGAACATAAACAATATCACCAACCTTTATGATATCATTATTTTTACATTTAACTAATACTTTATTCATCTTCATCACCATAATTTACTTTCCAATTTATATTATCATTTACATATATTTAAGTATAATATATAATAAAACAAACGGAAATAATAATGCTAATAAACTACTAATTATAAATACAATTGGTGCAATAAAAACAATAAAAATAAACAACTTTCTCAAATTCATCCCACTATCATAAAAAATAGTTTATTTAATAACTATTACTCATCGTCTTTCATATATTCTTTAAAAGCAACATATGATACTATAAATGGAAAGAATGGTGCTAAACAACACGCAATCATAAATACAACTGGTAAAATAATTACAATAAAAACAAATAGTTTTTTCCAGTTCATACTATCACCATAAAAATGTTAAAAAATTATTTAAAAAGTTCTTCATTTAATTCATCAATAACTTCATCTTCTATTTCACTCATCTCCTTTACTTGATTTGCTAATGCATTTATATTTTCAATCCATTCATAAAACTTCTTTAAATTATCTGCATCTATTTTTATCTTCTTAAACATTTCTTCTTGTGTTAATGGTATGAATTCAAAATTATCTGGAATGAAATAACTAACTTGTCCTTTTCTTTTTCTCATTAACTCAAATTTAATTATTGTATTCATATAATGTTCAGGTTTTACATTTTGATTGAAATAATACATAAATGCTCCTTTCATAAACATTATAACTGGTATCCATTCACCACTTTTAATATCTTTTGCTTCCATTAAAACTACTAAATTCAATTTTATATCTTTATCTTTTTCTTTAAGTTGAATTATTGGTTTTCCTGTTTTTATATCTACTGCCTTCCTAATTTCTTTTAATGGATAAATAGTTGAACTAATTACTGTTTTTAATGTATCATTTTCAAATGTTGTTTTTGTATATTGCCCCATCACGGATAAAATTCTAACTTCTGGTTTTTTACCAAAAATATATTTTATATTTGTTACATTGCCTTCATCATCTTTTTCTATACCAGCAATTAACTGCCCAACTGTTTCTGGCATATCATAAATATATGATACCTTTGCAATGTCAAACGGTATTTGACTTGATGATTGATTTTTCATTTTTAAATTATTTAAATAAATTTTTGCTTCTTCTTCTGACAAACCTTGTGCAATTAATTGTTCTAATGTTATGTTTTCCATTACCATATTTTATCACCATTTTATTTTTTTGTTTTTTTATTTTCAAATAAAACAAATATTATACAAAGCAATATAAAAATTGCAATTATTACTTCTATAACCAATTTTAAGCATATTATAAGTATTTCTTCTATCACATCTTATCACCTCGACGTATTATATATTAGTTTTTATTGTATATATACTTTTCGTTAATCAATCTGTGTAAATTTATAATTATTAAATGTCTTCACAAAACGTATCTACTGGTTCATTTTATCACCTATAAATCTTTATATTTATCAAATAAATACAATAATTTAGCTTTTTCTCCTTTTATGCCGTGATATAACTCTAAATATTTTTTAATTCTAACAACTAATGCTCTTAAATTTTCATATTGAATAACTTTGCTATTATCATTTATATAAACAACAAAGCCCACACCATATTCTTTATGAATTCTCTTTTCTAATATTTCTATTTTTTTATTATCTACCACAAAATGTTTAAGTTTATTTAAATCAAAATCTTTAAATTTATTTTCATATTGTTTTGGAAGATAAACAATATATAATTTATCATTTATTCTATCTACAATATAAACTTGTTTTTTAATTTTATCTAAAAACTCATTTACTTTCTTTTTAACTTTTGCTCTAAGAAATGTAAAAACTAATGGACACTTATTTTCAATAGCAAAATCAAAAATTTTATCAAAATTATTTTTGTCTGTAAATATCTCTTGTATAATCTTTCTGTCTAACATCAAATTTAATGCATTTTTATCGTCTTTATATTCAAACTCTTCATAACATTTTTGAATTAACTCATCAGTTACATAATTATTCATTATATATTCTACTATATCTTTCATTTTCTCACCACCAATTATTCTATATTATCATCAATATCTTTAATATCATATAATAATCTATTCAATCTACTTCCTCGTTTAACATTATTTATATCTACACCTCTTTTAACAAATATACTTAATAAATCCTTCATCTCTATTTCATATTCTTTACATATTTCAACTAAACTTTTACCTTCAATAAGATATGCCTTTAATATTTCATTTTCATTATATCTTTGAAAATCTTTATAAATTTTTGTAGGAATAACAGTTTCTTGTTTTTGATATTTTCCATTATATATTTCATGTGGTATATCATCCAATTTCATAAAATAAATTTGTCCAATTCTCATACCAGCTTTAAGGATAACTGGTAAATCATGTGCTGTTATTTCTAATGTTAATCTTCCTTCCCAACCACTATCACACAAACCAGCTGTTTGATGAGATTGAACAAACATTCTACCTAATGAACTTCTACCAGTATAAATTGCAACATAATTTTCTGGAACTTTTACATATTCAATAGTTGAACCTAATACACCACCATGAATAAATTTATCTATTTGATATTTATGTCTTAAATATTGTTTTGAATGTTTTAATTGAAAACCTCTTGGTATAATCATTATTTTTTCAGCTGTAAAAAATTTATAAACTGGTTTTTCTTCTGGATTTAAAATACAATCTTCATCATATTTAATAAACTGATTAGATAATCTTACATCTACTGATGCTGGTTGTATTGCATTTTTATCATAATTTTTTACTAATCCCATATCTATTATTTGTTTTCCAGTTAATACTGACATTTACTTCACCTCATTATATTAATATATCTTAATTTACTTATACAAGTTTATTTTTGAGATTTACTAATTTAATTACCAAATTGTCTCTATTTTTGTCTAAAACGTCCTGTCCTGAAAATTGCGACATTACATCCTTTACTAATAATATATGGTATCTATTAGAAAAAGACAAGATGTCGCAATTTTCAGGACAGAAGGTTATTTTTGATTTATTGACTTATTTGTTTTTCTTTTTGAAAAAACTTAAATTAAAACTTGTATTAGTATATTAAAATATTAAATAATCAACAACCTTTTTCAACCTATCAAATGGTGGTTCATTTTTTAAAATTAAATTATAATTATACTTCTGGAATTCAGACATTTCTTGCTCAAATGTTGATGTATCTCTTATACCATCATCTTCTGGCTTATTAAACGGTAAACATAATATTTTTATTGCATGTAAATCATATTTATCTATTGAATATGCAAACAATGACTTTAAATGGTTTTCAAATTCTTTACTACAAGTTATTTTAGTATAAACTAAATAATCATACACCCATCTATCTGTTATAATATAATCTAATTTATTATTTGAACTCATTTTATCTAATATTCTAAGAAATTCATTAAATGTAAAATACTGCCAAACTTTTGTTCCTTCCTTATTTTTTCTTAATTCTTTCAAATTAATATCTAATAATTTTAAATAATGTCTTGTTACAGAAGGAATATATTCTACATTATAACCATTTTGAAATAAATATTCATATAATAATTTTGCTAATGTTGTTTTACCTGAACATTGAACACCTGAAAATGCAACAATTTTTACCATTTATATCACCTCAACGTTATAATATTCTTTATTTTTAAAGTTAATTTCATTTGCTTTATTTAATTGATTATTAATTCTAAATACAATTTTATTATTTTTTCTAAATTTTAAATATGTTTGATATAATTGTTCTGCTAATCTTTTATTTATTTTAGTATTATATGCTATTTCATTTGGAGTAAATCCTTTAACATCAACATAATACTTATCAATATATTCATCTGATTTCATGATATTAATCCAATTTAATAAATTTGTATATACATAAACTTCTTTGTTTAATTGTTTTGATAATTTAACTATTTGTTCTACTTCTTGTTCATATAATGAAGGTTCTCCACCAGAAATAATTACAATATCATAAAATTGTTTATAATTTTTTAATAATTTTATTAATCTATTTAAAGACATTTCTTTAAGATTTTTAATTTGTAACATTTTTTTAAAATTACACCATTTACAAGACATATTACATTCAGAAAAATAAATTGTTAATGCTGGTTTATTTGAATAAGAAAAATCTGGAAAATCTACATAAAGATTTACTCTCATAATATCACCATGTTTTTATTTTGATAACTTTTTAATACCAGTTAATACCTTTATTTTATTAATTTCATATTCTAACTTATTAATTTTTTCATTTAATTCTTTTTGATTTTTTATCATATCTTCATAATTATATAACAAAAGTTCTAAATATGTGAATAAACTATGACACTTTTTACATACATAAAATTTATATTGTTTAGTAGGTTTTAAAGCACCACCACATTTCGGACATTTCATATTATCACCTCAATATTAATTGTATAAATATTTACTTAATTTTTTATATAAAAATTTATCATTTGTTAAAAATTTAAAATAATCTGTAATAACAAAAACACTTTTTTGTCTTATCTCTACTTCAATGATACCTATATTTGTTCTATAAATTAATTTATGTTCATCAATTTCATTTGGTTTTGTTTTATATAAAATTGATGTTATTTCGTTAATTATTTTTTTAACCATATAATTACCTCCAAAATATTAATGGATTATCTTTTCAATCTTTTATTATCGTTTGAATTAAAAACTAAATAACATAATGCAAAGAAAATTCCTAATACACCACTACATAATGTTAATACAAAAGTTAAAGAAAATACTATAAAAGCTTTTAATATAATCCATAATAATTTTAATATCATTTTATCACCATATTATACATATATCAAATATTCTGGAAAATATTTTTTAATATAATCTCTATCTCTATCTATATAAACATGCATACTAATAGAATGATGTGTATATAATCTTAATCGTGTATTAGTTTGTTTTGCAACATATTCTCCTAAGTTAATTAATCCTAATGCATTGCTTACAAAAGCCAATAAGGCATCATTACTTCTAAATAAAACAGTCATATATAAGTTATTATTTCTAACTAAAAATTGAACATATTGAAGACATGGGACACTTCCTCTTTCATCCTTACTTATTTCAATATCAATTTTTGGATTCCAAGTGATTGCTATGGCTCTCCTACTATTTCTCTGCTGGTTTAACTTTTCAATAATATATTCTATTTGGTTTATTTTTTCATCATTATAGGGATACTCAAACAACCTCTCATGATAATCATAGCTAAAAACATTTTTAGAACCATATAATAGATTTTTTGTATATTCTTCCACAGCTTTCTCTCCCAAAGGATATTTTTCTGGCACTTTTTTTAATCTTGGATTTGTAATTTCTATAATTGTATTTCTAATCTCTTTTGTTCTTTCACCAAACTCTGTCTCAACCATATCCCCATCTTTCAATATTTTGGGAATTAACTCATTAAAAGCTGAAGCTACAGACGGTTTTTTTATACATAACATAACCTAACCTCCTTAATATTTTATAAAAATTTGGCAGGACTTAAAAATTAAAAATAACTATAAATGATATTAAAATATTTAGTCTTTAAAAATAGATTTTCATAGGTTTTTTAGATGTCCTCAATTTCAGTTATGATATAATTTCCTTCCTTCCCTTCAAATCCTCTAACTAAGAATGTTTTTCCATTTAATTTTAAGCAAATTTCTCTAATTGTATCCTCAATTCCATATTCGTCAAGCATATTTGATATTCCTGGCATAAATTGTTCCAATGTTGCTGGTG
>Ga0256837_1000894_pt1 | contig 22496 bp, 25 predicted proteins | sample 4562384metaG_FD_185976 | JGI IMG/M metagenome (GOLD analysis project Ga0256837, IMG submission 185976) | Hydrothermal vent microbial communities from Guaymas Basin, Mexico - 4561-384 | ecosystem: Environmental > Aquatic > Marine > Hydrothermal vents | place: Mexico: Guaymas Basin | collected...
AATTTCATCAATGAAAGATTTAATGGAATATGATTATGTAGATGAACAACTTCTTTCAATTTGGCTAAAAGAGTTTTAAACTCTTTTTTGCTTTTGTATAATTGTTAGATAACTTTAAAAATTGCTATTTAAATAAAGTTAAATTTGGGGAGTTTTGTGGATAATTACACTATTTTGATATAATTACATTGCCCAAAAGGGCAAAATTCAACTAATAGGAGAATGAGATGAAAGTATCTCTAAAAAAACTCCTTTTTATTATTCAAATAACTTACTGGATTATTAGAATAATAGAGGAGTTAGTGGGTTAATCCCCACTACCTATTAGTGAATTATAACATAAAAGGATAAAAAAATGGATAATATTTTATTAGATTTAGCAATGATTTGTATAGCAATCCTTACATATTTTGTATTTGACTTACAAAAAAGAGTAAAAGAACTCGAAAATAAATAAAAACTCCTCATCAATACTATTTTATAATCTTTTAGTTGTTATGCTATAATTTCACTAAAAAAGGTTCTCAATGAAACAACTCTATATTTCTTACAACGAGGCTGAAAAATTTTTACTTGATGCTCAAAAAAAATATCCAGATTTTATAAAAGTTGAAAGTATAGGTAAAACTTGGGAAGAAAGAAATATTTATTTAGCAACAATAACTTTTGATGTAAAAAATGCTGATAAAAAACCTGCTTTACTTTATACAGGAACAATTCATGCAAGAGAATGGGTTGGGATTGAAGTAGCTATTGCTTTCATTAAAAATTATCTTCAAAGAAAAGATTTTGACCCTCGAATAGAGGAAATATTTAAAAAAACCACAATGTATATCGTTCCTTGTCTTAATCCTGATGGCTTTGAATATAGTAGAAATCATTTTTCATTTTGGAGAAAAAATAGAAGAAAAAATGCTGATGGTACAATAGGAGTTGATTTAAATAGAAACTTTGGTATTGGTTGGCAAAAAAGCAAAAACACTTCTTCTAATGTATATGGAGGACCAGCGGCTTTTAGTGAGCCAGAAACAAAAGCAATTAAAAATTTTGTAGATAAAAGAGATAATATTACAATAGCACTTGATTATCATTCACAAGGAAATGTATTTTTCCCTGCTCATAATTTCAAACACGAAGATACTATTGATACAACTGATATGAATGTTTTATGTGCGAATATGGCAAGTGAGATTGAGAAAGTTTCTGGAAGAAGATTTGGTATCGACCAAGGAAAACCCCCAGCAAGTTTAATAGGTGGAAGTGGTAGAGAATATTATTATTCAAAAGGGATAATTTCAACTGTCGTAGAAGTTGGGACAAGAAATATTAGTGATTATTCAGATGATATGAGTGAGCATATCAATGAGCAAATTTCAGCACTTCATAGAGCCTTAGAAGAAGTTAATAATTATTCAAAAACAAACCCTCTTAAAAGAATACAAAATTTTCAAATAGAAAAAATTACTTACAAAGAAGTAATATTAAAATGGAATTATGAAAAAAATGAAGATATATATTTTGAAATTTATAGAAATAAAAAAGATAAACAACCTTGTTTAAAAAGAAATATGATAGGAGTTACAAAAAATCATTATTTTATAGATAAAAACATAACAAGTAGCACAAACTATTTTTATTATATTCGTGCTGTAAATAAAAAACTTTCTATAAAATCCCCTTATCCACCAAGAATTGAACTTAAAACATTACCTGCAAGAGATGAATTTTTTAAAACACTTCCTGCTATTCAAAAAGAGAGTGGTTATTTAGCACAAAATTCAAAAGACAATAAATCTCATTTTGGTAAAAACTCTCTTTTTATCGGTGTAAATAAATCAAAAGGTATTTCAGAGGCTATACTTAGCTTTTCTCTTCAAAATATACCAGATAATGCAATTATTAAACATTCAAAAGTTTCACTTTATCCTATCAATAGAGTTTCTGTAACTATTGAAAAATTTGGTGAATGGAATATAGGAATTATCAAAAATAGTTTAGATTCAATTTATGATTTTGATGATATTCACAATTCAAAAATTGAAGATATAGGTAAATCTATCGCTTCAAATGAATTAGCCCAAGGGATATGGCAAGAATGGGAAATGAGTGAATATCAAGCAAAATTTTTAGAAAGAGAAATTGATAAAGACAAAATAAGATTTCGTGCTTTTGGACCAGATAAATTAAAAATAGGAAGAGAATCTCAAATGATGCAATGGGACATTGGTTATGGTAAATTTGGATTTGGATTAAATTTTAGACCAAAACTTGATATTGTATATAAAATTCCCCCTATTGAATTAAAATTAAATCCTTATAAAACTATTTCGCTTTCAAAAAATGAAATTTTTGAAAAAAAATTATTATCTGGATTTGATAAAGATGGGAATAAAATCTATGGTTATGTAGAATTTGACCTTTATCCTCTTCCAAAAAAAGAAAAAAACATTATCACAAAAGTTTATATACAATTACTTTTAAAAGAGATAAAATCAAAAGAAAATACAAGATTTCATATTCAAATGATTGAACCATTAAAAGAGATAAATTTCATAAACATCAAAAATAGTAAAAAAATGGAAAAAATAGGTTTTGATAAATCTGTAATAGATATAAAAGAGATTGAAGATTTAGAATTTATTTTTGATACTTATTCAATTGAAAAATTAGAAGAAAAATGGGGTAAAAAAATTGCCTTTTTAATCGTTCCAACAATCCATAAAGATTTTACAAAAAACTCTATCGTAGAATGGAAAATAAAAAAACAAGGAAAATCTTCAAACCTAATGGTTATGTATATCAAAAAAAGAAGAAATTCTCTAAATGAAATTACAAATCTAAAACTAACAAAAGTAAATGGAAAAATTAAACTAACTTGGAAAAATCCAATTCATAAAGATTTTAGAGGAGTTTATGTAGTAAAAAATCCATACAGAATTCCAAAATCTCCATATGATGGTCAAAAAGTTTATGCTGGAATGGATAATTGGACAATTGATACTTTTGGTGCAGATGATATAGATAAACATTTTACTATATTTACCTATGATAATGTACCAAACTACTCAAAAGGGGTATCAATTTTTTATAAAGGAGATAAGTGAAAACTACAATTTTACAATTTTCCCCATCTTTTGATTATCAACAAAATTTAGATAAATTAACAAATATTATAAAGAATTCTAATTCACAACTTATAATAGCACCAGAAGTTTGTATCACTGACTTTGATTATAAAAATTGGGACAAAGCAAATCGATTTGCTAAAAAAATAAAAGAAACTATTTTAGCTCTTAGTGAAAATAAAATAATAGTTTTAACTATAATTGAAAATAATAAAAACCGTGCTTATCTATTTTACAATCAAAAAATAGTATATATGAGAGAAAAAATTAAACTTTTTGGCTATGAAAAAAAATATTTTGAAGTTGGAGAGATTGAACCTGAAATTTTTGAAATTGATGGAGTAAAATTTGCTATTTTAATCTGTTTTGAGATTAGATTTATTGAATATTGGCAAAAGTTAAAAGGAGTTGATATAGTTTTAATCCCTGCAATGTGGGGAAAAGAGAGAAAGAATCATCTTTTAACTCTTTCAAATGCTCTTGCTTTATCTCTTCAAAACTATGTAATAGTCAGTGACGGATTAGCAAATAGCAGTGGAATTTGTTCTCCTTGGGGAGAAGAGATAAGAAATAAAGATGAAATTTTAAATGTCGATATAGACCTAAAATATATCAAAAAAATAAGAAAAAGGCTCTCTCTTGAATAATATAGCAAATTCTCAAATGGTAGAAAAATTAGATAAACTTTTCAAATTAGATGAAAATATTAAACAAGCATTTTTAAAAGTTGATAGAAAAAATTTTGTTCCAAGTGGTCTTAATTTCAAAGCATATACAATAGACTCTTTACCTCTTGCAAATGATTCAACTATCTCTTCACCTTTGACTGTGGCAAAAATGACTACTTATCTTAAAATTGATAAAAATGTAGATAGTATTCTTGAAATAGGTTGTGGAAGTGGCTATCAATCAGCAATTCTCTCAAAACTTATCAGAAGAGTTTTTGCTATTGAGAGAATAGGAAATTTGGTAAAAGAAACAAAAGAAAGATTTAAAAATTTAAAAATTTATAATGTAAATTTAAAACACGATGATGGTCAAGTGGGTTGGAGAAACTTTGCACCATTTGATAGAATTTTATTTTCAGCTACAACTACTCAAATTCCACAAACACTCTTTGCTCAACTAAAAGATGGTGGAATTTTAATAGCTCCTATTTTAAAAGATAAAAAAGAGATTATTATAGAATTCAAAAAACAAAATGGCACAATAATACAAAAAGAGATAGAAGAAGCTAAGTTTGTGCCTATTAAAGAGGGGAAAAACTAAATAATCTTTTTTAAATATTTACCTGTCCAAGTATCTGCTTTTATAATACTTTCAATAGTTCCATTAGCGATAATTTTTCCACCTCCACTTCCCCCCTCTGGTCCCATATCGATGATATAATCAGCATTTTTGATGAAGTCTAAATTATGTTCAATCACAATAACACTATTTCCTAAATCTACTAAATGTTGTAAAACTTTTACTAATTTATCAATATCTCCAAAATGTAGTCCCGTAGTAGGCTCATCTAAAATATATAATGTTTTTCCTGTATCTCTTCGTGAAAGTTCTTTTGCTAATTTTATCCTTTGAGCTTCCCCACCACTAAGAGTTGTGGCATTTTGCCCAAGTGTAATATATCCAAGTCCCACATCTTTTAGAGTTTGTAGTTTCTCTTTGATTTTTGGTATTTTAGAAAAAAACTCATAAGCTTCTTCTACACTCATTGCTAAAATTTCAGCAATATTTTTATCTTTGTATTTAACCTCTAATGTTTGAGTATTATATCTTTGTCCATTACAAACTTCACATTTTACAAGCACATCAGCTAAAAAATGCATCTCTATTTTGATTTCACCCTCCCCTTTACAAGTTTCACATCTTCCCCCTTTTACATTAAAACTAAATCTACCAGCATTGTATCCTCTTATCATAGCCTCTTTTGTCTTAGCAAAAAGATTTCTTATCTCATCCATTAACCCTGTATAAGTAGCAGGATTACTTCTTGGAGTTCTACCTATTGGGCTTTGGTCAAGGTATATTACTTTGTCAAGTTGATTAAGCCCTTTGATTGTAACTCCTTCAACTTTCTCTATCTTATGGGCATGATTTAGAATTTCTCTTGCTACTGGAAGTAAAGTTTGTAAAATTAAACTACTTTTTCCACTTCCACTAACCCCTGTAATACATACGAAATTTGAAAGAGGGATTTTTGTAGAAAGTTTTTTAATATTATGAATATTTACATTTTTTATCTCTATCCATTTATCTTGATGTCTATTTTTTTGATAATCAATTTTAAGTTCATTTTTTAAATATTTAGCTGTTAAAGTATCACTTTTTAAAAGTTCATCTTTTGTCCCATTAAATACAATTTCTCCTCCAAACTTTCCAGCTTCTGGACCTATATCTACTATCCAATCAGCTTCAAGTATAGTTTCTCTATCATGTTCTACTATTAAGAGTGAATTTCCTTTATTTTTCAGATTTTTAAGGGTATTTATTAGCCTAAATGTATCTCTTTCGTGAAGTCCAATACTTGGTTCATCTAATACATACATAACTCCTGTCAAACCACTTCCAATTTGACTTGCTATTCTAATCCTTTGAGCTTCTCCACCACTAATAGTTCTTGCCTCTCTGTGAAGTGTTAAATATCCAAGTCCCACATCAACTAAAAAAAACAATCTTTCTTTTATTTCTTTTAAGATAGGATTTGCTATTTGTTTTTGTTGAATTGAAAGATAATCAAAATTATTTGAATTAAAAAATTCGTAAGCATTACTTATAGGCATAGAAATAATATCAGCAATAGTTTTATTAGCTACTTTTACAGCTAAACTTTCTTGTTTTAATCTAAAACCTTTACATTTAGGACAAACTTCCTCACTAAACATCTCATTATCATCTAAATCAAGTGCTATTTTATTTATCCCTCTCCACTCTTTTTTGATAATATTTTTTCCATATTTAAACTCTATCTCAAAATCACTTCCATCTAAAATAATCTTTTTTTGCTTTTCATCAAGTTCAAAAAAAGTTTTATTCATATCTATACCAACCTCAGCACATAAAGCTTTGAAAAACTCTTGATAATATTTTTTATTAAATCCCCAAATAAGTGGAATAGCTCCTTTATTTAGAGGTTTGTTTTTTATCATTTTGTTTATATCTATTTTTAAACTAACTCCAAGCCCATTACACTCCTCACAAGCACCTTTTGGGGAATTAAATGAAAATGTAAGAGGTTCAAGTTTTTCAAAAGAGATTTTATCTTTAAAACAAGCCAAATGCTCTGAATAATGGATAAGTTTTTTATCATTTATTATCTCTATCTCTACTTCACCAAAACTTAAATTCAAAGATTTTTCTACTGCTTCTGCAATTCTTGAATAATTATCCTCTTTTATAATTACTCTATCAACTACTGCTTTTATGGTATGTTTTTTTGTTTTTGATAAATTTATATCTTCATCAAGTCTTACAACCACTCCATCAATAAAAGCACGAACAAATCCTTTGTTTCTTAAATCTTCTAAAAGTGCTTCAAAGCCCCCTTTTTTCTCTTTGATAAGTGGGGCATAAATTATAAGTTTTGAATTTAGTGGTAATTTTAACACCTGTTCAATAATATCACTCGCACTCATTTGAGTGATTTCATCTCCACAAAGGTGGCAATGTTGCTTTCCTATACGAGCAAAAAGTAATCTTAAATAATCATAAATTTCTGTAATAGTCCCGACAGTTGAGCGAGGATTTTTAGAAGTTGTTTTTTGGTCTATGGCAATAGCAGGAGTTAAACCTTCTATTTTTTCTACATCTGGTTTTCCTGTTTTTGAAAGAAATTGTCTTGCATAACTTGATAAACTCTCAATATATCTTCTTTGCCCCTCAGCATAAAGTGTATCAAAAGCAAGTGTGCTTTTCCCACTTCCACTAAGTCCTGTAAAAACTACAAGAGAATTTTTAGGAATTTCAAGAGAAATATTTTTTAGGTTGTTTTCGTTAGCACCAAATATTTTGATTTTATCCATTTTTAATTCCATTTGTATAAACCTCTTTTTTTAATTCTTCATTGGGATATTTTGCTAAAACTATATCTATTTTTTGAAGTCCTATTTTTTTAATTAGTTTAACTTTTAATTTTATCATCTATCAATAAATCTATATCCCCACCTAATGTATTTTTAGTGCGAGAAACAAAAAGATAAATATTATTATTTTTAAATAATTCTTTTGTAGAATTTAAAGTTAAAATAATTGATTCTAACCACCAAATCCTCCCGATAATTCTACCGTCCAAACTACAAATAAAAATACAATCAATTCAGTTGAATAAAGTTTCCACATAGATTGTGGTTTATTAAGTTCATCACTTATTTGATAATATTCATCTTTTGTAAGAGTTTTAAAATTTGATTTAATAATAGTATCAAGATAAGCCTGTTTATCATGAGTTACAAGAGAGATAAAAATATTTTTATATTGAATAAATATATCAATTACACCCAAAAATAAAAGTCCCACATCTAAAACACCCAAAATATAATACTCTGCTATAATAATTATCTCTATATAAAATAATACAGTATATCCTGTAAAAGGGGAATAATTTTTAAGTGTATATAAAGAAAACATCTTATCAAGCACACTATTTACTTTAAATTCACTTAAAATATAAATTCTAAAAGCAATTATTAAAAAAGCTATCAATTCTATCAACATACTATTATCCATGTAAAACCTTTTTTGGAAGAATTATACCAAAATTATATTAAAGAATTTCATACAATTTTCTTAACAAAAACAAAACTATTCATATTCTATTCACATCTATTTTGATATAATAGCGAAAAATTTTAAGGAGATTTAATATGGGTCTATATGATAGACAATACATAAATGACAACTCTTCGATAGATTATAACACTCAATCAAAAGTAAGAGTAAATGAATTTATTAAACAAACTTATCAACTTTTTGCTGGAAGTTTATTAGGTGGTGCTGTTGGTGCTTATTTAGGTATGGGATTTATGCCTGCTGGTGGATTTGGTTTTTGGGGTGTAGTGATTTTGGAATTTGCTTTACTTTTTGGAGTATATGCTCTAAAAGATAAGCCTGGTATCAATCTTGCTATGCTTTTTGCCTTTACATTTGTTAGTGGTCTTACTATTTCTCCATTAATTTCTGCTTATGTAGGTCGTGGAATGGGTGGAATTGTAGGTGAAGCCTTTTTACTGACATCAATCGCATTTGGTGGTCTTAGTCTATTTGCTATGAATACAAAAAAAGACTATACAACAATGGGTAAAATGTTAATGATTACTCTTGTAATAGTTATCGTAGCAGGTCTTTTAAATATATTTTTTCATTCACCTATTTTACAATTAGCCATCGCTGTTGTAAGTAGTGTTTTGTTTAGTTTTTTTATTTTATATGATACTCAAAATATTATTCAAGGTAACTACTCAACTCCGATAGAAGGTGCTATTGCTTTATATCTTGATTTCTTTAATTTATTTGTTTCATTACTACAAATTTTAGGAATTTTTGGTGATGAAGATTGAATCTAACTCTCTTTTGAGAGTTATTGATGCTAATATTAATAGATACAAAGAAGGGATTAGAGTTGTAGAAGATATTTATAGATATATTTATAATGATAAAGAGATAGCCTCAAAATTAAAATCTCTAAGACATATAAATATACCTATAAATATAAAAGAGTTATTATCTGCAAGAGATAGTATAAATGATGTCTTGAAATCATCTACAAAAAGTGAACAGACTCGTAAAAATTTAGAAAATATTATTATTGCAAATATAAAAAGAGCTGAGGAAAGTGCAAGAGTTTTAGAAGAGATTTTCAAACTAACTGATATTAAAACTTCCGAAATATTTAAAAACAACAGATATTCCCTTTATAATATAGAAAAAATCATACTTCAATAATTTCTTATAAACTATTTTTTGGTATAATTTCCTTAAAATAATTAAGGATAATTATGATTAAACATATAGTATTATTTAAAGTAAATGATAAATCAAAAATAGACATAGCTAAAAACTTAATTTTAAATTTAAAAGAAAAAATCCCAGAAATTATAGATATAAAAGTTTTTACCGATATAGGTTACGATGGTACGGCTAGTGATTTTGGACTAATTACAACTTTTAAAAATGAAAATGATTTAGATATTTATGCAAAACACAAAGAACATTTAGAAGTTATCAAATTTATAAAAACTATAGCCACTCAAAGAAGTGCAATTGATTATAAGGAATAAAAAATGAATACAATTACAAAAATTATAGCAGGTGTTGTAAGTGCTGGTGCGATAGCGGGAGTAGCAATCCCGACAATCTATACAAATCAAGTAGATAAATTTATAAATACTCAAAAAAATTTACTTGCTACGAAAAATATATCTTTAATAAAAAAAGAAGACAAAGATTCTTTTTTTCATATACATAGAACTTATCTATTACAAATAGATGATATAACTACTATATTAAAAACTATTTATCCTGAAATAACCCCTTATGAATTAAAAGATCTAAAAGAAGTATTTGATAAAACTACATTTGAACTAAACTTGGATTTAGATAAATTCCCTACTTACCATAAAAAAGGGGCAAAAGTATATTTATCTAGTTTTAATGATTATACTCAAAATGAATTACAAAAAGACAAAGTTGGGAAACAAATTTTAGAATATATTCAACAAAAGGCATTTGAATTAGATATCGATATTGATAAAGTAGATATTAAAAAAGTTTATCTTAAAGATATGGATTTAACTATCGATGATACAAACATAAAATTAAATGGATTTAATATTTTAGTCGATAAAACAATAACCACTACACTTAAAACTTTTCAAGTTACTAACAAACAAAATTATAGAAATTCACTTTATTCAATAGAAAATGTAAAATATGAAATAACAAAACAAAACGATTTTAATTATAAAACTAAATTTTACATCTCTGATATAAAACTTGAAAGTGCTTCTCGTTCAAAACAATCAATAAAAATAAAAGATTTTTCAACATCATCAAAAACAAATACAATAGTAAATTCTATAAATTTAAAAACTGATTCAAAAATAAAAAATATTAGTGTAAAAATTGATAATGACTATATAAATATTGATAACTTTGTATTTAACACTCAATTCACTAAATTAGATTTAACAAGTATCAAAAAAATAGTAGAAATTTTACAAAATAATTCAAACCGTGAAGAATTAAAAAATCCTATTCAAACTCTTATAAGTAATGGTTTTGGATTTAAAATTTCACCTATCTCAATAGAGAAAATAGATATAAAAGTTCAAAATAATAGTTTTAATATCTCACCTATATCTTTACAATTAAATTCAACATTAACAAAAAACAATTTCCAATTTGATACAGACCCTTCAACTTTAATAAATAGTTTATCAGCAGATTTAATGCTAAAAACAACAAAAGATAATATAGATTTATTAACAAAACTAAATCCAATGGTAGCTATTTATTTAAATAATATAATGAAAATTGATAATAATGAAGTAACTATCTCACTAACATATAAAAATGGTAGTTTAACATCAAATGGGCAAAAGTTATTTTAAAATGGATAGAAGAAATTTTTTAAAAACATCTGTATTAGGTTCATCTTTATTGATGCCTAATTCATTGTTTGGAGTGAATAAAAAAGATAAATTTCATTTCATTATGCCACCTAAACCTTTTGAATATTACATTAAAGAGGGAAAAAGAAAAGGTGGTAAAATTCTTATTATAGGTGGTATTCACGGTAATGAAGAGGGTGGATATAAAGCTAGTGATATTTTATTAGATACTGAAATTTCACAAGGGACTATTGCTATTTTACCAAGAAGTAATCCTGAATCAATCTTTACAGATATGAGAGGATATAATGGTGATATGAATAGAAAATTTTCTAATATTTCAAAAAGAGATAGAGATTATTACAAAGTAAATTCTATTAAAAATTTTATAACTGATTTTAAACCTGATGTGATTTTATCATTACACGATGGTTATGGATTTTATGCAAAACATCATAATCAATGGGGAGAATCTATTGTTATTGATGAAAATATTTACAAAAATTTAAGGCTATATAAAAGTGCTTCTTTTGTAAGTAATGAATTAAAAAAACAAGGTTTTAGTGTCCCTATAAACAATACAAAAACTTTTCAAAAAAATACTCGCCACAAAGAACAAAGAAAATCATTAACATATTATGCTCTTGAAACTCATAATATTCCATCATTTTGTATAGAAGCAAGCAAACAAACAAATCTAAAAAGAAAAACTCTTATTCATCTTTTAGCTATTGAGCAGTTTTTTAAACTTTATAATGTTAAAATTGAGCCATCTTTTAATCATATTATTTCGAATATAGATACTTACCTAAAACCTAAAAAAACAGAAATTATCGCAACTATAAATAACCAAAAAACTTTAATTTCAAACAAAACTACTCTAAAAATTCCAAAAGAAAGTGAAGTAAAATTTGAGATTATAAACAATAGAGGTGGTGGAATACTTGCAAAAGATGTAAATGTTAATTACAAATCGTTTTATTATAGAGGAAATATTGTGTTTGATGTAAAAAATGATAGTTTAACTGAATATAGTTTTAAAATCATAAAAGGATAATTTTGAAAAATTTTTTTAAATATTACTCGAATTACTATAAAGATTATAAAAAACAATTTTTTTTCGCTTTTATAGGAATGATTTTAGTAGCTGTTGCAAGTAGTGCTACAGCTTATTTAATCAAACCTGTTTTAGATAAAATATTTATTGAACATAACGAATCTATGTTATATATTTTACCATTTTTTATAATTTTAGCTTATTTTGCAAAAGGATTGGGTGCTTTTTTAGAAAGTTATTTTATTGGATATATTGGACTTGATATCATTAGAAGAATTAGAGATGATTTACTTAGTCATATACTTAAATTAGATTTAGCTTTCTTTTATAAAATTCATAGTGGTGAATTGATGAGTAGGCTTATAAATGATGTAGAAAGAATAAAAACTGCTGTATCGAATCAACTTTCAACTTTTATAAAAGAAGCACTTACTTCTATTGGTTTATTAGCAGTTGTAATTTATCAAAGTCCGAAATTAGCTTTTTTTGCATTAGTTATTTTACCATTAGTGATATATCCTGTATCAATTCTTACTAAAAAAATGAAAAAAATTTCTCATAAAACACAAGAAACAAATAGTGATATAAATTCCCATTTAAGTGAAATATTTACAAATATTGAAGGGATTAAATCTTATAATGCGATAGATTATGAACTAAATAAATTCAAAAAATTTAATATGGACTTTTTTAAAATCAATCTAAAAGCTGTCAAAAACAATAATTTATTAAGTCCAATTATGCAAACTTTTTCTGCTATAGTTGCTGCTTTGGTTATTTTCGTAGGGGGAAAAGAGGTAATTGCTGGTAATATGACAGTGGGAGCATTTTTTTCATTTATGACTGCTTTATTTATGCTTACAGACCCACTAAGAAGAATCTCTATTATTATCAATCAATTTCAAGATGCTATTGCTGCTCATGAAAGAATTTTAGAATTAAAAGGTATTTTACCAACAATAGAATACGGAAAAGAAACAATAAATAGTATTGATTATATTGAATTTAAAAATGTTTCGTTACAATATGAAAATAATATTGCCTTAAAAAACATCAATTTTAAAGCAAAAAAAGGGGAAATAATTGGTCTTGTAGGGGATAGTGGAGGAGGTAAAAGTTCTGTAATAAACCTTATATTAAGATTTTATAACCCTGAAAATGGGGAAATATTATTTAATAATAAAAATATTAAAAATATTAATCTATTATCAATTAGGGAAAATATAGCTGTTGTTACTCAAAGAGTTTATATTTTTAATGATACAATAGCAGCAAATATTGCTTATGGAAAAGAGATAAATGAAGAAAAAATAAAACTTGCTTTAAAAAAAGCAAATTTATTAGAATTTATTGAAAATTTGGACGATGGTATATATACAATTTTAAATGAAAATGGAACAAACCTGAGTGGAGGACAAAGACAAAGAATAGCAATAGCAAGAGCTTTATATCTAAATCCAAGTGTCTTAATACTTGATGAAGCGACATCTGCTTTGGATAACAAAAGTGAAGCGAAAATTATGGAAACTATTCACTCTATATCAAAAGAGTTAATTATTTTCATAATTGCCCATAGGTTAAATACTATTGAAAATAGTGATAAAATTTTACTATTTAAAAATGGTAAAATTTTATGTAATGGAACTAAAGAAAATTTAATACAAAATTGCGAAGAATTTAAAAATTTATATAAAGGATAAAAAAATGAAAAGACTGATTTTACCACTATTAACTTCTATTTTATTTGCAAATGATAATAATATTAACCAAGCAATTATAAATTTAGAAAATACACACTACGATAAGGCTATCCAACAATTAAAAGAGATGCCTGAAAATCAACAAAGAGATTTTTTACTTGGAAAAGCTTATTATGAAAGACATTTAACCTATACTGACTATAAATTTGCTTTACAATATTTTCAAAAAGCTAAAACACCAAGAGCTTATTATTATTTAGCACAAATGTATGAAAAGGGGATGGGTGTGGAAAAGGATATTTTTCAAGCAATTGAATATTATAAATTATCAAATACAAAAGAAGCAAAATATGAACTAGCACAATTTTATTTAACGGGGGAATATACACTTAAAAATCCAGATATTTCATTATCGTTACTAAAAGAATCTGCAAAAGCAGGATACAATAAAGCTCAATTTTTATTAGGGAAATTATATCTTACAGATAATGATGTAACAAATAAAAATTTAAGTGAAGCGGCTAAGTGGCTATTTTTGGCTGCTCAAAATGGAAATTCTGAAGCAAGAAAACTATGGAATAAATACAAACTTTACAGATACAAATAAAAGAGTTTAAAACTCTTTATTGTATATCATTATATCTACTTCACTTCCCTTAGGAAGTTCATAAAATCCTACATCTAATTTCATTAAAGCATAATTTTGGATTAAATTAGTTAATATTCCACTACTTCCAGATTTTTTATCTCTAACATCCACGATAAACTCTCCATTTTCATAAGAAATATTTACTGCTACAAATTGAGTTTTTGGATTTACTTTTTTGAAATTATCTCTAAGTTTTGCTTTTATATAATCTAATTGTTTAAATCCACTCATTTTGTTAGCTAATGGAGTAACATAAAGTAAAAAAGTTACAAAACTACTATAAGGAAATCCAGGAAGTGAAATAATATATTTATTTCCCACTTTTGCTATCATTATCCATTGTCCAGGTTTTATATTTACACCATGAAAAACAACTTCAAATTCCCCTGCTATCTCTTTTACAAAATCAAAATCCCCTACACTAACCCCTCCTGTCGTTACAACAATATCATTAACTTCAAGAGCATTTAAAATTTTATTTTTTATCTCTTGTTTATTATCTTTTACAAGACCTACATTTGTAGTTTCATAACCTAAAAATTTTGACAAAGCACTTAAAGTATAATTATTTGATGAATGAATCTGAGCAAAATTTCCATTTTCACCTAAATCTAATATTTCACTTCCTGTCGCAATTATTGCCACTTTTGCCTTATCTATCACTTCGACAATAGGAATATTTAAACTTGCCATAACCCCTATTTCTGCGAATGTTATTTTCGTCCCTTTTTTGATTATAATTTCATTTTCTTTAAAATCTTCACCAACTTCACGAACACTAAAACCTTTATTTACTTTTGTTATAATTTTCAATAAATCATCTTTAACTTCCACATTCTCAATAGGAACTATCGTATCAGCACCATTTGGCATAAAACTTCCTGTAAAAGTTTTAATAGCCTCCCCTTTTTGTAAAATATCAAATTCAAAACTTCCTGCTGGATTACTTCCTACTATTTTTATTTCTTTATCAATATCACTATGTTTTATAGCATAGCCATCCATTGAAGCAGTTGGATGTGCTGGATTATTATATTTTGCAATAATATCTTTTGCTAAAACATATCCTAAACTATCTTCTAAACATAATTTTTTTGTTCTATTTTTTACTTCTAATTGATTTAATAACTCTATACTTTTTTCAAAACTAATATGTGCCATCTCATTCCTTTATACTAAAATACCAGCATTTGGAAGTTTTTTACTTCTATTTTCTGCAAAAATTCTTTTGTCCGAAATTAAATCATATTTCCAAATAGGAGCAGTTGCTTTGAAATCCTCTACAAACTCTTCTATCAATTTAAATTCTCTGTGTTTAGAATAAATCCCACACATAAATGATGTTTCTCCCACATATACATTACCCTGACTATGAGCCATAAGCACTCTATCTTCCCATTTACTAAACCACTTATTTAACATTGGTTCATATATATCAAAACTAAGTCCTTCAACTCCACCATCATCTCTTACAATACCTGTAAAAGTAAGAAGCATTCCACCCCATTTAAGTCTATACCATTTAGAAAAAATTTCCTCTACTGGCAATCCACCATTATATATCTCAACCATCTTAACCTCCACAAACTGGTGGTAAAATAGTAATTACATCACCATCTTTAATATTATTTAAATTTGAAACTATATTATCATTTATAGCAATAGCTACCACATCTAACCATTTTTTATCTAAATTAGATTTAATAATATTTTTCAACTCTTCACTATTTTCCACTTTCACTTCTAAATCTTCTCTTGCAACTGGTCCTAAAAATTTAATTAACACTTTCAATTTTACCCTTTCCACTATTTTTTGCTATATAAAGTTCTTTATCTGCTAATTTAATAACTTCTCTTAAATCTTTATTATTATCTGGATACATAGCTACACCTATGCTTACCCCTATTTTACCATAAACATCACTATTTATTTGCATAATTTTATCAAAAATTCTATTGGCTATTTTTAAAACTATCTCTTTTGATTGTTCAAATACCATCACAACAAATTCATCTCCCCCATATCTAAATCCAAAATCAACCTCTCTTATTGCTGATTTTATGACATTAGCAACTGCTTTGATTACCTCATCGCCTATATTATGACCAAATTTATCATTAAAATATTTAAAATTATCAATATCTATAAAAATAACCCCTATTTTAGAATCTGTACCATTATATCTTTGAATAATTGTATCTAAAAATCTATCATTATTTAATCCAGTCATCTCATCTTTTAAAGCAAATTCAACAAATTTTATAATTAAATCTTGATGATAAACTTCTCCTATAAGTGTTCCATCATTATCTACAACAATTAAATGTTCAATATTTGCTCCTCTCATCTGTTTATAAGCATCATAAATATCTGCATTTTTATTTATTGTAATAAGTTTTTTTGGATATTTTGCTATAATATCCTTAACGAGTATTTTTTCATCTTTATTTAAAAAATAGTTAATTAAATCTGTATTTGTTACAATATAAACAGGTTTTTTATCTTTTAAAATAATAGTTGAAATATTATTTGTTTTTAAAAATAAACTTGCTAAATCTAAAACAGTATAATTATCTTCATAATTTATACTAAATGGTTTATGTTTAATATATTTAAAAATTTTCATAAAGGATTCCTTTGATTGGTCATATTGATTATATAAATTTATTACCTTTTTATATGTTTATGAAAAGATATCATTATTATACTACAAAAAAATCATACCCTGCAAAAATAAATAAAATGTTTGAAAAAAAAATTGTAGATTGTGCTTTTATCTCATCTATAAAATCTCAAAACAAAACTTGTCTTGATGCTGGTATCGTAGCAAATAAAAAAGTCTTATCAGTTTTAGTATGTGATGGTAAAAATAAAGAAGATTTTGAAAGTAATACTTCAAACATTTTAGCAAAAGTCTTAAATGTTTCAGGGGAAGTGATAATTGGGGATAAAGCTTTAAAAAAATATTATGATAATGATGTAAATTGTAAAGATTTAGCTACTTTATGGTATAAAAAATATCATCTACCATTTGTTTTTGCTAGATTTTGTATAAATAAAAAATTCCAAAAATATGAACATTTAATTGAATTATTTCTAAAACAAAAAATATACATCCCTCAATATATTCTTAAAAAATATGCTAAACGAACAGAAATATCTACAAAACAAATAAAAGAATATTTAAACTTAATTAGTTATAAATTAAACTGGAAAGAAAAAAAATCATTAAACAAATTTTTGAAATTAAGTAAAAATTTAAAGTAGTATATTTTTATATTCTTGTGGTATTGTAGAAATTTTCCATTCTTTTAAAAATACAAGTTTTACTTTTGCTTCAAAAAGAAGTCTATCATTTTTAAAAATTTTTTGAGTAATATTTACAAAACTTCTTTTGATTGAATTTATTTCAGTTTTTACTTCAACTAAATCTCCAAGTTTGGCAGGAGAATAAAAAGTAGCATTTAAATCTCTTACAACAAAACCATCATTTTCAAAATATATCCCTTTTTCAAAAAACATTTCACTTCTTGCTCTTTCACAAAAAGAGATATATTTAGTATGATAAACTACCCCTCCACTATCAGTATCTTCATAATATACTCTTATTTTCATTTCTCAGCAAATCTACCATAATTCAAATATTTTTCATATCTTTTTTGAATTAACTCTTCTATTGATAAATCTCTCAATTCATTCAAAGATTTTAAAAAATAATTTTTTAAATTTTCAGCAGCTTTTTGTGAATCTCTATGAGCACCTTCAAGTGGTTCTTCTACTACATCATCAATAAGTCCTAATTCTTTTAATTCTTCTGAACTAATTTTTAAAGCTTTTGTAGCAGTTTCTGCTTTTGCATTATCACCCCATAAAATAGCAGCACACCCCTCTGGTGAAATTACACTAAACACTGAATATTTCATCATTGCTACTTTATCAGCAACACCTATTGCCAAAGCACCTCCACTTCCACCTTCTCCTATAACTATTGAAATAGTTGGAACTTTAAGTTTAGCAAGTTCTAATAAATTCCTTGCTATCGCTTCACTTTGCCCTCTCTCTTCTGCCCCAAGACCAGGGAAAGCTCCTGGTGTATCAATCAAAAATAATACAGGAATATTAAATTTTTCAGCTAATTTTGCTATTCTTAAAGCTTTTCTATACCCCTCAGGATTAGGCATACCAAAATTTCTTTTTAGTTTATCTTTTGTTCCTCTTCCTTTTTCTTCACCTATTACTATTGCTCTTTCTTCACCAATATATCCAATATATGCGACCATTGCATTATCATCTGCAAAATGTCTATCCCCGTGTATTTCATATTTATCTGTCATTATCATATCAATATAATCTATCGCATGAGGTCTATCTTGATGTCTTGCTAATTGAAGTTTTTGATAAGGAGTTAAGTTTGAATAAGTTTTTTTAATTTCTTCATTTAATTCTTTTTCATACAATAAAACTGCTGAATTATCATTTTTGATTTTTGCTACTTCAAGTTCTTTTTGAGTTTCTTCTATTTTTTTTTCAAAATCTAAATAAAAAGCCATAGTTATCCTTTTTTTCAATATAAAAAAAGTTAAAAAAAACCCTTTTTATATTGCTCCCAAAAGGGAGAAAAATTATTTAACTTTTTTAAAAATTACAACCCCATTAGTTCCACCAAAACCAAAAGAGTTACTCATTACATATTCAACATCTTTTTGTCTTGCTTCATTTGGAATATAATCTAAATCGCACTCTTCCCCACCATCTACAAAATTGATTGTTGGAGGTAAAATCCCTTTATCCATCGCCATTAAACTAACAACTGCTTCTATTGCTCCTGCTGCTCCTAAACAATGTCCAGTTGCCCCTTTTGTAGATGATACAAGAGGAATATTCTCTCCAAATAATCTCTTAATAGCTGCTGTTTCATTTTTATCATTTGTTGGAGTTGAAGTTCCATGTGCATTTATATAATCGATTGTTGGATTTCCAGCCATATCCCAAGCCATTTTCATAGCTCTCATAGGACCTTCAAGAGTTGGCGAAGTTATATGATTAGCATCTCCACTCTCACCTACTCCTACGATTTCACCATAAATTTTAGCACCTCTTGCAACAGCATCTTCATATTTCTCTAAAACTAAAGCACCAGCACCCTCACCCATAATAAATCCATCTCTATCTTTATCAAATGGTCTTGATGCTTTCTCTGGTTCATCATTTCTAGTCGAAAGTGCTTTCATATTAGCAAATCCAACAATTCCTATTGGACAAATTGCTGCTTCAGCTCCAACTACCAATATTTTATCAGCCATACCAGCATTTATAGTTTTATATGCTTCTGTAATAGCATGAGTCCCAGCTGCACATGCTGTTACACTACCTGTGTTAGGTCCTTGAAGTCCATATTCGATAGATACAAATCCACCTAGCATATTAACTAATGCACTTGGAATAAAAAATGGAGAAACTCTTCTAGCCCCTCTTGTTTCTAAAATAACAGAATTTTTTTCAATTGTAGGAAGTCCCCCTATCCCACTAGCAACACTTACTCCAAATCTTGTTTTATCATAATCCATTCCTATAAGACTACTATCTTCCATTGCTTCTTTTGCTGCTTTAAGTCCTAATTGAATAAATCTATCAGCTTTTTTTACCTCTTTTTTATCCATAATCTCAACAGGGTCAAAATCTTTCACTTCTCCAGCAATTTGAACAGAAAAACCACTTGCATCAAAAGATTTTATCGTATCAATACCTGTTTTTGATGAAATTATATTATTAAACGAAGTTTCTTTGTCATTTCCAACAGCATTTATCATCCCTATACCAGTTACAACTATTCTACTCATTATTATATTCCTTTTATTTTTAATATTCATAAAAGCCAAAAGCTTAAAGCTGACAAATTCAGATTTAAATTTTTAGCTTTTCTTCCCATAAAAGGGAAAAAATTATTTATTTGCTTCGATATAATCAACTACATCTTTAACAGTAGCGATTTTTTCAGCAGCTTCATCAGGAATTTCAATTTCGAATTTTTCTTCTAATGCCATTACTAATTCAACTACATCTAAACTATCAGCACCTAAATCCTCTACGAAGTTTGATTCTAATTTTACTTCATCACCATTTACATTTAATTGCTCAACGATTACTTCTTTTACATCATCAAAAATTGCCATTTTTGCTCCTTGTTTTTAAAATTTACGAAATTATAACAAATTTTTTTTAAATTACATATATAACCCACCATTTACCTTTAAAGTTTCACCTGTAATGTAACTTGCTTCATCACTTAAAAGAAAAGCAACTGCACTCGCAACTTCTTTTGGCTCGGCAAATCTTTTAAGAGGAATTCTTGACATCATTGCTTCTTTTGCTTTTTCATTAAGTTCAGCCGTCATATCAGTCATAATAAAACCAGGTGTTACTGAATTAAATCTTATATTTCTAGCACTTCCCTCTTGGGCAAAAGTTTTCGTCATCGCAATAACTCCCCCTTTGCTTGCTACATAATTCGCTTGTCCCATATTTCCCATTTCAGCCACAACACTTGCTACATTTACAACACTTCCAAATCTTTTTTTACTCATAACTTTTACTGCTTCACGACAACCAACAAAAGTCGAAGTTAAATTTGCATCAATTACACTTTTGAAATCTTCTACACCCATTCTCATAGCAAGTTTATCATTTGTAATACCTGCATTATTTACCAGATAACTAAGTTCCCCGTCACTATCAATAATAGTTTTAATTGCCTCAATAAAAGTTTTTTCATCTGTTACATCAAATCCAATTACAGCCGCTTTTCCACCATTTTGCTCAATTTCATCTTTTATTTTATCAGCAGCCTCAGCACCACTTCTGTAATTTATCCAAACTTTTAACCCCTCATTTGCTAAATATTTAGCTATCTCAGCACCAATTCCTCTACTCGCACCTGTAACTAATACATTTTTACCACTAAATTTCATTTTAATTTCCTTTTTTTTGTAAAATTATAACAAAAAATAAAATTATCATTTTTTAGAAAGTTTTTTTTGATAAAATTTCGCTTAAAAAAGGATAATTTTTGTTATATTATATTTACGAACAATTTGGAATAAATATTTTTCATTATATTTCTGTCCGAGCATTTTTAGGATTTTTTATCGCTTTTATATTAACTCTATTTTTAATGCCCCGATTTATAAAATGGGCAAAACAAAAAGCAACTCAACCAATATATGATTTAGCACCAGAGTCTCATCAACAAAAATCAAAAACACCTACTATGGGTGGAGTGATATTTTTAGTTTCTTCTTTTATCGCTATACTTATAACTATAAAATTTAATACTTATACAATAATTGCTATTTTAACTATGCTTTTATTTATGTTTATAGGTTTTATTGATGATAAAGCGAAAATTTTAGGAAACGATAATCATGCTGGATTAACTCCTAAACAAAAGTTCATATTACAATGGATTTTTTCTTTTTTAATAGCAGGAAGTTTATATTTTTATAATTTTGATACAAATTTATATATCCCTTTTTATAAAGAAGCACTTTTTGATATGGGAGTGTTTGCTATCCCTTTTTGGGCTTTGGTAATAGTAGCAACTACAAATAGTGTAAATTTAACTGATGGACTTGATGGACTTGCCACAGTTCCAAGTATTTTTGCTTTTTTCTCTTTGGCTGTAATTTTATATCTAATGGGAAATGTAAAATTTGCTGAATATTTATTTTTACCCCATTTTGAAGTAAGTGAATTAGTTATTTTTTCTACTACTTTAATCGGTGCTTTGATTGGATTTTTATGGTTTAATGCTCACCCTGCTCAAATTTTTATGGGAGATAGCGGTAGTTTAACTATTGGTGCTTTAATAGGTATATTAGCTGTTTTTGCAAAAAGTGAATTTTTACTTATTTTTATAGGTTTTATATTTTTAATCGAAAGTATTTCTGTGATTTTACAAGTTGGTAGTTTCAAATTAAGAGGAAAAAGAATTTTTAAAATGGCACCAATCCATCATCATTTTGAACTTATAGGTTGGGCTGAAAACAAAATTATCGTAAGATTTTGGATAATATCGTTTATTACAAATTTAATTGCTATAATTTCAATAAAAATAAGGTAAAAGATATTAGCACTAAAAAAATTTTGTTATAATTTCGTTAAAAAGGTATCTCAATGCAATATGGTGATTTATTTAAAAAAATTACAAAAAAAGATATTTTAAATATTTTTGAAATCAACAAAATTATAAAAACACCTAAATATAAAAAATACGAAAACAATTTAGTAAATAAAAGAGGCTCTATTTTTCAAAATAGAAATATAAATATAAACAAAAAATTTGATGAGTTAATACTTCT
>Ga0256837_1000895_pt1 | contig 22493 bp, 22 predicted proteins | sample 4562384metaG_FD_185976 | JGI IMG/M metagenome (GOLD analysis project Ga0256837, IMG submission 185976) | Hydrothermal vent microbial communities from Guaymas Basin, Mexico - 4561-384 | ecosystem: Environmental > Aquatic > Marine > Hydrothermal vents | place: Mexico: Guaymas Basin | collected...
AGATAGTCCATATCGAAATTTGTTGAGAATTTTCCAAATACTTGCATTCTAAATACCTTTTAATTTTGCGAATTATACTATAATTCTCTCTATGATATATATAGCTTTTATAATTTTTACTTTGGCGGTTCTGTTTTTTGTCTTTTACCAATGGCAATATTTTATGATCTTCTCTCCTCTTTACTATAGAGAAGAGGATTTGTGCAAAGAGTGTACACTACTGAGTATAAGCAGTGATGATGGTATTGAATTAGAAGGTGTACTTTATGAGCCAGAAAAACCTCTAAATACACTACTTATTTTTGTTGGACGTTCTCATGATGCAGTAGGATTAATTAATCGTTTTGCAGAACTCTATCCAAAAACAAGGATCATTACTTTTAACTATCGATCATATGGTGAAAGTAAAGGTATAGCAGATGAAAAAAATCTCTTTTCTGATGGACTTATCGTTGCTCAGTTGCTTGCAAAAAATTATGGTGATTTTTATCTTTTGGGATTTTCTATAGGATCGAGTGTTGCTGCATATGTAGCTTCAAAAGTAGATGTTAAAGCACTCTTTTTAGTAGGTGCATTTGATTCAATAACAACACTTGCCAAGATAAAATACAAAATAGACTTTTCCTATTTGCTCCGGTATAAATTTAATACAAAAGAGTTTGTGAAAAATGTAAAGGCACCAACATACCTTTTTGTAAGTAAAGCTGATGAAATAGCCTATGTTGAGAGTGCAAGAGAACTCAAAAAAAATATTAAAAATCTTCACTATTATAAAGAGTTTGAAAATTTGAGTCATAAAGAACTTTTGTGGGATAGTGAGGTTGTTGCAACAATTAAAAAGGGTATGGAGTTATAATGGAGCTAGGGTTTTATCTTAAAAAATTTATATCGTTTTTTTTGGAACCTTTAGGTTTGATACTGACACTGTTGCTAGTGGGACTTTTTTATCTCTATACCAAAAGAGAGACAAGAGCAAAATTTTTTTTACTCCTCTCTCTTTTTCTCTTTATTCTTTGTGCTTATCCTCCCTTTTCAAACTATCTTGTAAAGGGTTTGGAGCATCAATATCATAAATATAATTATAAAGAGAAAGTAGAATATATTCATGTTCTTGGAAGTGGACACAACACTGATTATGCACAACCTATATCTTCTCAGATCAGTGATGCCGGTGTAAAAAGAGTATTAGAGGGTGTGATTATCCATAAAAATATACCTAACAGCAAAATTATTTTTACAGGCTATAAAGGTAAAACAGAGGTCAGTAATGCAGTAATGAATGCAAAACTGGCTGTTGCCCTTGGTGTCTCAAAAACTGATTTGATTATAAACCCTTTACCAAAAGATACTAAAGAGGAAGCTTTGTTTACTAAAACTATTGTCGGAAACAAAGCTTTTGTTTTGGTGACATCGGCTTCACATATGCCACGGGCTATGATACTATTTCGATCACTGGGAATGCATCCTATTGCCGCACCGACAAACTTTTATGCTAAAGAGACTCAAAGTTATTTTCAACTGCCTGATATAAGCAGTTTTTACAGAACTACTATTGCCCTTCATGAATATGTAGGTATGTTGTGGGCAGAAGTTAAAAATATTGTAAAAGGAAATTAATTGAAAACTTTATACAGAGTTGCTTTTTTTATTACACTTGGTGTTATCGAATATTTAGCAACAACTACACAACAGATAGAAATTGTAAGTTCTATGTGGGATAAAGCAAATCATTTCACTGCTTTTTTTGTTTTATATATACTCTTATCACTGGCCTATAGAAATTTATCAACAACTGTAAAAATAGTTATACTGCTGGCTTTTGGAATACAGATAGAGATAGTACAAAGTTTTATAGATGGAAGATACTTTTCTATGCTTGATGTTTTGGCAGATACGATAGGCATTTTACTTGGAATAGTGGGTTGTAAACTTTTAATATTAAAAAATATAAATTTTTTTATGAGAGAGTAAGAGAAAGAAAAATCTTTCTCTTTGTTATTTAAGCAGTTTTTTCATCAGCTCAATATGGTAATTTTCCTGATAGTTGATAAAGTCAAAAAACTTTGAGAGTTTTTCATCATTGATGGCATCGCTGAGTTCTTTACACATCTCTTTGGCTGCTATCTCTTCATCAATCCCATCTTTTATAAATTGATCTAAATCCTTAACAATATAGGTCATCTCATGAAGCTCTCTAGGAAGTGCCAAGATACCGAGTTGTGCCATCATATTGCCAAAAGATTTTAGGTGAAAGTGTGACTCATCAATAAGGTCTTGATAGATATCAAACTGCAGGAGGTCTTTTGTGCGTGCCTGCATATAAGAGTAGATAAGTATAAGCTCATACTCTTTGTAAGACTCATCAAATAAAAAGAGTGTCAATGCATCGATTTGTGCCTGATCGAGATCTTCATATTTTCTCTCCATATTAAAAGCAGTAATTACTTTATTGTTCTTTGGATCACGTAAAACTTCCTGCAGATATGTTTGAAGATACGCATCATCTGTCTTCATTCTCTCCCCAAGTGCATTGGCAGGGTAGTGAGGCAAGAAAGCCTGGAGCTCTTCACTCAATGCTTCGATGATATCAAAAGTATTCTCTCTTTTTAGAAGCATCATATCTCGATCGTAATTATAGTCATTACCGTTTTGCAAGATCTCTTTTGCTAGCCATTTCATATGGCGAAAAGTGATTTGTGAGAAGTCATACAGACGTGATTTTACAGCTTCATCTTCTATTGCAAATGAGGCAAAGAGTATGCTTAGCCACAGTTCATGTTTCTTTTGGTATGTTTTATCTATCATTCTTTTTCTCCCTCTTGCTGTGGTACTTCACAACTCTCTTTCATTTTAAGTAAATGTAACTCTTCATCAGCTCCATTTTGTTTGTTTTCAAAGTTTTTGAGTGATGCAATAAAAGCAGTAAAAACAATATCTGCACAGACCTGTTGCTGTGGAGTCAGTTTGCCAAGTTTATCATGCATCTTTGCTATAGCTTTTTGGGCATACTCAGTATCATTGTTTTTTATCATCTCTGTGAACATAGAGCCAATTACTACAGTATCTTGACATCCGTTTGTTGCAAATTTTACCTCTTTGATGATATCGTTATCAAGTTTTGTATAAAAGATGACATACTCTTTTGTTTTCTCATCAAGAGCGACACCGATTCCATCAGCATCCTCAAGTTTTCCATAGTTTTTCGGATACATCAGGTGTTCTAGTGCTTCTGCACTCATTCCTTCTGGCATTTTTACATCTTCAAACATAGCTATCCTTTAATATTTTATTTTGGCAAGATAGAGCCCGTTTGGCGGGGCTGAATCTATTTTATGGTTAGTATCATTTAGTTTTTCTAAAATTTCTGTTTTATTTAGTTTTAAGAGTGAGCCTACCATCATACGAATTTGACTGCGTAAAAAACCGTTGGCTTCAAAGTTGAGTATTATATACCCTTTATGCTTATATGCAAATGCTTTATAGATCATTCGTACTGTAGTCTTTTCATCACTGCCGTTTTTTTTGAAGTTTTTAAAATCATGTTGGCCGATAAAGAGCTTCATTTTATGTTTAAGCATCCCCAGATCAATCTTTTGTGGCCAGTAGGTGATAAAATCTGCTTCAAAAGGGGTAAGTGGAGTATCTTTTAAGATATAGCGATAGACTCTTTTTTTTGTAGAATAACGTGCATGAAAATCAGAATGTACTGCTTTGACCCTGATAACACGTATGGAAGAGGGGAGCATAAAGTTAAGAACACGTTTGAGCTTTTTTGTATCAGACCAGTAGGGTGGCAGATCAAAGTGACATACCTGTCCCGTAGCATGAACTCCTTTGTCTGTTCGACCACTGACAACGACTCTTTGATCGATGCCAAGACGAAGCAGGGCATCTTCAAATGTACCAAAAACAGTCGGTGCTATATCTTTTTGAATCTGTGATCCGAAATAGTGTGTGCCGTTATAGGCCAGTGTAACTGCAACTCTCATTAGAATTTTCTTACAATAATGTGTCTGTAAAGTAGATAACTGCCAATAAGCCATCCAATAGCAACAGCAGGAATTGTATAAAATCCAAGGTGTTTTTCAAGGGCTAAAAGTCCTGAATAGTAGAACAATATTGTTAGAAACATAAAAAGATATATTTTAGATTTTTGATGACGGACTTGAACAACACCAAAAGTAACTGTTAAAAAGAGTGTAACAATAGGAAAAAGACTCATTAAAGTATTTCTGATAAAAAGGTGTTTTTTTCTTCCATAATTCTCTTTTGAAAGCCAATACTGCAAGGGTTTTTTATAATTCATAAGATTTGTTTTCATTGTATCATTGATAAGCATTGTTTTAAAGTCTATTTGTGAAAATTTTTCTGTAGAGTAGCTGTAACCCTGTCCGTTTGTGAGTTTTAATCGAAGAATACCCGCATCATTGATAACTTCTGCTTTTTTTGCAGCAATGAGGATCTCCTCTTTTTGTTTTTTGTTAAATAAAAAGACTTTTTCAAATGTTCCATCTTCATTTTTTTTACCAAGATATAAGAGCCAATCTCCAAAACTGTTCCCAAATTCACTTGCTGAGAGGTTGAATTTGGCTTCACTTTTTTTATAGGAGATAAAGTTTTTAGAAAGTACAGTTGTATGTGGGTCTATAACTAAAAAGTTAAAGAAAAGTACAAAGCTTAAAAGTACTGCGGGCCAAAAAAATGTCCGTACTATAAAAATAGGCTTGATCCCAAGTGCAAAAAGGACAATAACCTCATTGTCATTTGAGAGTTTAAAGAGTGAAAGTGTTGCAGCTACAAAAAATGTAATAGGTAGAGTATAAAAAAGAATCTGAGGCAAAATAAAAATATAGAGTTTTGTCATCTCCCAAATAGTTAGCTGAATAATGGCCGTATAAGCTGCAAGTTTAATCAAGAATATTACCGATGCAATAGAAAATAAAGGTAGAAAAATTGATAAAAAAAGCGATGAAAAATTGGCTAAAATATATTTTCTAAGACGTTTCATCAGTAGTTAGCCTTTATGTAGCTCATAATTTGTGAATCATAAAGAAAGACTATAAATGTTGCCATCGCTAAAAAAGGAACATAAGGTACTCGCTGTTCTTCTGCCGATCGATTCAGCAACAACAGCATTACAGGTAGTGCTAAAAGAGCAGATAAAAATATAGCAACCAAACCAAGTTCTATCCCAAGAAGAGCTCCCATCGTCGCAGCTACCATAATGTCACCTTCTCCCATTGCCTCTATAAAAGGTGATCTGTCATAATGTCTGTTCCATGAGGTTTTTGTCTGTAATCCTGCACGATATACTGATGATGTGAGGTAGTAAGAGAGTGTAAAACGAAGCAGTGTAAATCCACCGGTAAAAAGCAGAGCATTTTCAAAATTGTGTAATGCTCCTTCAATATTCCATGCTCCCGTTACAGCAAAAAGAATTGCCAATAAATTTAGTGAATCGGGAACCATTTTGTATTTAAAATCTATGACCGAAAGGGCAAGAAGCATTAAAAAGCTCATGGCAATAGAAAAAGAGGGGAAATTAATTCCATATTTGCTTGCTATTACAAGAAAAACTAATCCTGAAACAAGTTCTATAAGTGGATATTGCATGGAAATAGGTGCTTTGCAGTAGGCACATTTTCCCCGTAAAAATATCCATGAAAAAAGAGGAATATTGTGCCATGGCTTGAGTTGCTCTTTACATTTGATACAGTGTGAACCTCCAAAAACAATACTCTCTTCTTTTGGTATTCGAATAATGACAACATTTAAAAAGGAACCTATAAGCAGACCTAAAATAAAAGCTGTTAACAGATTTATATCCATTATTTCAGACCTCCAAAACGGCGTTCTACTTTCTTAAATTTTTTAATAATTTTTTCTAGTTCCTGTGTAGTAAAGTCAGGCCATAAGGTGTCAACAAAGAAAAACTCTGCATAGGCAGCCTGCCAAAGTAAAAAATTTGAGAGGCGTTTGTCACCTCCTGTTCGTATGAGCAGATCAACATCATGTTTGCAATCGAGGGCATTGTTTAGCATCTCTACCGTGATATTTTCAGTTTCTGCTGGTTTTAGACTATTTACTGCACGAATTATTTCATCCTGTGATCCGTAATTAAGAGCTAGTGATTGTACAAGACCATCACAGTGCGCAGTTTTTTCTTCAACCATTTTAATAGTTTTTTGGAGTGACTTTGAGAAAGCACGAATATCACCGATTGGTTCAAATCGAACATTGTTTTGGAGGTAGACAGGGAGCTCTTTTTTAAGATAATTATCAAGCAGTTTCATTAAAAATTCTACTTCTAGACGAGGGCGTTTCCAATTTTCTGTTGAAAATGCATAGAGAGTAAGACGTTCAATTTCATCATTATTAGAACAGTAAGTTGTAATCTCTTTTACAACCTTAGCTCCTGCTTCATGACCTTTGACACGTTTTTTACCTTGAAGTTCCGCCCATCGTCCGTTTCCGTCCATAATAATAGCTATATGTTTTGCTCTGTTCATCTATGCATCTCCCTGTAGTGCTTTTGCATTGTGAACTATTTTAAATGAGAGGGCAAGTTTATCTTCTGTAGGAAGTAAAAATTCACTATTTTTTGTGATAAATTCTATCTCATTTTCTGTAGTTCCAAAACTCTTAGAATTTTCTAAAATATTCAAACATACTGCGTCAAGTTTTTTTCTTTTGAGCATCTCTTTTGCATTTTCTTTTGCTTTTGCTCTATCCATTTCTGCTTTAAAACCGATAACAGTGATGCCCTTTTTGTCAATAGAAGAGAGTATGTCAATATTTTTCTTCAACTCTAGTGACCAACTCTCTCCAAGCATCTCTTTTTTAAGCTTTCCGTTTTGTACAAATTTTGGAACATAGTCACTTACTGCAGCAGCCATAAAAAGATAGGGTTTTTTCTGAATAAGGTGAATATGTTCATCACGCATGAGTGTTGGCTTGGAGAGTTTTCCTTTTTTTGCAATGCGAATGGAATCAACAAGATACTCCAACATCTCTTCTGAACTCTCTACTTCTATTTTATGCATATTCTCTGGCAGGTCACTCTCAAAACGTGTTGCAATAAGATTAACATCCGCACCTTTGAGATAGAGTGCAGTTGCTAATGAACTTGCCATTTTACCGCTTGAAAAGTTTGATATATAACGTACATCATCGATCTTTTCAATCGTTCCGCCTCCAGTTACAATAACACGTCTATCTGCCCAAAATTCCTCTTTTAAGAGCTCTCTTGCTGTTTGGTAAAAGATATCAAGTGGTTCTGCCATTGCTCCGTCACCGGTTGTTTTACAGGCAAGCTCTTTGACTTGGGTATCTAAAACTGTATAGTTTGCAATTCCAAGCATTTTAAAATTTGCCTGCGTAATTGGGTTTTGGATCATATTTGTATTTGCTGAGGGGGCGAGAATCTTTACATTTGGATAGGCGAGGGCACACTGCAGTAAAATATTATCTGCTATGGCATTTGCAAGTTTTGCTACGGTATTTGCCGTTGCCGGAGCTATGACCATAACATCTGCCCACTCTGTGATTTTAATATGGTTAAAATCACTTGACCAATCTTCATTTGTATCATCTAAAACTTTGTTGGATGTGAGTGTCTCAAATGTGAGGGGAGTGATGAATTTTTTTGCACTCTCACTCATTACAACACGTACCTGAGCTCCTGCTTTTACAAAGTAGCGTACCATTTCAAGTGATTTGTATATAGCAATGGAGCCGGTAACGGCTAAAAGGATTTTTTTATTTTTAAGTAGAGTTTCTGGAATATGCATTGAAAACTTTCTATTTTTAGTGATATTTTATCAAAAAAATCTTAGATTTTACAGTAGTGTGTTTATATTGAATAATATCAATTGGAAGTTTGTAAATTTAGCAGATACCTCTATTTATGAGATATCCACTTTTTATTTTCTATGAATTATCTATTTTTTACCAAAAAACTTATAGTAAAAATCTTTTACCAAACGCATTTTTGTTCGGCTTAAAACCAGGTTCCCACTTTGAACTGTACCGCTTGTTACTGTAGTTCCAGCTGCAATCATAACATCATCCTCAATAGTAAGCGGAGCTACAAGCTGAGAATCACTGCCTATAAAAACATTTTTACCGATGAGAGTTTTAAATTTATTCTTACCATCATAGTTACAGGTAATTGTACCTGCGCCTATATTTGTACCGCTTGCAACTTCTGCATCGCCTATATAGCTAAGATGTCCTGCTTTTACACCTGTTAGTTTTGCTTTTTTTGTTTCAACAAAGTTTCCAATATGTGTATCGATAATCTCTGAAGCAGGGCGCAGATGTGCCATAGGTCCACAGTCTGAGTTTTGCATAATGCTATCTTCTACAACACTGCCTGCTTTTATATGCGAGTCTGTAATTCTGCTCTCTCCAGTAATACGGCAGTTGTTTTCTATTTTGCACTCTCCTTCAAAAACAACACCTTCCTCAATGTAGATAGTCTCCGGAAGTTGCATTGTTATACCCGCTTGCATCCATTTTGTTTTAATACGATCTTGCATAATAACTTCAGCATCAGAGAGATCTTTTTTAGAGTTGACACCTTTGAAATGCTCTTCATCAACAAGAAGAGGAACTATGGAAGCTTCATCCTCTTTTGCCATGGCAATAATATCTGTCAGGTAGTACTCCTGTTGTGCATTGTCATTTGAGAGTTTTGGAATATAGCGCTCTAAAATATTGCGTGAAAATGCATAAATTCCTGCATTGACTGTAGTGACATTGAGTTCTGCTTCACTGGCATCTTTTTGCTCCACAATATATTCTACTGCTTGGTTTCGGATAACTACACGGCCATAACCACTCGGATCAGTTAGATCAAAGATACTCATAATAATATCTGACTCAATATCTAAAAAACCTTTGAGTGCATCTGCAGTGATGAGTGGCATGTCACCGTTGAGAACAAGGACTTTTTCATATTTTGGGCTAATACTCATTACTGCACCACCGGTACCTGGATAATTTTGTGCATCTTGTTCAACAAAGTTGATATCTTCAAAATAACTTTGCATTGTCTCTTTTACAGCCTCTTTTTGATGTGCAATCACAACTGTAATGTCATCTGAGAGTTTTTTGGACTCTTTTATTATGTGATAGAGCATGGGTTTGCCACTGATTTCATGTAAAACTTTTGCTCTGTTTGACTTCATACGAGAACCTTTTCCCGCGGCTAATATTACGATACTGATAGGATTTTTATTCATTTTTAATCTTTATACTTGAGAGTTTTGTGAAGAGATTTTACCATTTTTTATTTTAGTTCTTCATTTATTATTCATCTAAAAATTGTATAATAAACAAAAAAATTAAAGAGAATACCCCTTTGAAAAAAATTACACAAACACAACTTATTATACTTTCAACACTATTTCTTGTAGTATTTGACAACTATATGTTCTTTACAAACCTTGTTAAAGTTTATCCTTTAAATGAAAATTTTTGGTTTGTATTGTCTATTGGTATAGTACTTTTTTTCGCAACATTGTTATTTTTACTCTTGGTTGCAAACAGATGGATAATTAAACCGCTTTTAATTTTAATTTTTATTATTTCATCAATGACAAACTATTTTATGAATATATATAATGTTGTTATTGATGACAGTATGATTAGAAACACTTTGCAGACAGATATTCATGAATCATTGGATCTTCTTTCAGTTAAGCAGGCTGTTTATTTTATTTTCTTAGGTCTTTTGCCTTCATTATTTGTTTATAAAGTTGAAATGGAAAAAAGAAGCTTTAAAGAGGAGCTTTTTTCAAGATTAAAGCTGATTGCTCTGTCTCTTGTTGTTATTATCTCATTGATAGTACTTTTTAGTAAAGGATATACTTCATTTATTCGAGAGCATAAACCTTTGCGATTTACGGCAAATCCGCTTTATTGGATATATTCAACAGGAAAGTATATCAATAAAACATATAATAATGGACCTGTGGTCGTACAAAAAATTGGAGAAGATGCAAAGGTTGAGACAACAAAAGGAAATACGCGACATAAATTGGTAGTAATGGTTGTTGGTGAGGCTGCAAGAGCAGACCACTTTTGGCTTAACGGTTACAACAGAGAGACAAATCCTCTCCTTTCAAAAGAGAAAGATATTATTAATTTTTCTAATGTCAGTTCTTGTGGAACATCGACTGCTGTATCCGTTCCATGTATGTTTTCCTTTTATGATCGGGATAATTTCAGCTATAAACGAGGTATCGATACGGAAAATGTACTGGATGTATTAAAACATACAAAAGATATTGCTATTTTATGGAGAGATAATAATTCTGATTCAAAAGGTGTTGCCTTAAGAATCAACTACGAATGGTATAAATATCCAAATAACAATACAATTTGTACAGATGGAGAGTGCCGTGATGTTGGAATGTTGGTAGGTCTTGATAAATTTATTGAAAAGAATAAAGACAAAGATATTTTAATAGTTCTTCATCAAATGGGCAATCATGGACCAGCTTATTATAAACGATATCCAAAAGCTTTTGAAAAATTTAAACCTGTATGTAAAACAAATCAACTTGAAGAGTGTTCTCAACAAGAGATTATCAATGCTTATGATAATGCAATTTTATATACTGACTATTTTTTGGATCAGGTAATTAAATTTTTGAAAAAATATGATGATAAATATGATACTGCAATGATTTATATGTCTGACCATGGTGAAAGTCTTGGTGAAGATGGAGTATATCTTCATGGATTACCTTACTTTATGGCACCAGATGCTCAGACACATATAGGTGCTGTAATGTGGTTTGGCAAAGGTATGCAGCAAAAGATTAATCTTAAAAAATTACAACAAAATAGTAATCAAGCATTTTCGCAAGATAATCTTTTTCATATCTTATTAGGTATTTTTAATGTAAAAACATCGCTTTATAAGAAAAATATGGATATTTTGCATAATGACGATTAATCGACAGCTTGTAGTAACATTTTTATTACTTTTAACAGTTATTACCTTTTTTGGTTTGACAGATATTGATTTAAGTATCCAGGATCTATTTTATAATTATGATACAAAACAATGGATTTTGGGACAGTATACACAACCTTATAAGTTTATATTTTATGACGGTATAAAAAATCTTCTAATTGGTTTCGCAATTTTGATATTTATACTTTTTCTTTTTTCTTTTAGAGTTGCTGTTTTAAAGCAGTATCAAAAAGGTTTTATTATTGTTCTTTTATCTGCTGCAATTATTCCGACAACTGTCGGTTTCTTAAAAAAAGAGACAAATATGCCTTGTCCAAGAGGTGAAATACAATATGGAGGATTTTATCCGAGGACAGCTGTTTGGGAGAGTTATGACGATAACTTTTTTTTAAAACCATACCATAACAAATGTTGGCCTGCAGGCCATGCAAGCGGAGGTTTTGCACTGTTGAGTCTTTTCTTTTTATTTAAAAAAAGAAAAAATAAACTTATAGGTTTAGGTATTGGTTTTGCAACAGGTTGGAGCATGGGACTTTATAAAATGACTATAGGCGATCACTTTTTTTCACACACTATAATCACAATGATACTTGCATGGCTTATTATTTTGCTGCTTGCAAAAGCTGTTTATTCAATTCGCTTTTTAAAATAGTAAAAAAATTGCTTTATTTCCCTCCCCCTAATAATTTTTGTGGTATTATAAGGTAATTATAATTTTTGACAAGGTAATTAAATGGATTTAGGTACAGTCATTGGTATTGTTTTGATTATGGCACTACTCTTAGGTGCTATGGTTATGGGTGTTGGGATCGGTGCATATATCGATATTCCTTCCGTACTGATCGTTATCGGTGGTAGTATCGGTGCCTTAATGGTTGCGTTTAAGCCTTCTCAAATGAAGCAGTTTACGAAAATTTTTATGAAAGCTATTAAGCCTGGAGAAGAAGATACAGGAGAGCTTATTAAAAAACTTGTCGAGTTTGCAACAAAAGCAAGAAAAGATGGAATTCTTGCTTTAGAAGGTGACGTAAACAATGAAGAGAATGAGTTCTTAAAAAAAGGGCTCTCTATGGCGATTGATGGGAATGAACCAGATACAATTCGTGAACTTTTAGAGATAGAGATGGAACAAACAAGTACTCGACATAAGGTCAATGGGTCTATCTTCAGTCAATGGGCGGGACTTGCCGGAGCAATGGGTATGATTGGTACGCTTATTGGTCTGGTTGCGATGCTTTTAAATATGGCGGATCCTTCAGCTATTGGTCCATCAATGGCCGTTGCATTGCTTACTACGATGTATGGTGCAATGATTGGTAATATTTTTGGAGCACCAATTGCCACAATTTTAGCAATTCGTAATGATGATGAAACAATGGTTAAAGAGATGATACTTGAAGGTATCATGTCTATTCAATCAGGTGATGCTCCTCGTGTGTTGGAAGCAAAACTGCTTGCTTATCTTGCTCCGGCTGACAGAGTCAGTCAGTTTGACTAAAGTGAAGATGAATGGGTAAGCAAAAGTGTCCTGAATGTGAGGAGTGTCTACCTGCATGGCTAGCTGCTTTTGGTGACTTGATGTCACTGCTTCTTTGTTTCTTCGTACTCCTTCTCTCTATGAGTAGTATGGATGCAAAGAAAGTCTCTGAAGCAATTGGTTCTCTCTCAGGTGCTATGAGTGTTTTAGAAGGCGGTACAAAAACAGAGATCTCAAAACAGCGTATTCAAGAGTCTACTCCTATTGAATCTCAAGATGAAACGAGTGAGACTGTTAACAGAATACAGCAGGCTGCAAGTGATGCCAATGAGATGATGGAAAAGTCTCAAGGTCCTGAAGTTACAGTTGATGAGGCTGAAAATGGATTTGTTATTAAAATGCCGGCGGCACTGTTGTTTAAACCGGGATCTGCAACTATTGAAAATCAGGATGCTTTGCTTTTTTTAAAAAGAGTAGCCCTTATTATTGCTGAACTGCCAAAAGATATGCAGCTGAGTATTCAAGGACATACGGATAATACAAATCCCGGACAATCTTCACCTTTTAAAGACAACTGGGAGCTTTCAACTGCACGTGCAATTGCAGTTTTGCATGAACTGATACTAGACGGTGTTGATCCTGCTCGTATGTCAGCTGCCGGTTTTGCACAGTATCATCCTATTGCTACAAATGCAACACCTACGGGTCGTGAGAAAAATCGTCGTGTTGAATTGCATTTTTTTGGTACAAAAACTGCACAAGACAATAAACAAACATCATCTATACTAGATAAGGTAAATAAGTAAAATATGCTAATTAGAGTTTTGTTTTTATTTATAGCCTTTGGAGCTTTCTCTTTTGGTGCAGATGCTGTAACCATCCCAACAGTTAATCTGAGTCTTTCTGCTCCAGATACTCCAAATCAGCTTGTTTCATCACTGAATGTTCTTGTAATCCTTACACTGCTTGTTCTTGCACCTTCTATGGTGCTTGTAATGACAACATTTACACGCTTTGTTATTGTATTTGGTTTTTTACGTCAAGCATTGGGTACACAACAGGTTCCTCCTACGCAGCTTTTGGTGATGCTTGCTATGATTTTGACATTTTTTGTAATGGAGCCTATCGGTACAAAAGCATATGAACAAGGGATTAAACCCTATGTTGCAGAACAAATAGGCTATGAAGAGGCTTTTACAAAGGCCTCTTTGCCTTTTAAAAATTTTATGATTAGAAATACACGAGAGAAAGACCTTGCACTTTTTCTACGTATTCGGAAAATGGAAAATCCAAAAAGTATCTCAGATGTACCACTCTCTGTTGTGATACCGGCTTTTATAATAAGTGAGTTAAAGACTGCTTTTGAGATAGGTTTTTTACTCTTTTTGCCATTTTTGGTCATAGATATGGTTGTTGCTTCTATTTTGATGTCTATGGGTATGATGATGTTACCTCCGGTTATGATATCACTGCCTTTTAAAATACTGGTATTTGTCTTGATTGATGGGTGGAATCTTTTAATTGGTAATTTGATTGCTTCTGTAAAATAGTATGAGGATATAGTTTGGATTGTAAATATTTTGGTCAATGTGGAGCTTGTCGTATTTATGAAAAAGGATATGAAGGGCAACTGAAGGAAAAAGTGGAACTAAATACAAAACGATTTGAAAGATATTACACTGGCTCGATAGATCTTTTTAGATCTCCTGGTGAGCATTATCGTGCCAGAAGTGAATTTAAGATATGGCATGTCGAAGATGATATTTTTTATGCTATGAATCATCAGGATAAAAAATGTGTTGTATTAATTGATTCCTGTCCGCAGGTTAATGTTCATATAGAAAAATTAATGTCAAAACTCCTTGTTGCTATAAAAGACAAAGCATTAGATTTTAAACTCTTTGGTGCAGATTTTTTAAGTTCTAGCAGTGGTGAGATTGTTGTCTCTTTGCTCTATCATCGAAAATTAGATAGTGAGTGGGAAGTAAAGGCAAAAGAGATAGCAGAATCGCTTGGTATCTATATAATAGGACGTTCCCGTAAACAAAAAGTTGTAATAGGACAGGATTATATAACAGAAGTGTTAGTAATTGGACAAACAGAGTATAAATTTAACTATATAGAAAACTCATTTACACAGCCAAATCCACGTGTAAATGAGCAGATGATTAGCTGGGCAATGAATGCTTTTGGAAAAAACAGCAATGATCTTTTGGAACTGTACTGTGGAGCAGGTAATTTTACCATTCCGTTTGCTACACTTTTTAACAAGGTTTTAGCAACAGAGATCTCAAAGTCATCCATTAATGCGGCAAAAACAAATATGAAACTAAATGGTGTCTCTAATATTGAGTTTGTTCGTATGAGTGTTGAAGAGTTTGTTTCAGCTCTTGATGGTGTACGAGAGTTCCGCCGTATGAAAGATATAGATATAAAAAGTTATAATATCAACTCTATATTTGTTGATCCGCCACGCAGCGGAATGGATGAGTATTCATGCAGATTTTCTGCACGTTACAACACAATTGTCTATATCTCCTGTAACCCTGAAACACTCTATAGAGATCTTGAAATTTTAACACAGACACATGATGTAGTCTCAATGGCTCTTTTTGATCAGTTTCCCTATACACATCATGTTGAGATGGGTGTTAAGCTGATAAAAAAAGATCAGTAATGTTTCGCTTTTATAGAGTGATTGTTGTCTTTATTCTGCTGAGTGTAACAAGTTTTGCACATGAAGAAATTAAGAGAGTAGATGAGATACTGCAAGATATAGCAGTATTTAAAAGAGAATATAAAGAGCAAATCACCAAAGAGAAGCAAAAAAATCACTTTTTAGAAGAAAAAATAAAAATGTATAAAAAAGAGATTATTTCTTTGAAAAATCAAAGAAAAAACTCTAAAAAAAATGTTTTTGCTCAAAAAATTTGTAAAGATGAGAATAGATTTCCCCACTTAAAGCTTAAAAAACAGTGATCTGATATAATACGACTATGAAAAAAATATTGATAATCAGTGATGGCACAATTGGAGAACATTTTATCCAACGGGTAACTGAGACATATACAAGTGAAAATATCTACTATGTAGTACAACTCAAAGCTAAAGTATTCAAAGAAGCAAATCCTGCACGATTTAAGTTTTATGAATTTGATCCTACAAGTTTCTATAAACTTTCAAATTTACTCAAGATGGAGTTTATTCAGGTTATTATTGCCATGGATAATCAGATTGATGTAGAAAATACAATTAAAAATATTCGAGTGATTAAAAAACAGCTCCGTGTTATTGTTCTAAACCAATGGAACATGACTAATGAAGATGCTAATGTTGTTCTTGTTAATACAAATGAAATTTTAGCATCACGTATGCTTGATTATCTTCCAAATGTACCGGTTATTGCCCAAAATGTAGGTTTGGGTGAGGGTGAGATCATGGAGGTTTTGGTTCCTTTTGGAAGCTCTTTTGTTTATCGTCATATTGGAGTTATTGAGCAAAAAAACTGGCGAATAGTAGCAATTTACAGAAACAGACAGCTTTTAATGCCCTCTCGCAGGCGTATGATTCAGCCAAATGATCTGCTACTTTTGGTTGGTGAACCTACTGTGCTAAAATCAGTTTATCGTGCTATTAAACGTGAACTTGGACAGTTTCCGGAGCCTTTTGGAACTAATATTTTACTTTATATTGATATGAATATAGTTCCACATTGTAAAATAAAAGAACTTGTCCGCCAAGCAGTTTATGTTCATACAAAATTTAAACATGATCTTGTCATAAAGGTTGTTAATCCTAGTAATATTGAGATATTGCAGATGATTAAAGAGTATAGAAATTTGACTGTTGTTATTGATATTGACTATGAAAGTATTAATTTACGAGATAAGTTTTGTAATGATGTAAAGACATATCATGTTGGATTGGTAATTGTTGCTGCTGAGATGTTTGCAGACTATTATGTTCGACGTACTCTCTATGATGTACATGTACCTGTATTGAAACTCTCAGATAAAAATTTTTCAGATGTCAAAGATGCTGCACTTATTCTCTCAGAAAATAGAGATCTTGAAAAGATATCTGCTACTATTTTTGATATCTCAGAACAGATGAATTTTAATTTAGAACTCTATAACTATATGCTTGAACATCAAGAGGAGAAAGAACAGGTAATTGAACATTATTATAATCTCTCTACAATTTTTTCCAAATCTATTAAAGTAATCAAAGAGAATGAAAACCCTATTTTAACGCTTAGAAAAAAAGATAATTTTGTTCAGATTCTTCCTTTTACAGCCAAATTGATAACAAGACGAAGTTATGCGATTTTTTCAACGGATTCGGAAAAACTATATTTCAAACTTGATGATTATCATCAAATTTTTATACCTATCCAACTCTGATTTAGCCACTTTTTAGTAAATTTTAAGTATTATCTATCATATTATAATTTTGGATAGATAATGCAAGTAAATATTTCTTTAAAAAAAGTTGTTGACACCTCTTACGGAATAACAATAGATACAATTCCCAACCTTCACTATGATACAAAAGTGGCAATTATTACAAATCCGAAAGTGGCTGGTTTGCACCTTGGCTATCTTCTTTCAAAGATCAGAGCAAAAGAACTCTATATCATAACAGTACCTGATGGTGAAAATTATAAAAATCAAGCATCCATTGATCTGATTTTAGAATCTCTTTTTAATCATCGTTTTAATCGTAAATCACTTTTGATTGCTTTTGGCGGTGGTGTAATTGGTGATATGACCGGATATGCTTCAAGTATCTATCAGCGTGGTATTGATTTTGTTCAGATCCCCACAACACTGCTTTCTCAAGTAGATGCAAGTGTAGGGGGTAAGACAGGAATTAACAATGCTTATGGAAAAAACCTTATCGGTGCTTTCCATCAGCCTCGTGCAGTCTATATTGATCCGCATTTTCTTACAACACTGCCTCAGCGTGAATTTGGTGCAGGTGTTGCCGAAGTTGTTAAGATGGCTGTAACATTTAATAAAGATTTTTTCGAGTATTTAGAGCGTGCTGATCTAAATGATAAAGCCGTTCTTCAAGAAGCAATTAAGCAGGCTGTTGAGACCAAAGCAGATGTTGTTGCAAAAGATGAAAAAGAGCATGGACTTCGTGCTGCACTTAACTATGGACATACTTTTGGTCATGTTATTGAAAATGAGACAGCATATACAAAATTTTTGCATGGTGAAGCAGTTGCTATCGGTATGGTTATGGCAAATGTTCTTTCTGTAAAGCTGGGACTTATGAGTGAAGAAGAAGCTATTCGAATTAAGCAGCTTTTACAAAAGTATAACTTACCGACAGATTATACCATTGCAAATGTTGAGAGTTTTTATGAGGCATTCTTTTTAGATAAAAAAAGTTCTGATGCCAAAATTACTTTTATTTTACCTGTAGGTATTGGTGGTGTAAAAATTACAGACAGTGTTGATAAAGAAACGGTGCTCGCTGTTTTAGAGACTTTTGGAAGATAGTAATGAAACTGTTCTTGACACTCTTTTTTCTTCCTTTTTTATTTTGTAACACTTTGTATGCAGAGCAAAAGAGTGTTGCTGAACAAATAACTGCTACAACTTTTGACAACAACAAAACAGATGAAGTCAGTGCGGCACAACAGGCTCTCGAAGCTGCTCGTTTAGCAGAAGAAGCGGCACAAAAAGAAAAAAGACGCATTCAAAAAAAGATACGTCAATATACAACTGAATTAAATCAGCTTGAATCACAGATTTCTGATGAAAATGTGTGGATTAAAAGTTATGCTTCTTATTTAACTTCATTGGAAGTAAAACGTAATCTTGAGAAAATTAAAAAAAGAATTCAATGGCTCTCAAAACATGCAAAGACACCAAGCGATATGGATGAACTGACTGGTTTGATATCAAAAGAGAGTATTCTGACATCACAAATTAACAAATTAAAAGGTGACAGCAGTGCCCCTTTTTCAAAGTTGATTACTCCTCCTAAAATTGATGAAGTTCCTACTATTGCCAATCCTTTTGAGATCTTTACAGGTCTTTCACTTGTCAAAACTATTGATGCAAACTATGAAGATTACAAAAAGAGAAAAGAGAATTTAAATACACTGATTGTTCTTCTTCGAAAAGAGGTTAACCTTTATAAAAAACTTGCAACACTCAACCCTAAAAAATATAAAAATGCATTGGAAAAAAAGCAGACAGAACTTGAGCGTTTTGAGCGAGCACTTGATACAATGAACGTAACACTGGATGTTTATCAAAAACGCCTTGAGATCGCAAAGATAAGTATCAACAAAGGTATTCAAAAGCAGATCTACAGACTTGCTAAGATAGGTATTGCTGTTTTGTTTGTCTTTTTGATCTTTTTTTTACTTAAACTCATTGTTAAAAAGTACATTACCGATAATGAACGCTTTTACATGGCAAATAAAATTATCACATTTACAAACTTTACAGTGATACTTTTAATTCTCTTTTTTAACTATATAGAAAATGTAAGTTATCTTGTAACTATCTTAGGTTTTGCATCAGCGGGTATCGCAATTGCAATGAAAGACTGGTTTATGTCCATTCTTGGCTGGCTTGTAATTGTCTTTGGCGGGAGTATCCACGTAGGTGACAGAATTCGTGTAGATATGGATGGTATGAAGTATGTCGGTGATGTTTTAGATATCTCTTTGCTTCGTATAACAATTTTAGAAGATATTACACTGACATCGATTATGCAAAACCGTCGTGCAGGTCGTATCATCTTTGTACCAAACAACTATATCTTTACACGCATGATAGCAAACTATACACACCACTCACTCAAAACTGTCTGGGATGGGGTAAAGATCACAATTACATTTGATTCAAACCATAAAAAAGCGATGCACTTGGTCAAAGAGATAGCGAAGAAGTACTCAAAAGGCTATACGGATATTACAAGAAAACAGTTAAATAAACTGCGCCAACACTACAGTCTTAAAAATACCAATGTTGAACCGAGAATCTACTCTTTTATAGAGCCTCACGGCATTGACATTGAAGCGTGGTACCTGACAAATGCGTATGGTACTTTAACACTCAGAAGCGTTATCTCTACAGAGATCCTTGATGCTTTTAAAGCAGAAGATGATATCACTATTGCATACCCTACACAAAAACTCAATATAGATATGCAGAGTGATGCACCTGTTGCACATAATAACGAGCTGGTATAATGCAAAAGAAAAAAGTATATTTTAAAACCTTTGGATGCCGTACAAATCTTTATGATTCACAAGTCATGATGAGTTCACTCAAAGAGTATGATATAACAGAAAATGAAGAAGATGCTGATGTTGTAGTAATCAACTCCTGTACAGTAACCAACGGAGCCGATACACACGTGCGATCCTACATCTCTCAACTGGAGAAAAAAGGGAGTGAGAAAAAACTCTTTTTGACAGGTTGCGGGGCCCATACAAAAGGGGAGTCACTTCTAAAAGAGGGACGTGTTCACGGTGTCTTTGGTCAGAGTGAGAAAGCCAAAATCGATGCTCTTTTAAAACAGGAGAAGCCTTTTTATGAAAAAGGGGATCTTAACCATATAGATGCAATGGTTGTTGATGAGTTTGTCGGTAAAAGTCGCGCTTTTATAAAGATTCAAGAGGGGTGTAGCTTTCGCTGTTCTTACTGTATCATCCCATTTGTACGTGGAGATGCCCGCAGTATGGATGAAGCAAGAATACTTGAACAGGTAAGACGCCTTGCGGCTAATGGTTTTGGTGAGTTTATCTTAACAGGTACCAATGTCGGCTCATACGGTCAAGATACAAAAACATCACTGGCTCAGCTTATGAAGAAGATGTCACTAATTCGCGGAGTACGAAGAATTCGACTGGGGAGTGTTGAGCCTATTCAGATCGGGGATGAGTTTAAAGAGATCCTTGATGAGCCATGGATGGAGAAGCATATGCACATTGCTCTGCAACACACTTCACCAAAGATGCTCAAACTGATGAACCGCCGAAATGTTTATAGACAAGATAGAGAACTCTTTGAATTTTTGGCCGAGAAAGGCTATGCAATAGGGACAGATTTTATTACCGGTTTTCCCGGTGAGAGTGAAAAGTTGTGGAGAGAGGCGATGGAGAATGCAAAAGCTTTGCCTCTGACACATCTGCATGCTTTTACATACTCAAAGCGTGATGGAACACCTGCTGCACATATGAAACCAGAGGTCAATGGCAAAGTGGCAAAAGAGCGACTTCATGAGATTGAAGCTTTGGTGGATACAAAAAATTATGATTTTAGAAAGGCTTTTAGTGGTGAACTGAATGTACTGATTGAATCATACAAAAACGGTTATTATCATGGTTTAGATCAACATTTTAATAAAATTGTAATTCAATCAGAAGAAGATCTGATTGGAAATTGGATAACACTTCCTGATTATAAGGTATTAAAGGAGCATAATTTTGCCAACGTCTAAGATAAATAGAATTATACTTGTTGTTTCTGCTTTTTTGATTGTTGCACTTGTTTTATTTGCAGCACTGCGTGATAATGCTGATGCAATAACACTCAGTGAAGCAAGAACGTTACTAAACCATAGAGAGGTAAACAAGGTTATTGTTACAAAGGAGTATGTCTATCTCAAAACTGATAAAGGGTATTATAAGATTGCATCTTCACAGGTAACGCCAAAAATGTTTGTTGATTATAAGGTTGAAGTTGGGGGTGAGTCAAACAATATTATTATTTATATACTATTTTTAGTACTTTTTTTGGGTATTGGTTCTCTAGTTTTTAAGTTTTTACAAAAGAGAGGATTCTTTCATCGTATAGAGTATACAAATGCTCAAAACGGATCTGCCTCTGCGGCTTCATTTGCTATAAACTCTCCAATTGAAGCAATTAAAAGTGATGTGAGTTTTGATGATATCGGTGGTATCAGTGATGTAAAAATAGAACTTGAAGAGATTATAGACTTTATGAAAAATCCAAAGCGTTATAAAAACTTTGGTGCTCGTATGCCTCGTGGTGTTTTGCTGGTCGGTCCTCCGGGTGTAGGTAAAACGATGATTGCAAAAGCAGTGGCTAATGCGGCTGATGTTCCTTTCTACTACCAAAGTGGTGCCTCTTTTGTGCAGATCTATGTAGGGATGGGTGCTAAACGTGTGCATGAGCTTTTTGCAGCGGCAAAGAAGAATGCTCCCTCTATCATCTTTATAGATGAGATTGATGCTGTTGGGAAAAAACGTGACGGACAGCGTAATGATGAGCGAGAAGCTACGCTCAATCAGCTTCTTACTGAGATGGATGGATTTGAAGGCTCTAGCGGAGTTATAGTAGTAGCTGCAACTAATAAGATAGATGTTTTAGATCCGGCACTGCTTCGAGCAGGTCGTTTTGACAGACGTGTTTTTGTTGAGCTTCCTACAAAGAGAGAGCGTGAAGCTATTTTGATGAAGTATCTCTCAAAAGTACCCCATGAACTTGATGTCTCCGTCGTTGCAAATATGACAGTAGGTTTCAATGGTGCAGCTTTGGCAACACTGGTAAATGAAGCAGCACTCTTAGCACTGCGTCAAAATGATTTTCATGTGACACTGGATCATTTTTATCAGGTAAAAGATAAAGTTATGTTTGGAAAGAAAAAGCTAAAAATGCTTAATGACAAACAAAAAGCGTATAGGATTACCTATCAGGCTGGAAAAGTGATTGTGGCAACATATTATGATCTGCCTTTTGAAAAGTTAATGCTCTCTAATGAAAAGCTCACTCCTGCAACAGATGAGCCATTTATTAAGCAGGAGTTAGAAGCACGTGTTAAAATGCTTATTGCCGGCAGTGTTGCGTGTGATATGAAGTATAAAGAGCATGCCAGCAGTGCTAAAAATGATCTTGATGAAGCCAAAGAAATAGTAAGAAAGATGATCCAAGAGTATGGAATGGGTTCAGCATTGATCGTATCAGAAGAGGAAGAAGAACTTCTGCTTGTAAGACTCTATGAAGAGACAACAGTTTTATTAAAATCACTTATTGA